>Ga0265323_10000465_pt1 | contig 22900 bp, 17 predicted proteins | sample 41225metaG_FD_193580 | JGI IMG/M metagenome (GOLD analysis project Ga0265323, IMG submission 193580) | Rhizosphere microbial communities from Carex aquatilis grown in University of Washington, Seatle, WA, United States - 4-12-25 metaG | ecosystem: Host-associated > Plants > Roots > Rhizosphere...
AAATGTCCCGGCCACCGTTTGGTGATCCGGGCGTGTGCCCGACGATTGTGTTGTTTTCATCTACCACCAATCAATCCCCAATCGGTGGCTTCTTTTCAACTACATGGATTCGGTTTAGTGGGCTGACATGGATGCGGAATGCAGCGATTAAGTACTGGTAAATTCCGCACGGCAATGCCAGCCCACTTTGCTTCTTGGATTCCAGCCCCAACTCGTGTTTAACTTCCCCGCCGCCAGTTTTTATGGACGACACGAATTCATTGATCGAACAGCGCAAGGCCAAGCTCGCCGCGTTGCGCGCGAAGGGCATTGACCCGTTCAAAAACAAGTTCACGCCCACGGAATCCTGCCGGCACGCGCGCGAGCAGTACGCCGAGGGCCGCGAGGTCGCGCTCGCCGGCCGCATCACCGCGCACCGCGACATGGGCAAATCCATGTTTCTCGACATCCGCGACCAGAGCGGACGGATGCAAATCTACGCGCAGAAAAACGTCCTCGGCGACGAGCAGTTTGCCATTTTTCAGCATCTCGACCTCGCGGATTTCATCGGCGTGAAGGGCACGCAGTTCACCACCAAGACGAATGAGATTTCCGTCAAAATCACCGGCTTCACCATCCTGGCCAAAGCGTTGCGCCCGCCGCCGGCCAAGTGGCACGGACTCGAAGACACCGAAATCCGCTACCGCCAGCGCTATCTCGATTTGATGGCGAGCAAAGCCGCCGCGCCGGGAACTTCCACGACCGGATTTGAAAAAGGTTCTCCCGGCGACGTGCTGTTGCTGCGCAGCGAAATCATCCGGGAAATCCGGAATTTCCTGCACGCCCGCGGCTACGTGGAGGTGGAGACGCCGATGATGCAGGCGATTCCCGGCGGCGCGGCGGCCCAACCGTTCATCACCAAACACAACGCGCTCGGCTGCAATTTCTATCTGCGCATCGCGCTGGAACTGCCGTTGAAACGGATGCTGGTTGGCGGCGTGGACAAGGTGTTCGAAATTGGCCGCGTCTTCCGCAACGAAGGCCTCTCACGCAAACACAATCCCGAATTCACCATGCTCGAGGCGTATGAAGCCTATGGCGATTACGAGAGCATGATGGAACTGGTGCAATCCATGATTTGTCATGTGGCGCAGAAGGTGTTGGGGACGCTTGTGATTCGGCATGACAGAACCGCAGAGCTGCGAGCCGTAATCGACCAAGCGCTTCATTTGCTCGACTGTGACGCCACAGAAAAAATTCGGAAAATTGTAGAAGCCGAATCACGAGAAACCGCCTCACAACTGACGCCAAAACTGCAAGGAACGGTATCAGAGGCCATCACTAATCTAAAGGCACAGCGGGATTCTCTGGGACAAACCCCTTCTGCCAGAGTCGCTTCAGCGTGCGCTAAAATTATACTTTCTACTGTAATTCGGTTCGCAGAACTGCAAAAAGATGCAAACACCGCGACACCACCTCAATTCGGCGCATGTAACACCGTCTGCCGACAACTCGCGTCGTTTATCGAGGAGAAAATAATTGACCTCACTCCCGCCTGGAAACGCGCCAAGTACAAAGACCTAGTCCGTGAAGTCGCGGGCAAGGATTGGTTCGACGTGACACCGGCAGAACGTCGTCGTCGCGCCATCGAAGACCTCAAACTTGCTGGCGACATTGCTGCCGGTTACGAAGATTTTGAAGTCACCGGAGCGGTGTTCGAAAAATTGATCGAGCCGACGCTCATCCAGCCGACGTTCGTCACACACCTGCCAAAAGAACTGGTGCCGCTGGCCAAGCTGTCGCCAGACGACCCGACGACGGTGGAAGTTTTCGAGTGCTGCATCAACGGCCAGGAAATCGCGCCGGCATACACCGAGCAGAACGACCCGATTGCGCAGCGCGAACGGCTGGAGCACCAGGCCGGCGGCGAGCAGCAGAAGCTGGACGAGGATTTTCTCGTCGCGCTGGAGCACGGCATGCCCCCGGCGGGCGGCATGGGCATGGGCATTGACCGCCTGTGCATGATGCTGCTCGGTCAGGAAAGCATCCGCGACGTGATCCTGTTTCCCCAGTTGAAGCCGAAATAAAGTAGGGCAGGCATCTTGCCTGCCCACCGACGGCGCAAGCCGTCGGCAAGAAACCGCTTGAGCGGAGGATGGGCAGGCTGGAAGCCCGCCCTACGTTCAGGAGAGCATCCGCGCCATGATTCTGTTCCCGCAGTTGAAGCCGAAATAAAACGCAACTTTATCCGGCGGGCGGCATTTCAATGACGCAGGCGGGCACAAAGTTCAGGATGAAAATTACAAGCTTACTCACTTTAGCGGCATCATTGGCAATGACGATGAATCTGGCCACCGCCGCACCGTTGCCAAACTCCAACGACGACCAAATGAGGGCGTTGAGTAAGGCGGTGGACGACGCTTGCGCGATTTACCATGCAGTCACCAATGATGCCGATAATAAAGTTCAGCGCACTTATTACCATCTGGTAGAAACCAACCTTCCGCAGATTCTTGACCTGGCTCAAAAAAACCCCGCATCGGAAACGGCATTTGAGATGTTTTCTTGGATTGTAATGAAGGGAGCTATAGGACGAGGTCCGATTTGGACCAACCGGCTTCAAGCGGTTGAACAGCTTGCCAAATATCACGCCACCAATTCCGAAGCCGGTCCCATTTGCGGTTTTATTGATTATAATTGGCTTTGGTGTTGGCGCGAAAAGCCAATCGTGGATTTCGTGCGAGCCGTGGCGAAAGACAATCCTGACCGCGCCAATCGTGGCCAGGCGATTTTTTCGCTTGGAAGCCTGAATTACTGCAAGGCTGTAAACCTGGCCGAGTTCGAGCAATGGGGAAAGGTTCCATTTTATGCAGCGAGCATAGGCAAGTTTGACACCGCTGACCTGACGAAATGGGGAGATTCAAAATCAGCCGCCGATGAAGCGGAACGACAGCTTGAGGATGTCGTTGCCAATTACGCGGACTGCCGGGATTTGCGGCCTCGTGGCAACAAAGAACAACCGCTGTTAAAAACCGAGGCTGAAAAAGAACTGTTTGAACTGCTTCACCTTTCACTTGGCAAAGTTGCTCCTGACATTGCAGCCGAAAGCATTGATGGCCGGAAGTTCAAGTTGAGCGACAGTCGCGGCAAAATAACAATTTTAAGTTTTTGGGCGTCCTGGTGCGGTCCTTGCATGCGATTGGTGCCGGAGGAACGAGCCTTGGCGGAACGGATGAAAGGCAAACCGTTCGCCATGGTCGGCGTCAATGGCGATGGTATTCTGGCGGAAGCCAGACGCGCGGTTGAACATGAAAAGATGATCTGGCCGTCATTTTGGAATGGAAAAGACGGGCCACACGGGCCAATTTCTTCAGCTTGGAACGTATCCGACTGGCCGACGGTTTATGTGATGGATGCCGGCGGAATCATCCGATTCAAATTTGTGGGCTATGGTCCTTCCACAAGCAATATGTTGAATGGCAGCGTGGACGAGTTGATGAAAGAGCTGGAGGGCAGGCAAAATCTTCCGTAGCGGCGTCTCGGCAGAGCGCCGCCATTTGACAAAAGATATTTGCGGTGCTCTTCCGAGTCGCCGCTACGAAAACCAAAGATGTTACCCACAGCTGGATCAAGCAAAGCCTTTGGCGGTCATCAGTTGTTTGATTGCGTGTTGCTTACGCTCCTGTCCGGCGAGTGCCGCGATCCTGTTCCCGCAGTTGAAGCCAAATGACTTTTGACCAGCGACCTTTTCAGCTAGGCTAAACCCGAAATGAACCGACTGTTTGTCTTGTTTCTGTCATTGGCGGCCTTGCCCGGGGCTTTGGGCCAAAGCGGCTCCTTGATGGACACGAACCCGCCATCGCATTTTTTCGGTTGGAACCGGGGAGTCCACATTTATCTCCCGCCTTCCTACCCAACACAACCGCAGCGCCATTATCCGGTGTTGTATTTGCATGACGGCCAGAACGTCTTCAGTTCCGCCGGGACGAACTGCGCTTTCGGCTGGGGCAGTTGGGAACTGGATCGGATCGTGGACGCGCTTTGCCGCGCCGGGAAAATGCAGGAGATCATCATGGTCGCGGTGGACAACAGTCCCGCGCGCCTCGCGGAATATAGCGGCCGCCATCACGCCTCCGGCGGGCCGGCAACGAATACGGCCTTTGAAAATTACGAGGCCTTTCTCATTACGGAACTGAAACCGCAAATCGATCGCAACTATCGCACATTACCCGGGGCGGCCCACACCGCCGTGATGGGATCCTCAATGGGAGGCCTTTGCAGCCTGGCGCTGACATGGGATCACCCGGAAATTTTTGGCGGCGCGGCCAGCCTGTCCGGCGCCTTCATGGTTGAGCAGACGAATTTTTTGAACGACGTGCTGAAGGGTTATCACGGACCACCCAAGCCGTTCCGCGTCTATCTCGATTCCGGCGTGGTGGACTTCACGGGCGGCGACGATGGTGGCTCGCTGACCAGACAGGTCGCCGCCGAACTCCGGCGCATCGGCTGGACGAATGACGTGCAGCGGTTCGTGGACGAAAAACCGCTGACGCCGGCGGAGCTGGAAAAGTCCGGTCTGCGCCGCGACAAGTGGGCGGAGGCGCAAACAAGCCAGCACAATGAATTTTACTGGCGGCTGCGTTCCTGGCGCGCGCTGACCTTTCTGTTTACGCCGGTGGAGGCAAAATGAGTGGAACCCCGGTCTCCGGCACTCCACTCACAGCCACGATTTCAGCCGTTCGCGCAAAATCTGTCGGGCACGATACAACCGAGATTCGATGGCCTTCGGCGTCGTTTCCAAAATCGCTGCAGCTTCGGCCACACTGAGTTCCTGCCATTCGCACAACACAACCGCCTCGCGCAAATCCTCCGGCAGTTTGCCGACGGCAGCCCGCACTGCTTCGGCGCGTTCGGTGGTCAGCGCCTGTTCGTTGGGTGCGGGATCATTGGCGGGAAGCGTGCTGCCGAGGGTTTGTTTCGCTTCGCCGGTTTCGGTTTCGAGCGAGACGGCAGGATGCCGTGAGCGCCAGCGGAAATGGTTTCGCGCCAGGTTGGCGGCGATGGTGAAAAGCCAGGTGGAAAATTTTTCACTGGGCCGGAAGCTGGCGCGGGCGCGGAAGACGCGGACGAAGGTTTCCTGCGCCAGGTCATTCGCATCATCCTCGTTGCCGACCATGCGGCAGAGAAAATGGAACACCGGCGTCGCGTGATGTTCCATCAAATCGTTGAGCGCCGCGTCGTGGCCGGCGGCCAATCGCTCCATGTCCGCCCGGTCGCGCGCGTCGGCTTGCCGCGCCGAAGCCTGGGCATCAATGTTGGTGATGCTCATGGCCTGCGGCTCCGGACATGGATGGTTCGATGGTTTGTTCGTGCAGGCCGAGCGTAAGGCGCTGCATTTCGGCGAGGTAACGGCGGCCCTGCTCCGGCGGCATGGTCTGGCTGACTTCGGTGAAATGCTGGAGCATTTGCGCCTGGCACTGGGCGCGGAGCGACGCGAGTTCGGCCAGTTTTTGTTGGGCCACCGGATTGACGTTGGTTGTGCCGCCCAACGCTGTTTCAAGCTCCGATTTTTTGGCGGCGATTTTGGCGCACATCTCCGCGCACTTCGGCAGATAGCCTTCGTGCAGTTTCTGGATGCGCGCCATCTCGACGCCGCTCAAATGAAACTCCTGCTGCAACCAGTCGAGATCGCTGACGGATTTGGCCATGCAGTTCTGGCAAACGCGCCGGCTGACGGCATAAGAACCGCCGAACAGTGCGACACACACGACCAGCGCGCCCAGCAAAATGACCAGCGAGCGGTTCATGCCATCAACGCAGCGAATTGGGAGCCACCGCCGCGAGATACCGTGCCTGGGCGTCCTGGTGCGCGGACTGACTGCCATCGCGCACACCGAACAGCGCCCCCGCAACCATCAGCACGGCGGCCGTTGCCAGTGCCAGTCGCGGACGCAACACCAGCGCCGCGAGCGCATCCAGCCAGGTGATGCCGCCGGTGACTTTGACCGGGGCCGCAGCTTCCTCGATGCGCCGCCAGACACCTTCCTGGAAACGCGGCGGCAAGGCGGGTGAGACCCGCGACTCGCGCAGCAGCGCGCCAAGTTTGGCGTCGCTCGCCTCGGCGAAGCCCGGGTACGGATTGATATTTTCTTTGTTCATCGGTTTCAGGGGCGGCGGGGTTTTGTCCGCCACCCTTAGTTTACGATTTTTTCCAGGCCGGGACAACCCGGTTGATGATTAACGAGCCGTGCTGTCGGCCATGGCGGTCTTGCAGCAGCCCGACATGCCCGCGGGATTCGCGGCACAGGCTTGAATGGCCTTGGGACTGGCGATCATCTTGTGGCATTCCATGACGGGATTCACGTCGTTGGCCACACTGGCCACGGTGGTGGTTCGGTTGCCGAGCGCGCGCGGTGAGACAGCTTGCGCCGCGGGCGCCGGCTGGGCTGCCGTGACGCCGGAGGCGGCCTGGATCTGATTCCCCGCGACGCGCGGTGAAAGCAGGGCGGTGGCGGCATTGACGTTGAAGGTTATCGCGGCCAAAGCGGCCGCACCGATTGTCACAAGGAGGATTCGAATTTTCATGTTTTTATTTTTGGTTTTGGGTGGCGCTTCATTGCGCTACCGATTGGTTGTATCTGGCTTACCCCGGCAGACCGAAAATCCCGCAAAAACTTTTTTGAGGGGTTTTTCGCGGACTGGTGTATAATAGATGTCATTATATTCGACAAAATTATGAAAACATTGAAAATGCTTCGGATCCTTGCATTGACCGTTCCATTTCTCGCCTTGGCGCTGGCTGTCCAGGCGGCCGATACGAACTCGGTGGCGGCCACACCGACCAAACCGGACAAACTGACCACCTGCCCCGTGTCCGGTGAAAAACTGGACGGTGACATGGGCAAACCGTACGTTTTTGTCTATCAAGGCCAAGAGGTCAAACTTTGCTGCTCGGGCTGCAAAAAGGATTTCGACAAGGACCCGTCCAAATACATCAAGAAAATCCAGGACGCCGCAGCCCCCAAGAAGTGATTTGAACCGCTGCCTTGCGCGCGGATGAATTTGTGAAACGGTTCAGCGCCATTCTGTTCGGCCTGTTGCTGGTATGGGCGCAGTTGCTGGCTGCGCCAGCGCTGGTGGCATCCGCCCGGCCGGCTAATGCCTGCTGCCATTGCGGCGGCAAAACGAGTTGTTGCTCCGCGCAATCGTCGGGCTCACAACCAATGCCGGCGGGGCCGTCCAACGCTGGCGCGCAAAAACAGTTTTCGATTTCTGCTCCGGCCATCGTAACCGGGATTCTGCCGGAAAACCGGACCGGTTTGGTTTCCTCTGACTCCCGGTTGTCTTCCATGCCTGAGGGCGCGCCGCTTTACGCGCGGGATTGCGCCCGGCTCATCTGACTCCTACCCTCTGAACGCCCGCAGTGTGTCCACGCAGGCACGCGCGGGGATTCCTGTCGTTGCTGCGTGATTGAATTTCTCAAGCAGTTGAGTTTTTTGCACAGATGAATTTGAAACAGACATATGGCCGATTTTGGTTCGCCAGCGCAGTGATACTGTTCGTTGTGCTGGCGCTAACCGGCTGCACGGGCATCGCCACGCACGGCGAGCGCGAAGCCCGCCACCAGATTGGGACGGTGAAGTCTGCGTACCGGCCCAACGGGCAGCAACCGGCGTTGCCCGACCTCACGACCAATTCGTCCCTCGGCGATTTCCTCACCTACGCCATGCTCAATCAGCCGCAAATCGAGGCGGCTTACTACGATTGGGCGGCATCGGTGGAAAACATCACCGTGGCGCGCTCATTGCCCGACCTACAGTTCACGTTTCAGATGTACATCCAGGACGTCATCACGTCGGTAATGCCGGGGCTGATGGCGCAAATTCCATGGCTGGGCAAGTTGCGGGCGCAGGCGAATGCGGCGACGGCGGATAGCCAGGCCAAATATTTTGCCTTCGAGGGCGTGGTGCTTCAGGCTGCCTACGACGTCAAACAAGGCTATTACCAGCTCTGGTTTCTTGACCAGAAAATCGCCGTTGACCGGGAAATGCTCCAGTTGCTGTCTGAATTGGAGCAGATCGCCCGTGCCCAGAATGAAACCGGCCAGGCAACATTGCAGGATGTGTATCGCGCCCAGATCGAGGCCGACCGGTTGAAAACGGAGATCGCCAACCTCGACGATTCGCGTCATTCGCTGGACGCGCAGTTCAAGGCGGCACTGGGTCTGACGCGCAACCAGCCCGACCCGCCCCAGCCGGCGCGCTTTGAAGCCACCACGCTGGATTTGTCGGCGGAGCAAATCCTCGACACCGCCTTTGCGCGCAATCCGCAGCTCAAGGCAATGGAAGCCGAGGTGCGCCAGGCACAGGCGTCGCTGGACCTGGCCCGCAAATCAAATCTGCCCGATGTCACCATCGGTTCCTCGGTGGATGTCAAAGCCACGCCCTGGTTGTATTGGCCGCAGGCGACGGTCACTCTGCCCATCTGGCGCGACAAGGTCGCCGCTGAAATCGCCGCCGCCCAGGCCGGCAAACGCGCGGCGCAGGCGCGGCTCACCGCCGGGCAGATCAACCTGACCGTGGAATTCGCAGAAAAAAGTTATGCCTACCGCGAAGTCAACCGCAATCTCGACCTGTTGCGGGAACAGTTGATTCCCAAGGCGCAGCGGTCGCTCGAAATCGCCCGCTCGGCCTATCTCTCCGGCAAAACGGATTTCTTCAATCTGTTGGACGCCGAGCGTTCCCTCCTGGAATTCCGGCTGTCGGAAATTGACGCGCGCACCCAGCGCGAACTCACGCTGTCCGAATTGTCGCTGCTCATCGCCGGTGTGCCGCCGGCCAACGCGCCATTGCTGTCGGCGGACGCCGCCAAAACGAATTCAACCCATCCCGCGCCATGAAAAAAATCATATTCATCCTTTTTACCATCGCGTTGGCGGTGGTTGCTGTCGGTGTAATTTCGTGCGGCAAAAACTCCGGCCGCGAAACGGCCAACGCCTCTGGAGCCAAGACGCTTTACACCTGTGGCATGCATCCGCAGATCATCCAGGACCATCCCGGCAACTGCCCGATTTGCGGCATGAAACTCACGCCGATTCGCAAGCAGGCTGGAACCGGTCCGACCACTGCCGCTTCTGGCGAGCGCAAGATCAAGTTCTACAAATCCACGATGAACCCCGGCGAGACCAGCCCGCAGCCGGGCAAGGACAGCATGGGCATGGACATGGTGCCAGTTTATGAAGGCGCGGTAAATGAATCTCAGACCATTGCCATTGACCCCTCCACCATCCAGACGCTGGGCATCCGCACCGCCGAGGTCACCCGCGGGCCGCTGCGCCGGCTGATCCGCACAGTGGCCAACGTGGATTACGACGAGACCGCGTTGGCGGACGTAACGACCAAATACAAGGGCTGGATTGAAAAACTATACGTGGATGCGACCGGCGCGCTGGTGAATCCGGGCGATCCGCTGTTTGAGATTTATTCGCCTGAACTTTACAGCGCACAGACGGAATATCTGGCGGCGCTGGGAGCCAAATCGGGTTCGCCTTCCGCCGAGGACCATTCGTTGCTCGAAAGCGCCCGGACCAAATTGAAATTTTACGACATCTCCGACGCCCAAATCGCCGAACTGGAAAAAACTCGCGCGGCGACAAAAACGCTGACCATCACCGCGCCCATCAGCGGTTTTGTGGTCGAAAAAAACGTTGTGGTGGGTCAGATGGTGGAAGCGGGCATGAAACTATACCGGCTGGCGGATGTCGGCGTGGTGTGGGTTTACGCGCAGGTTTACGAACAGGATTTGTCCGCCGTCCAACTGGGCCAGGAGGCGACAATGACACTCTCGTATCTGCCCGACCGCAAATTCCGCGGGCGGGTCACCTATATTTACCCGACAGTGGACGAAAAGACGCGCACGGCGCGGGTGCGCATGGAGTTTCACAATCCCGGTTACTTTCTCAAACCCGGCATGTTCGCGACGGTGGAATTGGTGGCGGACATTGCGTCGTCGGCGCTGCTGGTGCCGGATTCGGCGGTGTTGCGCAGCGGGCAAAAAAACACGGTTTTCATCGCGTTGCCCGGCGGGAAATTCGAGGCGCGCCCTGTTGCGCTCGGAGTGCAGGCGCAGGATGACATGGATCAGGTGCTCGACGGCTTGAGTGAAGGCGAGCGCGTGGTCACGTCCGGCCAGTTCATGCTGGATTCGGAAAGCCAGTTGCGCGAGGCAATCCAGAAGATGTCAAATCCCAACGCGGCGGCGACGGCGGCGGAACCCGCACCGGGCACAAACGAGGCCGACAACGCTGCGCCGGTCGGGACCAATGCGGACAAGGTGGTCTGGGTCTGTCCGATGCCGGAGCACGTTTCGATCACCTACGATCACCCCGGCAAATGTCCGATTTGCAGCATGACTCTTGTCCCGGTGACAAAAAGTTTGCTCGAAAAAATCCAGCCGGGCGGCAAAGTGCTATACTACACCTGTCCGATGCCGGAGCACAGCGATGTGCATTCCGACAAGCCCGGCAAATGCCCCAAATGCGGGATGACATTGATACCGGTGATGCAGGCGCCTGCCCGCCAAGCGGATCCTCGCGGCGTTGAATCAAAAACCGGCGACTCGCGGAAACAATGACTAATTCCTAAATCCTAATGACGAAAGAATTCCCAATGACGAAACTCCAAGACCGGCCAGCCCGATTTTTACACGCATTGGTCATTAGGGCTTCGTCATTCTTTAGTCATTAGGGCTTAGTCATTCGTCATTTCAAAATATGCTCCAACGCGTCATTGATTTTTCGCTGAAGAACAAGTTCATCGTGCTGCTGGCCACGGCGGCGCTGGTGCTCGGCGGCGTTTACGCGGTGAAAAACATTCCGCTCGACGCCATCCCCGATCTCTCGGACACACAGGTCATCATCTACACGCCGTGGGAAGGCCAGGCGCCCAACATCGTCGAAGACCAGGTCACCTACCCCATCACGACGAAGATGCTGTCCGTGCCGCGGCAAAAGGCGGTACGTGGCTATTCCTTTTACGGCTTCTCGTTCGTGTATGTCATTTTTGAGGACGGCACGGATCCTTACTGGGCGCGCAGCCGCGTGTTGGAATATCTCAGCGGCCTCAGCGGCCAGTTGCCGAAGGGCGTGACACCGTCGCTCGGGCCGGATGCCACCGGCGTCGGCTGGGCGTTCATGTATTCCATCAATTCGACCAACCGCGACCTGGCCGAACTGCGTTCATATCAGGATTGGTATCTGAAATATCAACTCACTGCCGTGGACGGCGTGTCCGAGGTCGCGTCCGTCGGTGGTTTCGTGAAGCAATACCAGGTGACAGTGGACCCGGCGAAGCTGCGCGCTTACAGCCTGTCGTTGAAGGACGTGAGCATGGCCATCGAACGCAGCAACGGCGAGGTGGGCGGTCGTTCGCTCGAACTGGCCGAGCGCGAATTCATCCTGCGCGTCAAGGGCTACGTGCAAAGCCTAGACGATTTGCGGAAGGTCGCCGTCGGTTCCGGCGCAAACGGTGTGCCTATTTTACTGCGCGATGTCGCCACGGTGCAGTTCGGTCCCGACATGCGGCGCGGCATTGCCGAACAAAACGGCGAGGGCGAAACCGTCGGCGGCATCGTCGTGGTGCGTTACGGCGCGAATGCCAACCAGGTTATTCAGGCGGTAAAACAGCGGCTCGACCAGGCAATGAAGGCGTTGCCGCCGGATGTGAAATACACCGTGGTTTATGACCGTTCGGCATTGATCGAGCGCGCGGTCAAGACGCTCGAAGAAAAGTTGCTGGAAGAAAGTCTCGTGGTGGCGTTGGTCTGCCTGGCGTTTCTGCTGCACCTGCGCAGTGCGCTGGTGGCCATCGTCATCCTGCCCATCGCCGTGCTGATTGCGTTCCTTGTCATGTTTGGCCAGGGCATCAGCTCGAACATCATGTCGCTGGGCGGCATCGCCATCGCCATCGGCGCGATGGTGGACGCGGTCATCATCATGATCGAGAACGCCCATAAACACATGGAGCGCGATCAGGGCAAAAAACCGCACTGGGAAATCATCCGTGACGCGGCCGTCGAGGTGGGGCCGACGCTGTTCTACTCGCTGCTGGTCATCACCGTGTCGTTCATTCCCGTATTCACGCTGCAGGCACAGGAAGGCCGGATGTTCAAGCCGCTGGCGTTTACCAAGACCTATTCGATGGGCGCGGCGGCGCTGCTCTCCATCACGCTCGCGCCAATTCTCATGGGTTTCTTCATTCGCGGCAAAATTCCAAAGGAGGAAAAGAATCCCATCAACCGCTTTCTCATCTGGCTCTACCATCCGGTGATTGATTGGGTCATCCAACGGCGCTGGAAGGTCGTCTTCACCGCCGCGTTGATTGTCGTCTGGGTTTTCTTCCCTTGGAACCGGCTGGTGAGCCGTGTCGTGCCCGAAGGCCGGGTGAGGGAACTGGCGCTCAAGGTCGGCAAACTCTTTCCCTATCAAAACATCGGTTCGGAATTCATGCCGCCGCTCTACGAAGGAGATTTGTTGTACATGCCCACGACGTTCCCCGGCATTTCGCCCACCAAGGCGCGGCAGATTCTCCAGATCACCGACCGCATCATCAAATCGTTTCCCGAAGTGAAGACGGTGTTTGGCAAGGCCGGGCGCGCCGAGACCGCCACCGACCCCGCGCCGATGGACATGATCGAAACCACCATCCAGTTGAAGCTGGAAGCGGAATGGCCGGCGGTGGACATCAAGGACGACAACGGCCGCATCATCGCGCATCGCCGTCGCACGCATGATGAACTGGCGGACGCGATGAATGACGCGGTGCAAATCCCCGGTCTCAACAACGCCTGGACGATGCCCATCATAACGCGCATTGACATGCTCTCCACCGGCATCAAAACGCCCATCGGCATCAAGGTGGCCGGACCGGACCTGCGCGAACTGGAACGTATCGGCACCGAAATCGAAGCGGTCATGCGCACCGTTCCGGGCACTGCCAGCGCCTACGCCGAACGCGTCAACGGCGGGCGGTTCATCGAATTTGAAATCAACCGCGACGCCATCGCCCGTTACGGCCTGACCGTCGGCGACGTGCAGGACGTGTTGTCCGTGGCGCTGGGCGGCATGCCGCTCACCACCACCGTCGAGGGACTGCAACGCTACACCATCAATCTCCGTTACGACCGCGATTTCCGTTCCGATTTGCGTTCGCTGTCGGATGACATCGTCGTGCCCACGCCCAGCGGCGCGCAGGTGCCGCTCGGCCAGCTCGCCACGCTCAAGGTCGTGGACGGTCCGATGGGCATCAAGAGCGAGGACGCGGTGCCGAACGCCTGGATTTACGTCGATATTCGCGGCGTGGACGTGGGTACCTATGTGCAAATGGCCATGCACGCTGTCAATGAATCCATCGCCAAAGGCGCGATCAAACTGCCGCCGGGCTACAACATTTTCTGGAGCGGCCAGTACGAATACATGCTGCGCGCCCAGCAACGCCTGATGATCGTCGTGCCGCTGACGTTGCTCATCATCGTGCTCATCATTTATCTCAACACGCGTTCGCTCGTCAAAACCGCCATTGTCATGCTCGCCGTGCCGTTCTCGCTGGTTGGCGCGTTCTGGATCATTTACCTGTTGCACTACAACCTCAGCGTCGCCGTCTGGGTGGGCATCATCGCTCTGGCTGGACTCGACGCGGAAACCGGCGTGGTAATGCTGCTCTACCTCGATCTCGCCTACGACGAATGGAAAAAGAAAGGGTTGATGCGCCACGCCGCCGATTTGCGCGACGCCATTTATCACGGCGCGGTCAAACGTGTCCGCCCGAAGGCGATGACCGCGTGCGTCATCATCGCCGGTCTGGCGCCGATTTTGTGGAGCCACGGCACCGGCGCGGACGTGATGAAACGCATCGCCACGCCGATGGTGGGTGGCGTCGTGACCTCGACGCTCATGGAACTGCTCGTGTATCCGGCGATGTTTTTTCTGTGGCGGTCAAGGAGTTTGCCTCAACCGTCGCTCCGCGACGGTGAAATAACGGGAGGACGAGAATCCGGAATTTGAAAATCCCGGCGACCATCATCGGTCGCTCCGCGACCGGGGCGGCAGTTGTAGCCTGTCTGAGTATTGGGAAACTTGGATTGTCAGTCGTAAACAGCGAACGCCATGTGTCGGACGACTTTTCCGTCTCTGACGATTGCGATGCTGCTCTCGCCTGCGCTATCAGCCGTTGCAGGGTTTCGATAGGTCCACAACTCATCCCCTTCAAGGAGACCAGACAAAAAGGATTCCACTCGTGCGCTGAGCCGCTTGTGTGTCCTCGCCAATACCTCCAACTGTTTCTGATAATCATCTCGATCTGCTGCTGTCGCCGCTGTTTCGGCGCGCTTTTGAATGGTCTGCGTTATATGGTCGATATTGTTGAGCAACATATGACGTGCGCCCTCCGGAGAGATGCGATCTTGGAGGCATCTCGCAATCCTCGTCTCATCGGACGAACTTAGCGTTGGTGTGTGGCTGCATCCCGCCATCAGGAACAAACCCATGACTACGATCACGAATCGCACAAAAAATCTTGGGAATCTATCAATTCTTAGACAACGGTCTGGCTGGGTCATGAGGTTAAAATGAGCCGGTTGCTGGCGTGCTGACAACTGAATTTTTTGGCTTGGGGAGAAAATTTAACGCAAAGGCGCAAAACGGATGAAGGTGGATCCGTTTTGGAGTGCGGTGGCAGAGTGCAGCGGCGACACCGCTTTTCGACTGCTAACAGAGCTTCCAAAGCGGCGTGGCACTTCGCTTCCCGCCGCAGTCCTAATTTTTTGGTCACGGCCCTCGGCGTCCTCTGCGTCTCTGTGTTAAGTCTTCCGGCTTTATGCCTTGTTGCCAGGTTTCGGTTTTGTGCCGGCCTGCTTTTCCAGCTCCGCGACGCGCTTGAGCAGGTCCGGCAGGCGCTGGATGGCAATATACTGGCGCTTGGCCTGCTTGTCCGGCTGCGCCGGTGAGCCCAGCCAGGTTTCGCCATCCGGGATGTCGGTCATAACGCCCGATTGCGCTGAGACGGTGACGCGATCGCCGATTTTCAAGTGTCCGGCAAAACCGGCCTGTCCGGCCAGGATGACGTGCTTGCCGAACTTGCAACTGCCGGCGATGCCGACCTGCGAGATGATCAGCGAGCCTTCGCCGATTTCGACGTTGTGGGCGATCTGGACGAGGTTATCAATCTTCGTGCCTTTGCCGATGACCGTTGGGCCCAGTGCTCCGCGGTCAATCGTCACGTTCGCGCCAATCTCCACGTCGTCGCCGATAATGACGTTGCCGATCTGCGGCACTTTGAGATGAACGCCAGCGTCCTGCACGTAACCGAAACCGTCCGAGCCAACGACTGTGCCGGCATGAATGCGGACGCGCCGTCCGATTTCCGTGTGCGGATAAACCGTCACGTTCGGAAACAGGTTCACGTCGTCGCCGAGCCGGGAATCGTCACCGACAAAATTGCCGGCCTGCAGGACCGTCCGCGCGCCAATTTTCACGCGCTCGCCGACGACACAATATGGCCCGATGTTCGCGGTGGCGTCCACCTTCGCGCTCGCCGCAATGACCGCCGTGGGATGAATGCCGGCGACGTAGGTTCGTTCGGGGAAGAATAGTGCCATGGCCTTGGCGAACGCGATGCGGGCATTCGGCACTCGAATTAAAATTTTCTTCGTGGACGCGAACCGTTTGTCGGCGATGATGGCGGTGGCGGCGCTTTGTTCGGCACGGGCGAAATAGTCCTCATTTTCGGCGAACGTGAGGTCGCCCGGCTTGGCGTGGTCGGCGTGAGCAAAGCCCGTGAGCTTTGCTGCGGCATCGCCAATCACTTCACCTTCAAGGCGTTTTGCAATTTCAGCGGTGGTAAAGGTCATATTTGGCATTTTGTGCGGTTGCCGTTGACTTGGTCAACGCGGCTCACTATAAAGGCAGGCGTATCCAGTTCAACCCCAAGTTTGCATGGCAAAGACTTTGCGTGTCGGGCTGATCGGCTACCGCTTCATGGGCAGGGCGCACTCCAATGCATGGCGGCAGGCACCCCGTTTCTTCAATCTCAAGGCCAATCTTGAGCTGCACACGCTCTGCGGACGCCGCGCCGCCGGAGTGCAGGCGGCACGCGTGCAGCTTGGCTGGCAAAACTCCGCCACCGACTGGCTGGAGGTCGTCGAGTCGCCGCTGGTTGACATTGTGGACATCGTGACGCCGACGAATTTTCACGCCGAGATGGCGATTGCCGCGGTGAAAAACGGCAAACACGTTTTGTGCGAAAAGCCGCTGGCGCTGAATCTCAAACAAGCCGAGGCCATGTTCGCCGCCGCGAACAAGGCGAAGGTCGTCCACATGGTCTGCCACAATTACCGGCGCATTCCGGCCATCGCGCTGGCGAAGCGGATGATTGGCGAAGGCGCGCTGGGCCGGATTTATCATTTTCACGCGCGTTACGCGCAGGACCGGCTGGCCGACCCGGAATTTCCACTGGACTGGCGTCTGCAAAAGGAAACCAGCGGCGCCGGCGTCCACAGCGACATCAATTCGCACGTCATTGACCTGGGACGCTATCTGGTCGGCGAATTCAAGGAAGTCTGCGGGTTGCTGAACACGTTCATCCCGGAGCGCCCGCTGGCGGACGCGCTGGTCCCGCAACGCGGGAGCGCGCGCAAAATGGGCAAGGTCACCGTGCCGGACTCGGCGATTTTTTTCGGGCGGATGGAAAACGGCGTTCTGGCGAACGTGGAAGCCACGCGCTATGCGCTCGGCCGGAAGAACCACATCGCCATCGAAATTAACGGGAGCAAAGGATCGATTTATTTTGATTTTGAGGATATGAACCGGTTGAAATTTTACAACGGCGACGATCCGAAGGACCGGCGGGGTTTTCGCGACATCCTCGTGACCGAGCGCGACGGGGTGCAGCCGTACGCGGGCAACTGGTGGCCGCCGGGACACGGCATCGGCTACGAACACACTTTCATTCACACCGTGGCCGATTTTGTGAACGCCTGTGCTGAAGGGAAACCGGTCCATCCGACTTTTGAAGACGGCCTGAAAAACCAGCGCGTGCTTGCCGCCGTCGAGGAATCCTCCCAAAAAGGCAAGTGGGTGAAGGTGTAATTCGGATTTACAGAAACAATCGGTACTGTCTCAAAAGTATCGGAGGGGCGAGTTATACGAGCCCCTTACTCATCGAATGCTTCTGAAAATGGGGGCTCGTATAACTCGCCCCTCCGACGAGAAATTCAAATTATGACCACGCCGTTCTTCGCCCGTCCTTGCTTCAAGCCTTGGATTTCGACTACGCTACACCTTCGATTAATTAATTATGCCACTAACCTCGCTTGAAAAAATCATTCCGATGCTCCAGGTGGCCATCGGTCCGGTCATCCTCATTTCCGGCATCGGCCTGCTGCTGCTCACGATGACCAACCGGCTGGGCCGCGCCATCGATCGCGCCCGGCTGTTGAAGGCGGAATTGTCGCACCGCACGGACGAGGAACGCGCGCAGGCGCTGGCACAGGTGGCCATCCTTTACCGGCGCGCCCGGGTGGTCCGCCTGAGCATCATTCTGGCCACGCTCAGCGCCCTGCTGGCGTCGGCGCTCATCATCACGCTGTTTGTGACCGCGTTGCTGCACTGGGAGCAGGGATTTTTCATCGGCCTGTTATTCATCGCGTGCATGACCGCGCTGTTCGCGGCGCTCGTCGCGTTCGTCTGCGACATCAACATGGCGCTGCACGCGCTCAAGCTGGAATTGGAAAGCGTCAAACCCGACCTCGACTGAATACGGCCATCAGGCCCGGATCGGTCGGAGCGTCGGCGCAGATCAATGATGGCGGCGTTGCTTTGCGTTCCGCCGGCGAGAATCACTCGTGAGGGGATGCCTTGCCGGGATATTCCTTGTCGAACCACGCCTTCACCCCGGCGTCAAGCTGTTTCAAATCGGGGCGCGTGTTCGCGGCGGCAACGGCGTCGGCCCATTCCTGTTTCAAATCGCCGAGTTCAACATTCGAACCGGCGCGGACAAAAACCGGCATTTGATGCAAGTCCGCCTTGACGGCGATGGTCCGACCGCCGTCGTAAATTTTTTCCGGATGCCACGCGTCGCGCCATTGGCTGCCGGACGGCAGATAAACCTCCTGCGTCCGCTGGTTCTTTTGCCAGATGGGCGAGACCAGAATGTCCGGGCCGTACAGATACGTCCACCAGTTCGACCACGCTGCGGGCGCCCTGGGATCGGCCAGGAACAGCGGACGCACGATCGGCAGGCCGGTTTCATGGGCGGTTTTCGCCTGTTCAAAGCTGTAATCGGCCAGCCGCGTGTGCAGTCGCGCATAAAACCGCCAGATGGCAATCAACTCCGCGTCGTAGCGGGGCGGAGTGTGAAAGTTCCAGAACGCCCGGTTTTTCGTCGGGCCGACTTCCATGATGGGTGTGAAGCAACTGAACGCCAGCCAGCGGCCACAGACTTCCGTGTCCGCCGATTGCTGGTTATAGCCGCAGGTGTCCGATCCCCAGTTGGGATAACCCATCACCGCGGCGCGTTGCACGGCGATGATTTCGGCGCGCAGACCTTCCGGTGTGCCGCCGATGTCGCCGCCCCAGAAAACGCCGTGGGCCGAACTGCCGGTGTAAGCCGCGCGCGGCATGCAGACGAAATCGTCGCCGCGATATTGCCGGGCGACGTCATAAGCCGCCTGCAAATACATGACCGGATAGGCATTGCGGTTTTCGCGGACGGACCGGCCGTCAAAAACCTTGTCCGATCCGGTTTCGGGGATGTTCTCCTCGCTGCGATCCATTTTGAAGCCGGCTACACCCAGCTTCAACAGTCTGGCCACGCCCTCCTGCCAGTATTTTTTCGCCTCCGGATTGGTGAAGTCCGCCAGCGGATAATTATTTTTCGACGGCTGTTGGCCGGCGCCGGCCAGCGTCCAGTCCCGGGCGAGCGCGTTGGTTGCCATTTGCCCGTTGAAAAACGGTCCGATCCACAAAAACATCTGCATGCCCTGCCCGTTGAGCCATTTCACTGATTCGGCGAAATTCGGCAAACGGTTCGCATCAATCTCGAAATCGTCGTAACCGTTTTTGCCCGGGCCCCAGGGACGGTCAACCCAGTAAATGCCGAGGGGGATGCCGTAGGCCTTCATCAGCAACACGTCCTCCATGATCTCGGAGTTGAACGGCCCGGTGACGGGCGTGCCGTCGTAATAATTCGTCCGTTGCGTGTTTTCGTCGCGCCAGCGCCAGGTGCCATACATCCATCGGGGCGGCAGGAACGGCGGCCCGGCGTCGAGCGCGTGCGCGCGGACGAGCGCGGCGGGATTGTCGGCGGTGTAGATTTTTGCCTCGAACGACGGCCCTTCAAATTCAATCTTCACCCGTTTCGGATCGCTCGCGCAAAAATCAAAACGGCCCGGCCAGTTGCCCTTCACAAAAACCGCATAACCGCGCGATGAAATGTAAAACGGCGCATAGACCGACAATGTCGGCTTGACGATCATGTCCACGGTCTCGCCGCGCAGGTTCATGGCGGCGGTGATGTTCGTCGCCCATGAAGCTTGCTGCGGCCCGTCCACGACGCGCTCCATCAAACCGGTGAAGTATTCTTTCGGCGCGGCCTCCACGGCCAATCCCCACCTGACGATGTCCGCGTCCGGCATTGCGGAAAGCCGGATGGAGAAGTCGTTCCCATCCGGTTTCACAAAGATTTTCACCATCCGTCCGTCGGGCATCGTGATTCCCGCCTGTTGGCCCGGCCCCTCTTGTGTCATGGTGAAAGGAATGGGCGGGAGCGGTGTCCGGCCGGCTGCCGTTTCATAAAACAACCCGTCAATTTTGACCGGACAAATCCGGGAAAGCGGCGTACTCGGGGTGGAAGCGCAGCCGGCGAGCAGCAGGGACGCAAACAGAACTGGCAACAGTGGCAGGACGTTTCTTTGTTTCATGGGCACAACTTAATTACGGGGAAATCCAAAGCCGCGCAATGCCGAAGGCGGAACCGTAGCCGCCGACGTAAGTCGGCGCTAGCTTCATTTTTATTGGGTTGAAATTGCGCGGACTGACATCCGCGGCCACGAAATTCACCAAGGAGAAAACCCCCGACCAGCGGGCGCATCCGCGCACTGCCCCAGTTTTTCTCCCTCTCCTCCCCAAAGGAGGAGCAGGGTTGGGGTGAGGAGCCCATTGTTTCCAGGATCAAATCCCCTCGCCCCGGCCCTCTCCCCGCTCAGGCGGGGCGAGGGAGTCGGGGGCAGTGTCAAGATGCGCCCCCCGACCAGCTCCCCGCCAAGATTGTGAACAACTAATTTTTGTGCTTTGCCGCGCAGCCGCTACGATGGGCCGATGGCTTCAGCTTACAACCAGCTGCTCGACGCGACAATCCGACATCTGGAAGATTTGAAATCGCGCGGCGCGTGCCACGTCGCCGTGACACCCGAAACGCTCCGCGCCCTGGCGCAGACGCCCGCCGCGAAATCCCAAATCTCAAATCCCAAATTTCAAATGGACAAAGCCTCCGCGCTGCCACAGGAACTTTCGCTCGCATTGCCTGGCGAAACTCATTCCGCAATCCGCAATCCGCAATCCCCAATCGAAAAGACCGCCGCCTTCGCCGCGTTGCGCGAGCGGGCGCTGGCGTGCGTCAAATGCCCCCACCTCGCATCATCGCGCAAGAGCGTCGTGTTTGGCGTGGGCAGCATTGACGCGCAGCTCATGTTCGTGGGCGAGGCGCCGGGCGCGGACGAAGACGAGCAGGGCGAACCGTTTGTGGGCAAGGCCGGCCAGTTGCTCACCAAAATCATCCAAGCGACGGGATTGGGCCGCGCGGACGTTTACATCGCCAACATTTTGAAGTGCCGGCCAGACACGCCCGGCCAGAGCGCCGGCAACCGCAAACCGACCTCCGACGAAATGGCCACGTGCATTCCGTATCTGCACGAGCAGATTGATTTGATCCGGCCCAGGGTGATTGTGGCGCTGGGCGCGACAGCGGTGGAAGGCTTGCTGGGCAAGACCCTCGGCATCACGAAACTGCGCGGCACCTGGAAGACCTATCGCGGCACGCCGCTCATGCCGACGTATCATCCGGCGTATCTGCTGCGCAACCAGGCGATGAGCGAGAAGCGCAAGGTTTGGGAAGACATGCTGGCCGTGATGGAAAAGCTCGAAATGCCCATCAGCGAAAAGCAGCGGAATTATTTTCTGAAGGCGTGAAGTGGGTTGGCCATCTAATTCAAAATTGTTTTTTGTGAAAAAAACAGTAAAGTATCGATGAATTTGGTGAGGGGCGGGTGGATTTGAACCACCATCCTTCGCCGCGCAATCTGGTAAGGACTGCTCGAACAGCGATGCACGTTCCAATCGTGCTACGCCCCTAAACCCCGCTTGTTAGCGCAAGCGGGGAAATTTTTCACCGCGCTCTACAATGGGCTTTTGGCCCAGCTATAGCTCACTATGAGCGAAAATGGTTTTTCAGCAAAACATAGTTATGAGCTTTGTTCAAAAGTTCTTCACAATAGTTGAACAACAGTCCGTCTTTATTGGCGTTTTTTAGCTGTGAACAAGTGCATAAAATTGTTAATATCTGAAAAAATACACCAGTAGGATAAAGCAATTACAGGCAGTCATTTCCGAAAAGCTAGATGAGTTTAAAATTTCAAATTGAGACATTACCTAAACACAAACCAGCTTGCTCCGCTCGCGTTTTCCGCTATAACCACCGGCCATGCATCAAATCATCCAGGCTCTGAGCGATTGGTATTCGCACGCGCTGCAAACGGGCGGTTATCCGATGGTCGCGCTGATGATGGCGGTGGAGAGTTCGATCTTCCCGCTGCCGAGCGAGATCGTGATTCCGCCGGCGGCGCATCTGGCGGCCACGCATCAGATCGGACTGTCGCTCTGGGGCATCGTGCTGGCGGGCACACTTGGGTCGTGGTTCGGCGCCACGCTGATGTATTGGGCGTCGCGGCTGGCCGGCCGGCCGCTCGTGCTGCACTTCGGCAGATACTTTTTCATTTCCACCTACAAAGTGGAGGGCGCGGAACGCTGGGCGGCGCATTACGGGGCAATGGGCATTTTCATTTCGCGCCTGCTGCCGGTGGTGCGGCATCTCATCGGCATCCCGGCGGGCGTCGTGCGGATGGATTACCTGAAATTTTCCCTGTTCACGCTGCTCGGCTCGGGCATCTGGTGCTCGGTGCTGTGCTGGCTGGGTGTGAAGATGGGGCAGGACGAACAATTGATGAAAGGCGAGTATCATCGCGTCACCCTCTGGCTCGCGGGCGCGATGGTGGTGCTGGGCGGGTTGTATTATTTCTTCGTCCACCGGCACATGAAGAAAAGTGCAGAGTCCAGAGTCCAGAGTCCCATCCTTCGCCCAGAGGCTACGGAGGGCAGGCCAAAGTCAGAATAGCTTCGCGCGGATTTTCGGGTTCCAATTGCTCGTAGCCGCGAACGTCAGTTCGCGCCATTTTGTTTTGTCTTATTCAATTTGCGCCGACTGACGTCGGCGGCTACGTATTTTTAAAAAGGCCCAGGAATCCGCGGTTAAAAATACTTTGCGCCCGAGCTCCTTTGCGTTGAAATTCCGTTGTGCCTGCGACTGAAGCCATCCGCAAAAAACTGGGCGTCCTGCCGCACAAACCGGGCATCTACCTGATGAAGGACCGGTTCGGCACGGTCATTTACGTCGGCAAGGCGCGCGACCTGCGCAAACGCGTGAGCCAGTATTTCCATCCGTCGCGCCGCCTGGGCTGGGACCTGAAATTCAACGCGCTGGTCGAGGCCATCCACGATTTCGACATTCACGTCGTGCGCAGCGAGCCGGAGGCGTTCCTGCTCGAAGGCAAACTCATCAAGGAATTTCATCCGCGCTACAACATCAGTTTCCGCGAC
>Ga0265323_10000466_pt1 | contig 22887 bp, 19 predicted proteins | sample 41225metaG_FD_193580 | JGI IMG/M metagenome (GOLD analysis project Ga0265323, IMG submission 193580) | Rhizosphere microbial communities from Carex aquatilis grown in University of Washington, Seatle, WA, United States - 4-12-25 metaG | ecosystem: Host-associated > Plants > Roots > Rhizosphere...
CTTCTGTGTCGTCCATGCTGATGATCAATCCCCAGCATCCCGAACTTTCCCTTCAGGCTCATCTTGCGTGAGAATCCGGTCGCCATTTCAGGCTCATCTTGCATGAGACAAGAGTACCGATCCCCCGATAAGCCGGCGGTGGTACACTGGGGACGTAGTACCTGCCACTGGCTCTTGGAAATGGGGGCGCAACGGATTCGACGGGATTGAATCGTGGTGGGGAGGCGTGCCGGGTTCCGAGCTCCCGTAAAACGATCGGACAACATAACTGCCAATACGCAGTTTGCATACGCTGCCTAGTCAATAGGTAGCCGCTCCAGCCGCTGAGCCCGCGCGACGGTGAGTGAGCGTCATTTTGCGGGATAGGCCAAAGGCCTCGGTCCGGAGCCAGCGGTCGAGATTTAGTCGGACTAGGGAACCGCCGCTCTCGCAGGCTCGGTAGCGGCAACCGAAGCAGTCGAGCCGGCTACGCACGTAGTCTCTTCATTGCGGGCTTTCTCGGACGGGGGTTCAACTCCCCCCGCCTCCACCATCACAACCTCATCAAAAACACCGGGGCGCGGTGATGTCTTGCTTCTGGCACCTGCCTAGATTGAGTTGCGGTGCCTTCGGAACCCCATTGTTCACATCTGGCAAGCGGCGGCAACCCGCGTCTCATAATAGAATGAGGTCATTAGCCATATGCCGCTGCACGCCGGGGACCGGCTGGGACCGTACGAGATTCTCGCCCCCATCGGGGCCGGGGGCTTCGGCGAGGTGTGGAAAGCACTCGACACGCGACTCGGCCGCATGGTGGCCGTGAAGCGGCTGACGGTGCCGCGGCCCGCGAGTTTCGAGCGGGAAGCGCGCGCCGTGGCGGCGCTGAATCATCCGCACATCTGCCATCTATACGACGTCGGGCCGGACTACCTGGTGATGGAGTATGTGGATGGCCCACCGCTGCGCGGTCCTTTGCCCGTCGAGGAATGCGTCCGGCTGGCCGAAGAGATCGCGGCGGCGCTGGGCGAGGCTCACAGCCACGGCATCCTGCATCGCGATCTGAAGCCCAACAACGTCGTACTGACCGCCAAGGGATCGGCCAAGCTGGTGGACTTCGGCTTGGCCAAGACGATGGCGGAGGATCCGGACACCACCCATACGATGGACGGCCGGCTGGTGGGAACGCCTTCGTACATGTCGCCCGAGCAGGCGCGGGGGGAACAGGTGGACGGCCGCTCGGACCTGTTCTCATTGGGCGCGGTTCTCTACGAGTGCCTCACCGGCCGGCGCGCGTTTTCGGGGGCGTCCTCGGTGGGCGCTCTGCTGGAGGTGGTTTCGACCCAGCCTCCGGCGCCATCCAGCATCGTGCCTGCGATTCCTCCCCGGCTGGATGCGATCGTGGCCAGGCTTCTGGCCAAGCATCGCGACGCGCGATACGCTTCAGCCGACCAGGTGATTGCCGACCTGAGGGAGTGCCGCAAGCCCGCAGCAGTCGAAAGACCGGCATCAGCCAGGCGATGGACGGCGGTGGGGGCCATCGTGTTGTCGCTCCTGCTGCTCGCGGGGGCGGCATGGCTGGTGGCCCGAATCGGACGGGCCAGGCCCACGCGCACCGTGGTGGTGCTGCCGTTCGAGAATCTCAGCGGGCAGGCCGGCGGAGCGCCTTTCAGCGATGGGTTGGCGGAAATCGTGACCGGATTGCTGGCGCGGCGGGACCTGTTTCCCGATGCTCTCTGGGTTGCGCCTTCCAGCGACGTGCGGCGGTTCGGGGTGCAATCGGTGGCGGATGCGGGGCGCACCTTCCATGCCAGCCTGGCGGTCGGCGGCAGCGTGCAACGCGCTCCCGACGGAGCCGGATGGACGGTCACGCTGGCGCTCTCGGACGCCGCGCGGCCGCACCTGGTGGCTGCGCGTACGATCCGGTTCGAAGATCGGGACACCGGTGACATGGAGTCCCGGCTGGCTTCGGCGCTGCAAGCCATGCTCGACGTGAACGGGCACCCCGGCCAGGGCGCCAAGGCTGTCCCTCCCAACTATTCCCAATTCGTGGTGGCGCGGGGACATCTGCGGCATTACGACCGGGGCGACAACCTGAAGACGGCGATCGGGGAACTGGAAGCGATTGCCGCGGCCACACCGGACTACGCGCCCGCGCAGACGGCGCTGAGCGAGGCCTACTTCCGGACGTACAGCGCCACGAAGCAGAAGGAGTGGCTGGCCAAGGCTGACCAGGCCGCGCGGCGGGCGGCCGAAATCGACGAAAGCGACCCCGGCATTCCGATCATGCGGGCACGCATCCTGCGGGCCACAGGGGAGACGGAGGCGGCCATTCGGGAACTCCGGGCCGCGCTGGCGCGCGATCCTGGCGATGAGGTCGCCCTGCTGCAACTGGCCGGCGCTTACGAGAGCGCCAGGCGCTTCGCCGAAGCGGAGTCCACTTACCAGGAGGCCATGCGTCTGCGGCCGAGCTATTTCCCGGCTTACACGAACTTAGGGATTTTCTATATGTCTCAGGGTAAGTGGAAAGAGGCCGAGGAGCCGCTGACCATTGTTACCAAGCTGGCGCCCGACTATGCCGACGGGTATACCACGCTGGGTTCGCTGCTGTATCACCTCGACCGGCTGGACGAGGCACAGCGGCTGTTCAGCCGCTCGATTGAGCTGAAGCCGACGGCCACGGCGTTCTCCAACCGCTGTGCAGTGGAGTTCGACCGGCGGGCGATGGACCTGGCGGTGGCGGATTGCCGCAAGGCGGCAGACCTTCAGCCCGCCAGCGCCATTGCGTGGGGCAACCTCGGCGATGCGCTGGCGGAACTCGGCCGCGGCCCGGAGGCGGCGGAAGCTTACCGGAAGGCCATTGCGGCGGGCGATAAGCTGCTGGCGATCAATCCCGCCAATCCCGACTTACTCACGCTCATGGCAGGGTTTGCCGCCAAGACCGGACAAAAGCAACTGGCGATTGTCCTGGCGGACAGAGGATTGAGTCAGGGAAATGACATCAGTGCGCTGTATAATGCAGGGAAGGCGTACGGACTGGCGGGCGCGTGCTCCCGCTCCGTCGAGTTGCTGACAGAAGCGCTCGGAAAAGGTTATCCTCGCCAGGAAGCACGCAGGGACCCCGATCTGGGCCGTTTGCGGGCGGCGCCGCTCGCATGTGCAGTTCCACCAGTCTAACTACTTCACGAGGACATATGGCCGACAAACGAAGACCTGGCAGGACGAAAGCACCGAAAGCCCCCGCTCCGGTTGCCTATCACATCCGGGTTGCGGTGGATCTCGCGGGAAACTTCAAATACACAGCCGATGGCATCCCGGATGCTTCCTACATCCGGCCCAAAAACGGAGATACGATAACCTGGTCGGTCACCCTGGCGGGGATGCCGGTTCCCTTTCAAGTGGAATTCCCGGAGTTCAGCCCGTTCAGCCAGGGCGTTGGCGTGGTTCGGTCGCTCTATCAGGAGACTCAGCCGCTGACTGTCAACGTTCCGAGCTACTATCGCGGCAACCAGGTTTTCAAGTACTCCGTCGCTATCTCGAACGGGTGGTCGGACGATCCGGTGGTCGAACCGGTGCCGTCCGATGGCCTCTTCACGGATGCCGTGGATGTCATCACTCTGAGTATCGACGGCCAGGACAACCTGCTCGTGGCCCCGGCAAACGCAACTTATCCCCACGGTGCAGTGACATGGCAATGGGCTGTTGGATCGATTCCTGACGACTTTATGGTGACCTTCACCAATCCGCCGGCAGGGTGGCCGTTGCAGACAACCAGCCAGAACTACCTGCTCGCCTTGAACATGCAGAACCCCGGCGGTCCGGTGGCCTATGCGGTTCAGACGCTCCACATCGGATTATCGAACGGTAACGCCAGTCTGCAAATCACGTAGAAGCCGGGGCGGCGCTGCCAGCCAGGCAGGGTGCCCTGGCAGTCCGCGCCTCCGGTAAGGGATCTTGCGGTGGCGCCTGGCGGCCTTGGGCGCCGTGTGCGTCCTCGCCGGGCACCGGGCGGAAGCCAGGCATTTCGGGAGAAAGCTGGGGGCTCCCAAGCCCTCGCACCACAGCGCTGTGATACCCTGGTGCGGGCCGGAAGGCCAACGGTAGAATCTTCGCCAGAAGGGGGAAGTATGGACAGACGTGGACTCTTACGGCGCAGTTTTTTTGGCGCCTCGGCTGCCGCGGGCGCCGCGGCGATGGCTCACCCGGTCAGCCTGGCCGCGCAGGCCGCCGGCATCAAGTCGGGCGACTTGCCGGACCTGACCATCAAGGAGGCAAAAATCTACGTCACCGATCTCGGCGGCATCCGCCAGAACCCGGGAGGTCTGGGCGGCGGAGCGGAACTCGCCTCTCTGGTGACGGCCAGCGGGATTGAAGGCAACTTCACCCTTGGGAACCGGGGAAACCCTCCGGGCTGGATCGACTTCGCCAAGTCCACCTGCGTTGGCAAGAACCTGTTCGACATTCTGCCCACCGTGGCCTACACGCCCAATCAGACGCGGCCGGGCGGGTCCGGGGGCGGTGCGGGAGCGGCAGGGGCTTCGCCGCGGGGCGGAGCCGGAGCGCCGGCCGCACCCAGAGGCGGTGGTGGCGCGAGAGGCGGGCCGTTCATCGGCGGTTTCAACCCGGGCTTCGCCAGCCGGCCGCGTGGCACATCGGGGCCGAATGTCCACGCCGCGGCCTGCGACTTCTGCCTGTGGGACATCCTGGGCAAGGCGGTAAACCGTCCCATCTACAAAATCCTGGGAGGTTCCAAGGACAAGGTGCTGGCGTATGCCAGCTCCCAGCACCTGGCCAACGTGGAAGACTTCGCTCCGGACGCACTCAAGGCCAAGGCGGCGGGATTCAAGGCTTATAAGATCCACCCTGGCGGAGGCCAGCGCCGGAGCGGCGGGCAGATTCCAGCCTACCTGGGCCACATCGAGGAGATCAAGGAGGTCCGCAAGGCAGTGGGTGACGATTACACCCTCCTGTTCGACGCCGTGCAGCGGTACAACTACTACGAAGCGCTGCGGGTCGGCCGGGCGCTCGACGAGTACGGGTATGTGTCCTTCGAGGACCCCATGCCGACAACCGACATCGAGGGGCTGGCGGCGCTGCGGCAACAGTTGGACGTGCCCACGGAGGTGGGGGAGTTCATAGTGAACATTTACGACCACGGCGAGTACATTCGCCGGGGCGCCATGGGCATCGCACGGCTGATCGCCGACAACCTCGGCGGCATCACCGGGTCCTTCCGGGTGGGTCAGTTGGCCGACACCTTCGCCCTGCCCTGCACGCCGCACAACTGGGGCAGCTTCTTTGACGTGGCGGCGGCTTTCCAACTGGAACTGGCGCTGCCCAACTGTTACTGGTTCGAGATGCCCTGGCCATGGGAGTACACGGACCGGCCGTATGTGAAGCACAAGTTCCGCATTGACGCCGACGGTTACGTCCCGGCACCGGCTGAGCCGGGCATGGGGTATCCGCTCGACCGAGACGCTCTCGACAGGATTGTGACTCGGGTTGACCGCTGAGGCGCTCCGCTTCGGCCGGCGGCAGCCCGGGGTTAGGATGTACTATCGTGGGTAAGCGGGAAGCGGAGACTGAGATTCCGCTCCCTAGGAGCCGGTGCATGCCAGGAATCGAGCCAGTTACGTATCGCGTATCGCGTTTGTTGTGGATTCCTCTGGTTGGTTTTGCCCTGTTGGCCCTGGTTTCGATCAGCCTCGGGCAGCAGACATTTGTGGGTGTTCACGGCAGGCTCGCCGTGAAAGGAAACCAGATCGTCGACAGAAACGGCAATCCCACCACCCTGCACGGAATGTCCTTGTATTGCTGGGCGCCGCAAGGGAAGCAGTATTTCAATTCGAGCGCCATCGACCACCTGGCCCACGACTGGAAATGCACCGTGATTCGGATCGCCGTCCTGCCTCGGGACTACAGGAACGATCCCACCGGTGAACTGGATCGAGTCAAGACCGTGATCGATGCCTGCATTGCGAATGGGATCTACGCGATCGTCGATTGGCACGCGATGGGCGGCGCGCAAAACGATATGGAATCGCCGCAAGCCTTCTTCTCGGCCCTGGCAACGGCCTATGGAAAGACTCCCAATATCATGTACGAACCCTGGAACGAACCGGTGCAGGAGTCCTGGGACGTCATCAAGGCCTATCACGAAGCGCTCATATCCAAGATACGCGCGATAGACCCTGACAACATCATCATCTGCGGCAGCAGGCACTGGGACCAGGAGATCGCCGAGGCGTCCGGGAATCCGATCGCGAGCTCTTCTAACATCGCCTATTCGATTCACTTCTACGCGGCCACCCATCGACAGGGGCTGCGCGATAACGGAGCCCGAGCGCTGAAGAACGGTGCCGCTCTTTTTGCCACCGAATACGGCACCAGTTCGGCAACCGGAGGGGGCGCCTATGATCCCGAGGAAACGCAACTTTGGTGGAATTGGCTGGATGAGAACAATATCGGCAGTGCCAACTGGTCGGCTGCGGCCCTGGGCGAAACGTCGGCTGCATTTCAACCCGGCGCCAGCGCAACCGGTCCCTGGACCGATGACATGCTGAAGCCCTCCGGCCTCCTGGTGAAAAACTACATCGTCAGCAAGTATTCGCTTCCAAAGTCGCGATAACTGCGCCGCGTGGGTTGGGGCTCGCCGTTCCGTCTGCGCCGCGTGGGTTGGGGCTGGTAGTTCCGTCTGCGCCGCGTGGGTTGGGGCTCGCCGTTCCGTCCCGGTTCTGCCGGTTGAGTCCCATAGCCGTGTTTTCTCCGGCGGCGGAATGTCCTGGCACGCAGTGGCACAACCCGGCGCAACCTGGTTTTTGTGCGCATCGCACAAATTCTCAACCGGAAACAAAGGACTTAAGCGCTGTTTTTTGTGCGCATCGCACAAAAGCAGGTTTTTCGCCACCGGCTGCGACGGCAGTTTCAGCGTCGCAACGATCAGATCCAGACGCAGCCGCAGGGCAGTGAGCTCCGGGGCGGCATGCGCCCCGCCTGAACCCACTCGCCTTGACCCCGTCCCCGCCCGCAACGAGAATGGAGAACATGGACAGCATCGCGCTGGTGGGGTCGTCCGGTCATGCCAAGGTCGTCATCGACATCGTCGAAAAAGAGGGGCGCTGCGCCATCGCCGGCCTGATTGACGCCTTTCGAAGCGTGGGAGAGGAAACGCTGGGGTATCGCGTGCTGGGCGCCGAAGGCGATCTTCCCGGTCTGCGCGCGGAATACGGCCTCAAAGGAGTGATCGTCGCCATTGGGGATAACGCCGTCCGGGCGCGTGTGGCCGCCCAGGTTGCGGCGATTTGTTCGGAACTCCCCTTCGTCAGTGCGGTCCATCCGGGCGCCAGCATCGGCAGGGACGTCGCCCTCGGTGCCGGCACTGTGGTCATGGCGGGGGCAGTGGTGAATCCGGGATGCCGCGTCGGCCGGTTTTGCATCGTGAACACCAAAGCCTCGCTCGACCACGATTGCGTGATGGAGGAGTTCTCCAGCCTGGCGCCGGGTGTGACAGTCGGGGGCGCCTGCCGGATCGGCAGTTACTCCGCCGTGAGCATTGGCGCCGTCCTGCGCCACTCGATCGCCATTGGGGAGCATTGCGTGATCGGTGCGGGCTCGACGGTTCTACAGGATGTGGAGTCGTTTGCCGTGGCCTACGGAACGCCGGCGAGGAAAGTCAGGAACAGACAGGCAGGCGAGAAGTACCTGTAGAGGCTTGCAGGCAGGGAACCGGTTCGGCCTGTGCGGCGGGCTCCCACCGGCGTCCGTGAGCCGGTCCCAAAACGGTTCCGGCTCACGGCGCGGCGGGGTATGAATTACTGAAGGCCTTCGGGGCGCGGGCCGGTCTGGTTGAGGGTGAATGTCGCCACCGGCTTCAGCGCGGGTGTGTGAACGGTGTCGGATGGCGATACCACGCTGGCCACTGCCGGCGGCTGCAGGGCAACCACGCCCAGGGCCGACTTGGATGCATCCACCAGGCTTTGCGCGATGATGATGACGGCATAAGGCGCGCTCACCTGGGTGGGGGCTACATAGCGTCCGGAGGCGGTCACGGTGCCGGTTGGATATGCGGCGGGGGCGCCCGGACCGAGCGCGACACTCCAGCGAACCGCCCCGTTGCCGCTTCCGGCCACGCGGGCGTGGAAATCCCGGCTGGCACCGGAAGCCACTCTCTCGAACGTGGAATCCAGGCCAACCTCGACGCCGCCTGTCGCCGGTGGCGTCGAAGCGCTCGCCAGCACGGTCTGCGACGCACCCGTCGAATCCGTCCAGGTGATGGTCAGATTGTCCTGCTGGTTGGCGGTGGCTTTGATCGAAACGATGGGGTTGTTCAGCGCCGCCACGCGGCGGTAGGAGACGTTGACCGCGGTCACATTGCCGCTCGAGTCCGCAGTGATGGCCTTGTCCTGGAGGCTGGGCGATTGCGCCACGCACAGGAAGCTCTGGTTGTACCACCGCAGCGCGAAAACGTGGAGGTAGGCAGGCACGCGCACGGCGCGCCCGTTGGCGGGATCGTCGTAGGCGATGTCCTGCAGCCGGACCGCCGTGGCTGAGTCCAGATGGGGCGTCACGATGCGGAAAACCGCCGAGGCGCTGGAGTTGCGGTAGCTTACCTGATAGTATCCAGCCCCGGCGCCGGAACCCGGCGAGCCGGCGTTTTGCCACAGGGCGTCACCGGTGACTGTCGCCCGCCGCTCCTCACCGGCGTCGAACAGGGCCTTGGCTCCAGCGGGCTCGATCGGCCGGAACGGGCACACAGGGCGTGCCGACAGCGGCACGAACGAGCCATTGGTGCCCAATCTGGACAGGTCGAAACATCCGTTGGTAGCGGTAAAGGGCTCGGGCACTTCCAGAGGCGTGCGCTGCGGGTTCCGTGCGCTGAGGGTCATAACCGCGTGCTCCCCGGGGAAATAGGTGGCGCGGTCCAGACTGATGGCGCTTTGCAGCCGCACGGTGTCATCCGTGGTAGGGTTGTTGGACTGCGCATTCGACATGCCAGCCAAAACCGTCATGCACATTGCCGCCAGGGGCCTCAACTTTTTCTTCAACATCACAAGCTCATCCTCCTAAAAACAACGGACTTTGTTAACGCCGGGTTGGGCGGCTACCCCCTATCGGAAGCCTGACTCTCAAGGCAACCGCCGTCCCGGCGGGGTACTACTAGTCCCGTTATTAATGTACTAGTACCCCTAGGACTTTATGTCCATAATGGCTTTGGTTAAGCCCGCATTGTGAGAAAACGCACATACAGTCGCTACCTCACTGATTCCAAGATGCATAAGTCGCGACTGCGGGGTATTCCGGGGGGCTAAAGAAATGGCCGACTGGGGGTGCTGACCGGTACCAATTTGGGGGTAGCGGGGGACCCCGGGCCGGCCATTCCGGTTCGGCCATTTTCCTGGCCCGATCGGGGCAGGCGCTTCCGCCCACGCGTGCAAGCCCGTCATATGACTCGATTTATGAGGTATCTTTCATGCGCTCCGGGCGTCGTCTTTTCGCTGCTTTCGAGCGTCCCTGTGATAGATTTGAGTTTAGGAGAACCATTGGCCTTCGACGCTCCCGCTGCTCTGTTCCTGCAACCTGACGATATCTGGGAAATGGTCCGGACCAGCGGCCCCGGGGGCCTCTCGGTGCTGGTGGTTTTGCTCTGTTTTTCGGTCTATTCCTGGACCATCGTCTTCTCTAAATGGGGTGCGTTGCGCACGGCGCGCAGTGCCAACCAGCGGTTCCTGCGGGCGTTCCGCAAGGCCGGCACGCTCCAGGCGGTGACCATGGCCTGTGAGCAGTATCGTCCCGCCCCCCTGGTTACGGTTTTCGATTTCGGCTACGAGGAAGTGGAGCGGCAGGTGAAAAAGAGCAGCGCGCTCACCAACCGGCCAGCCGTCGAGCGCGCCCTGCAACTGGGCGTCAGCCAGGAATTGGCCAAGCTGGAGCGTCACATGGATAAGCTGGCCACCACGGCGTCGGTGACGCCGTTCATCGGCCTGCTGGGTACGGTGCTGGGAATCGTCAGCACCTTCGTGGCGCTGGGCAGCCAGGGCGCCACCAGCATCAAGACGCTGGGACCGGGCATCGCCGAAGCCCTCATCACCACCGCAGCAGGCCTGTTTGCGGCCATTCCGGCGGCCATTTTCTACAACCATTTCGGCCACCAGATCCGCGAACTGGTGGCGCGCATGGACGATTTCGCCATGGAGTTTCTCAACATGGCGGAGCGCGGTTTCGGAGAATAGACGGCGTGGCGATTTCGACCAGCGGCGGCGGCTTGGGCAACGGCGGATACGGATCGCGCCGCAGGGCCGGCGGTTATAGCCTGGCGGAGATCAACGTGACGCCCTTCGTGGACGTGGTGCTGGTGCTGCTGATCATCTTCATGCTCACCTCGCACGTGATGGAGTTCGGCATTCAGATCGACGTGCCCAAGGTGGCCGAGGTCAAGGAGAGCGCCCAGGAATTGCCGGTGGTCAACATCAACCGCCAGGCCAACCTGTTCCTGAACGAGAAGCCCATCACCCTGCACGAAATCCCCGACGCCATCCACCAGCGGTTTGGCAACCCCAAGGCGGTGTACCTGCGGGCGGACCGGCAAACCCCGTATGAACCCATCGCCCAGGTGGCCGCGGCCTTGGGAGCGGCCAAATTCCAGGTGAACCTGGTCACGCAGCCGGACGACTCGCTCAGCAAAGGCGGCCAGTGATGGCGCACGCCGACGTCCTGGATCGGCCCGAACGCCTGGCGGGTTCGTTCTGGATATCCGTCGGAATGCATGGCGCTATCGCCCTCAGCCTGGCCGCCGCCTATGCCACCGCCGGCGGACCCCACGAGCGCTGGGGATCGAAGGAGGGCGGAGGATGGGGCGCGGTGGCGGTGAACACGGTGGCCCAGATCCCCTTGCCGGGGCAGACCGGGCCGGAGAACCCCGTGGCCAATCCCACCCAGTCGCAGGTGCCCACGCCGCCGCCCAGGGACCGGGCCGCCAAGCCGGAGACGAGGCCGAAACCCGCCGCCGACGCCATCGCGCTCAAGGGGAAGAACAAGTCGAAAAAGGCGCAGGACGAAGCCGCTGCGCCCAATAAGTGGCGGGAGCAGCAGAAGGATCTGCCCAACCAGTTGTACGGTTCCACCGGCCAGGCGTTGAGTTCGGCGATGTTCGGCAGTAAGCCCGGAAGCGGCCAATTGGGTCTGGGCAACAGTTCGCCTTTCGGGGAGCGGCTGGGATGGTATGCCAATGCGTTGCGGGACCAGGTGGCGCAGCACTGGAGCACGGCCGACATACCGCCGCAGATCCGCAACGCGCCCCAGGTCGTGATCCGATTCACCATCCGGCGCGACGGCTCGCTGGCCGCCTTACCGCAGATCGTGACCTCGAGCGGCATGATTCAACTGGATCGCTCCGCCCAGCGCGCAGTGGTGGATTCCAGGTTTCCGCCGATTCCGGCGGCATTCACCCGCGACCAGGCGGAAATTGAGTTTATTTTCGAATTGAGGCGCTAATGAAAAGATTGGTCTGGCTGGCGATACTGGCGGGCGGCGGGTTGTTCGTCCTGGCGTCCCAGCAACCTGATTTCATTGACACGATCACGAGTTCCCAGCGGCTGAAAATGGCCATCACGGATTTTCGCGCCACCGGCGATGCGCAGAATCTGATGTCGGTTTTCAACCAGACTCTGTGGGCCGACGTGGAGAGTGCCGGGCTGTTCAGCATGGCCTCGAAATCCTTCTACCCGGCCCAGGCTCCGCAGCAACCGGCCGATTTCCACTCGCCGCCGCCGCCGCCCACGGGCCGGCCCAAGCGCGGGCAGCCGCCGCCGCCCACCACCGGCAACGGACTCTGGATGCGGGACTGGAGCGGGCCTCCGGTGGAAACCACCTATCTGACGTTTGGCTATGGGGCAGCGCAGAACGGGGTCTTCCTGGCGCGCGGTTTCCTGTTCGACATGCGCCGCGGAACGCCTACCGAGGCCCAGGTGATCGCCAAGAACTACGTGGGATCGGTGGACGAAGCCGGCGCGCGCAAGGCCGCCCACGAGTTTGCCTGCGATATCATCACCCAGTTCGGCGGCACATGCATCGCCGGCAGTCACATCTATTACAGCCACCAGGCCACGGAGCTGGGGTCCAGGGAAATCTGGGTGATGGATGCCGACGGCTCGAATCAGCGCCAGTTCACGCACTTCAACAGCCCGCCTCCCGGCTCCAATTTCACCGCCGTATCGCCGGACGGGTCCCGGATCGCCTTCACCAGCTATGCCAAGGGCCAACCTGCTATATTTGTGTTTTCCGTGGATCCGGTGCGCGACTTACGATTTTACAATCAGCGGGCTTCCATGACCGCGGGCCCATCGTTTACACCCGACGGGAAGCAGATCGTCTACACTTCCTCGGCTCCCGAGGAGTGCTGCCGCATCTTCATTGCCGATCTGAACGGCATGGGCTTCCGGCCCATCAGCCCAAGCGCCGCGCTCGACGTGGAGCCCAAGGTGAATCCCAAGACCGGCAACCAGATCGTGTTCGTGTCCGGCCGCTCCGGCCATCCGCAGTTGTACACCATGAACATGGACGGCGCCGGTGTCGAGCGCATTACCGACGGCACGGGCGAAGCCGTCAATCCGGCGTGGCATCCCAACGGCAAGACGCTGGCGTTCGCCTGGACGCGCGGCTACGCCACGGGCAAGTTCAATGTCTTCCTCATGGACGTGGTGACGCGGAAATACATCCAGTTGACGCACGACGAAGGCCGCAACGAGAATCCGGTCTGGGCGCCGGACGGCGTGCACCTGGCATTCATGTCCACCCGCGGAGGCACCAAGCAGATTTACAGCATGCTGGCCGATGGGACGCAGCCGCAACGGCTCACCAGCCAGGGTTACAATTCGAATCCCGCATGGGGAAAGTAGTCCGCAAAGCACAGGAGGCGATTTTCATGTTCGAGAAACGTTCGATCCCAGCCATTTCGGTGGCGGTTCTGCTGGCGCTTGTCGCCGCCTCGTGCGGCCCGAAGAAGAACCTGCCGATTCCGCCGCCGCTCCCGCCGGCCGCCGCCCAGCCCGACTCCGCCGCTGCCGCCGCCGCCAAGCCGGCCGCCCCGGTGATTGCGCAGTTCACGGCCGAGCCGACCTCCATCCTGATCGGCCAATCCTCCACCCTGCGCTGGCAGGTGACCGGAGACGCCAGCGGCGTCGCGCTCGACCAGACCATTGGCACGGTGCAGAACACCGGCAGCCGGCGCGTGTTCCCGAGCAAGTCCACCACCTACACGTTGACCGCCACGGGGGCGGGTGGCACCACCACAGCCTCGGCCACGGTGAATGTGTCGGAGGCGCCCGCGCCGCCGGCTCCCACCACCATGACGCGGCCCGCCGGCGAAGCGAGCTTCGAGCAGCGCGTAGCCGCCAACCTCCAGGACGTCTACTTCGACTACGACCAGAGCGACATTCGCGGCGACGGGCCGGAGGTTCTGAACCAGAACGCCGCCTCGCTGAAGGCCGTGCTGACCGATTTCCCCAACGCCGTAATCATGGTGGAGGGCCACTGCGACGAGCGCGGCTCGGCCGAATACAACCTCGCCCTGGGCGATCGCCGCGCCGGCGCCGCCAAGGACTTTCTGGTGAAACTGGGAGTCCCCGCCGACCGCATCCACACCATCAGTTACGGCAAGGAGCGCCCGCAATGCACCGATTCCGACGATGCGTGCTGGCAGAAGAACCGCAGAGTGCATTTTTCACCCGGACAGTAAACCGCTCATAGAGGGGCAGGCCAGCCGCTTGCCCCGCCCATTATCGAGGAGGGATGGTCATGATTCGACGCTTCGGCCTTTGGATGGTTCTCTCAGCGCTGGCTCTGGCGCCACTGGCGCAGGCGGCCGCCAAGCCGGACGAGATCAAGGAACTGCAGCGAGACCTCGCCGTACTCCAGGACATGGTCCGGCAACTCCAACTGTCGCAGGACAAGAAGCTCGCCGATCTGCAGACCGCGGTGCAGCAGGCCGCGGATTCCGCCAAAAACGCCAACGAGGCCATCGGCGCCATTCAGAGCAGCCTGCAACAGAACCTGCGCACGCAGGAGGAGAAGGTGGTCACGCCGGTCGTGGGCCTCTCCCAGCGCATGGATAACCTCGGCACCGAACTTCGCACCACCGAGGAGAACCTGACCGACCTGTCGAGCCAACTCACGAAAATCCTGGCCATCCTGGACGACATGAACAAGGCCATCAAGGTGATCCAGACTCCGTCCGCGCCGCCGCCCGCTCCGGATGCCTCCAGCGGCGCGCAACCGGGCGCGCCGGCCGCCTCCACCTCGCCCGCCGGCCCGGCGGACCAGCCGCCCGTCAACCCCGTGCCTCCGCCCATGTCCTCCGCCGACATGTACACCAACGCCCGCAACGACTTCCAGTTCGGCAATTACGATATGGCGCTCACCGAGTTCGGCGACTACCTCAAGTACTTCGAGAAGGGAGTCTACGCCTCCAACGCGCAATATTACATCGGGATGATCTATTGGGCCAAGGCGGAGAAATCTCACGCCCCGCAGGATTACCAGGTGGCCACCAAAAATTTCGACCTGGTGCTGGAGAACTACCCGGTTACGGCCAACAAGAACGCCGACGCCCAGTATTACAAGGGAATGAGCCTGCTCCGCCAGACCAAGAAGACCGAAGCCAGCGCGGAATTCCGGGACGTGATCCTGCACCATCGCAACGACCCCAACGCCACCCTGGCGTGCCAGCAATTGCAGTCGCTGGGCATGCACTGTCCCGCGGCGCCGGCCCCCCCCGCCAGCAAGAAAACCACCAAGAAGTAACAGCCCGCGCGGGCCGTGCCAGAGGCCGGCGCCACCCACCCGAGGTGCCGGCCGGCTGCCGCCCGGGCCGCAATCCGTCCGTACGCGCTCTGGCCCGCGACGAATCGCCGGGCAAGCCATTTGTCCGCCATCCGCGGCTCCCCGCCGGGCTGGTGAAACGCTCTGTCGAAGACGCGGCCGAAGTTACCGATTCCACAGAACCGGCACGGGGCGTCTTCATTCCCTTTGGCGGCCCGCTGGGCCATGGGCACTCCCTCACGGTCGCATCTCAGATCGAGCCGAGTCCGAGCCGCGACCGAGAGGAAGTGGACTTGGCGGCTGCGGGCTTACGAACGGATTACGCCCGGGCGCCCGAAGAGCGCCCCATCCCGCCGTGTTGTACCATAGGGAATTACCGCATGAAGGACCTACTGGAAGCGCTGCAGCCCGGGGAACAGGACTGGCGGCTGGCGCAGGCGATCGATCCTACCCGGATTCCCGCCCACATCGCCATCATCATGGACGGCAACGGGCGTTGGGCCAACCGCCGGCGGCTGCCGCGGGTTGCGGGCCACAAGGCCGGGATCGGCCCGGTGCGCTCCACGGTGGAATCCTGCGCGCGGCTGGGCGTCAAGGTTCTCACTCTGTATGCCTTCTCGGTAGAGAACTGGAAGCGGCCGCGGCACGAGGTGCAGACCCTGTGGCGGCTCTTGCGCTACTACCTGCAACAGGAACTGCCGGAACTGCAGAAGAACGATATCCGCCTGCAGGCTATCGGACGCCTGGATGCGCTGCCGCCGCAGGTGCGCCGCGAACTGGATGCCGGCGTGGAAGCCACGGCGCAGAATCGCGGGCTGCTGGTAAACCTGGCCATCAATTACGGCGGCCGGGCCGAGATCGTCGATGCCGTCAACGCCGTGCTCGAAATGGCGCGGCTCAACGGCAGCCTCGCCACGCTGAAGATCGACGAGGACCTGATCTCCACCAGTCTCTATACCGCGTCCTCGCCCGATCCCGATCTGCTCATCCGGACCAGCGGCGAGATGCGCGTCAGCAATTTCCTCCTCTGGCAGATTGCCTACGCCGAGTTGTACGTCACCGAGACGCTGTGGCCCGATTTCACCCGCACCGACCTGCTGCGGGCCATCCTGGAGTATCAGAAGCGCGACCGCCGCTATGGCGGCCTGAGCGCCGCGCCGCTGGGGCCTGGCCTGATGAGCGGCGATGCCGAGCGGGCGGATGACCGTCTCATCGAAGCGCTCCGCTCGTCATGAGAAGGCTCCTCACCGCGGCGGCGCTGATTCCCGTCATTGTCTACGTCGTGGTTTTCGCCCAACTCTGGGTGTTCCTGGGAGTGCTGGCGGCCGTGGCCTTCCTGTGTTACCGGGAGTACAACCTCATTGCCGCCAGCTACGGGTTTGGCGCGCCCGGCCCGCTGGGCTATGCCATGGGCGCGGCGCTGCTGGTCTGGGGGGCGCAGCCGTGGCCATGGCTGCTGATGGTTCTGGCGGCGCTGGCGGCCGCGGCGCTGGCGATGCGTGCGAAGGACGACCTGGCGCACGCCCTGCCGCGCGCGTCCCTGCTGCTGATGGGCGTGGTCTACATCTTCGGCTGCTGGAAGTGCGCCGCCGAACTGCGCTCGGTCAGCCCCCACCTGCTGATGTTCGCGCTGATCGTGAACTGGGCGGGCGACGCCGGCGCCTACTACATCGGCAAGCCTTTCGGCCGTCACAAGATGGCCCCTCGCGTGAGCCCCAACAAAAGCTGGGAAGGCGCCGCCGCCTCGGTGGCCGCCTCCGTCCTGGTGGGAGTGCCCTACCTCTGGCGCTTCGTGCCGATTGCCGGTTTCGTCACCATCCCCGCGTTGATCCTGCTGACCGTCTCCGCCAACGCCGCCGGGCAGATCGGCGACCTGGCCGAATCCGCCATGAAGCGCGGTGCGGGCGTGAAGGACAGCGGCGCGCTGCTCCCCGGCCACGGGGGCATCCTGGACCGCGTCGACAGCACCCTGTTCGCCCTGCCGGTGATCCTGGTGTTCGTGGTGGCGATCGTGCGCAGCTTGGGCCGGTGGTAGGCCACGGCCGGACGACGCGAGGGCGATTCGCAGGGCTGTGAAGATGCCGCGGGCCGCCGGCCGGCCCCACGGATTCCTACTGCTTCGCCGCTATGATCGCCTTCAGTTCGATGGTCTGCTGGCTGGCCGGGGCGACCGTCACCGCGAGACCAAGCGGCTCGAACGGCCGGCGGAATTCCGCGCTCTCCGGCGCGCCGCGCGGCGCATCCTGCCACGCAAACGCGGTGTAGCGGCCCGGTGCCACGCCACGAATCGCGAAACGGCCGTCCTGGCCGGTGAGCGTCTCGCGGAACCAGCCTTTCCAGTCCGCCTGGGTCTGATCGGGAATCAGCGTGACGTTTTGGCCCGCGGCCGGACTGCCGCCGGCGTCGGTCACCGTGCCTTGCACCGTGGCAAAGTCGGCCGCCACCACGATTGCCAGGACGCCGCCCCCGCCGCCCGTCAGGTCCACCCGGCGGTCCGCCAACTCGCGGTCGCCCAGTTTGATGGATTTCGGATAGACCTTTTCCGCCGGCTCCACCACGATGCCGTACACGCCCGGGAAGACGCCGACGGTCGAGGAGGTCCCGTCCGCCTTCAGGCGCCCGGCGTATTGCTGCCCGCCCTCGACGGGCACCAGCGTCACCCTCAGGCTGTCGAGCGCCACCGTAATTGTGTTCGCCGGCTTGACGGCGAAGCTGATCGCGGGCCCCGGAGAGAAGCTCAGATCCACGCCGTCCACGTCGGCGTCGACCACGTCCACTAGCGCCCGCGCCACCTGGAAAGCGCCGGCAGAGGGATCCCTCCCGGTCATCCGCACCTCGTAGGAACCCGGCGGCACGTCCGCCAGCTTCCAGGTGTTGGAACTGGTGGTTACGCCGAAGTTCTCCGGAGAATCGGGGTCCGGCGGACGCCTCTGCGCAGTTAGAGTGAAACTGGCCCCCCGCCCCAGCGAGCTGGTCCCCGGCCATTTCCCGCTAATGGAGAAGGTCTTCAGCGGTTGCAGGCGGATGTCGATGGACCGCGTCTCGGCGGCGGCGGCCACCTCGACGGGCGAGGCCTGCGCGGCGTCCGGCGAGGCGGGATGATAGCCGGTCCGGAAGGCCGCCAGGGCCCGCGCCACGGGCCAGCTACCGGCGGGTTCCTTGCTGGCGAAAGGGTAGTAGGTGCCCGGGAACAGATCGTAGAGACGGTATTCTCCGCGGTCGTCGCTGTGCACGAGGCCGCGTGGGACAAGCACTTTCCTGCCCTGCTGGTAGCCGTACTGCATGGCCCAGACGCTCGCCCCGGAAACCGGATAGCCTTCGCCGTCCAGCACCCGCCCGGCGATCACTCCCAGCGGCGTCAGGCGTAGCACCACATCCGCCACGCGGGCCCCGTTCCCGACCTCGATCCGCGGCGTTGCCGCCACGGTGGCGAACCGGTCCGGCGCGACCGCGCCGAAGCCCGCCCGCGAAGCGGCGCACTCGTAACTGCCCGGCGCCACGCCCAAAACCGAGAAGCGCCCGCTCGAATCCGTGCGGGTGAGGTAACTGGCGCGGGCGGGCCCTGCGACCGGATCCGCGGCCAGCGCGGCGGCGCGCAGCAGCACGTCGGCCTTCCGGATGGGGGCGCCATCGGTGGCGGAGACCACCCGGCCTTCCACCGCGCCGCCCTGAGCGTGCAGCGCAACAGCCAGAAACAGAGTCGAGAGCAGAAGTTTCACGTCAAAACCGGGCCTTCACCCGTTCCGAATCCGCGAAGGGAATGAGCTTTACCTGTACCGTGCCGCTGCCGCCGGGGCTCACCGCCACGGCCGCCGCGCTGCCGGAGAACTCCTTGATGAACTCCGCCACCATGGACAGATTGAACAGGCCGTTGTCCTCCCACGCGTAGACCTTATAGGAGCCCGGCGGCACGCCTTGCATGGTGAATTTGCCGGACGGATCGGCCGTGGCCCGCTTCACCAGATCGGCGCGGCCGGGCGGGAAATCGTCGGGGATGGCGATAGCCGTCGCGCCGTTGGCGGGGTCGCCGTTTTCAGTTTGCACCGAGCCGCTCAGACTGCCCGTGTCAGCGCCGATGGCGAGCGCCAGCAGACTGCCATCGCCGCGAATGGGCACCACCCCGCTGGGCATCTCCTGAGTGGCGTATTGTATCGACTTCAGATACATGGACTGCGGCAGGCCATTCAGCGATACCTGGTACGTGTCGGGAAAGACGCTGTCCATGGAGATCTTACCGGGACCAACCCGGCTGCTGCCGCCCATGGTGCCGGCGAGACTCCGCAGCGAGACGCTCATCCCTTGCGGCGGGTCGCCGCGCCCATCGAAGGTCACCGTGCCGCTCACCGGAAGCAAGGGCGAGGCCGCCAGGTTGACCTCGTCCTGATTGCGATCGGCAACCGTCACGCTCTGGCCGGCATACACGGACCGGGTGGCGCCGTTGGGGACCAGGCTGACGCAGTATGTGCCCGGCGTCACGCCGGAGAGATCGAAGCTGCCATCCAGCTTCGCCATCGCCAGGAAACGCCAACCGGCGTTCATCACTTCCGTGCGCCCGCACTCTTTCGCCCCGATCTGTCCCGACCCGCCCAGGGGCAGGTTCGAAACCCGGCCGCGGATGTGGAACACAGGCCAGGGGCGTAGCCGTATCTCCACACCGGGAGTCTCGCTGCCCGCCGTCACCACGATGGCGGTGGCACCGGCGAGGTCGCTGGATGCCGGAGCGTAGGTGGTGGCATATTCCATGTCGGGGATGTTGCGAATCGTGCCCACGGGCTGGGCCTCCGGGACCGGGCCGCGCAGCACGTGGGAAAACGGGGGCATCCAGGCATCTACGTAATAGCGGCCGGGACGCAGGTCGATGACGCGGAACTCGCCGCGGTCGTCGGTGTTCGCGCTCGCCGCCACCGAGTACTGGCGCAGGCCGCCCGGATAGTCGCTTTCGATGGCCTGGATATGGACGTCGCGCAGCGGCTCGCCGTCCTCGTCCACCACCTTCCCGGAGATCACGCCGAGCGGGGTCAACTCAACGCGGACGCCGGTTACCTGCTGGTCTTCGGCCACCTCAATCAGGCCCTGGCCGTTCGCTGCGTGGCCTTTCGGCTGAGACGAATAGCCCTGTGCGACGACTGTCCCGACGTAGTAGGGGCCGGGCGCGACGCCCGCGACGGTGAACCCGCCGGTGTCGTCGGTAACCGCGGCGTAGGCGAACTGGTTGCGCCTGTCCGACAGGCAGACCACGGCCTTGCGGACGCTCTGGCCAGTCACCGAATTGACGACCGTGCCCTGGATGCTCCCCGGTCTGGCGGGCGCGGCGGACGCCAGCGTGGCCGACAGTAGCACCGGGCAGAGACACGCCAGTCGAATCGGCTTCATGGCGGCGCTCTACATCAGCAGCCCGGTAGCGGCGATGGCCACGCCCGCCACGCCGGCTATGATGCCCATCACCGGGAACATCTTCTTCTTGGAGATGAAGTAGAGCGAGCTGAGAACCAGGGCGATTTCGAGCAGTCCTTCGCCGTAGTCGAAGCGCAAGGCGCGGTCCTCGGCGGCCTTGACGGACGCTTCGGATTTCTCGGCGGTCTCCTTGAGTTCCCTGGCTTCCTTGTCGTACTTCTTCCTCTGATCCGCGGCCTCTTTCAGGACGGTCTCGACGCCCTCCTTCTGGCCGATCAGCCGGGCGAGGTGCTCTTCCATTTCCACGCCGTGCTGCTTGATCTTGGTGGCCTGATAGTAGGACCACTCGTCGTTGGCATCGGATTTGAACATGATGCCGGCGGTGTGCTGGCGGTGCGAGGCGATGGTGACAATCGCCAGGACCACGGCCAGCACGGCGGCAAGAACCCCGACCTTCTGTCCAAACGGGTCCTTGGTGTGTTCGGTTTCTTGATGAATTTCCAGTTCGGCCATAAGATTTCAGGAGTGCGCGGGGCGGCCCGCGTCACTCCATCATACGTTCCTTTGGCCCGCGGCTTCAAGATGGACAACCCCCCAGCGGCGGTGTTACGTTGGAAAACAGGATGCTCAGCCTCCCGCAAACCGGTCGAAGCCTGGCTCGGGTCGATGTTTTGAACGATTTCATACCCGAGAGCAAGCTGGATAAGGACGCCGGCTAGCCTCCTATGAGCACCGGAGAGTCATTCGACCCGGATCAGCCCGCTCTACCCCCGGCCGCTGGCGCGGGCGCGAGCCCGGAGGCGGGCCGGCCATCGCCCTGGGGCGGGTTTGCCCGAGGGGCCATGGCCGAAATCGGCGTCTTTCTTCTGCTCCTGGCTCTGGCCGTACTGCTGCAATGGGCCGCCGGAACTTTCTCCTCCGAGATGGCGCACTATCCGGATGAAGGCGCCCACTATGTCACCAGCCTGATGGTGCGGGATTACGTCGCCAGCGGATTTCCCGGAAAGCCGGTTGCCTTCGCCGAGCGGTTTTACGTCCGGTTCCCCAAGATCGCTTTCGGGGCCTGGCCGCCGCTGTTCCATCTGGTCCTGGGCGCCTGGCTGTTGCCGGTGCCGGATGGCCGCAACGGCGTCTTCCTCATGATGGCCCTTATCATGGCCATGACGGGTTATCTGCTGTACCGCTCCCTCCGCCCGGTGGCGGGATGGGCTGCGGGCCTGCTGATCGCCGTCCTGCTGGTGTTGCTGCCCGTCAACCAGGCGCTGACCAGTACGGTTATGGCGGACAGCCTGATTATGCTGATCGAGCTGGCCGCCGCCATGCTGATCGCCAGGTGGCTCAAAAGCGGCGCGAATTGGGACGCGATCTGGGTCGGCATCGTGGTTGGACTGGCGTGCACCTCCAAAGGCAGCGGCATGGCCGCGATCCTGGCGGTCCCCCTGGCCATCGTCTGGAGCCGCCGTTGGGTTCTGCTGCGCAAACCGGGGATTTACGCCGCGGCCCTGATTACGGGGGCCATGAGCTTTGCCGTTCAACTGCAGGCCCTGCGTCTGCTGGATAAGGCGTCTTCGCTGAACCCCTTCACTCTGGCGGGGTTGTGGCGCTCTAGCGAGTTCTACCTGGCGTTCCTCTACCACGGGCTGGGATGGGCGCTCTGGGGGCTCATTCTGTTGGGTGCGATTGCGACCGCCGGCAGCGTGAAACGGCGCGAGGGGGCATGGGAGCTGTGGGCCTCGATGGGCGCGATGGCCATCTCGGTGCTGCTCTTCTATATCGTGATTCCCCACTCGCCGGAGGGCAGATACCTGCTGGCGACCATCGCTCCGGCGCTGGTCTTCCTGGCCCCCGGCGCCCGGAAGCTCGCCTCTGTCCTCCCATCCGGCGGGATCGCCGATTCCTGGAGAGTGCCACTGGTGCTGGGGTGCGTGATGGCGGTCTTCCTCGGTTTCGTCTTTGAGATCCCAAAGGTGCCACACTTCGGCTTCCGGGACGCGGCCGTCTGGCTGAAGAATCATCCGCTGGCCGGCCAGCGGTGCCTGATCGTTTCCGACAGCTCCGGGGAGGGAGGGTTCGTAGCCGAAGTGGCCAGCATGGCCGACCGGCGCGTTCCCGGCCCCTCGGTGATGCGCGTGAGCAAGTTCCTGTTCGTTTCGAACTGGAATATGGGCCACTACCGGCTGGTATATGCCGACGCCGGAACGGCCCTCGCCGATATCGAGCGGATGGGCATCTCCTACGTAGTGGTGGACGGCACACCGGGACTGTGCGGGCAGCCCCACTGCGAGCAGGTGCGTCAAATGCTGGAGCAGTACCCGGATCGCCTGAGCCTGGTCCAGCGGTTTCCCTCCGGCGGGAGCGGCCGCGTGCGGTCGCTGGACATCTATCGGGTTTTGCATTTCGCCGACCCCCCGACCAAGAAGTTCAAGATTCAATTGATTTACACCCGCGGCGGCAGCGTCAGCGAATAGCCGCGCCGCAACCGCGCCACCGCCGCACCACCACCGCGCCACAACCGCGCCACAACCGCGCAACCGCCGCGCCACCGCCGCGCCACCGCCGCGCCACCGCCGCGCCACAACCGCGCCACCACCGCGCCACCGCCGCGCCACCACCGCGCCAGCCGCCGCGCCACCACCGCGCCAGCCGCCGCGCCGCAACCACGCCGCAACCGCACACCGTGCCAGCCGCCTGTCAGCCGCCTTG
>Ga0265323_10000470_pt1 | contig 22785 bp, 22 predicted proteins | sample 41225metaG_FD_193580 | JGI IMG/M metagenome (GOLD analysis project Ga0265323, IMG submission 193580) | Rhizosphere microbial communities from Carex aquatilis grown in University of Washington, Seatle, WA, United States - 4-12-25 metaG | ecosystem: Host-associated > Plants > Roots > Rhizosphere...
TGAACTCAAATGTCCCGGCCACCGTTTGGTGATCCGGGCGTGTGCCCGACGATTGTGTTGTTTTCATCTACCACCAATCAATCCCCAATCGGTGGCTTCTTTTCAACTACATGGATTCGGTTAAGGTAATCTATGAAACTGAAAATTATTGCCACACTGGCAGCGGCGGCCCTCGCCTTCACGCAATTTTCCGCAAACGCCGATGTTAGCGTAACAACGCTAGTCTCATTTACAGGAACAAATGGCGCTTATCTTGGTGCAAATCCTTATGCCGAGTTGATACAGGGTAGTGATGGTAATTTTTACGGAACGACGTTTAATGGCGGCAGCAACAATATGGGGACCGTGTTTCAAATGGCAGCCAACGGCAAGTTGACGGCATTGGTTTCTTTCACAGGAACAAATGGCGCAAATCCTTATGGAGGATTGGTGCAGGGCAGCAATGGAGATCTTTACGGGACAACAAGAAACGGGGGCAGTAATAATCTTGGCACGGCGTTTCAAATAACAACCAATGGCAATTTGACAACTTTAGTAACGTTCAATCGCACTAATGGTTCTAACCCTTTAACCGGATTATTACTGGCAACGGATGGTTATCTATATGGCACGACGCTTTCTGGTGGTGTCAGTAACAAAGGTACAATATTTCAGATGACGATCAATGGTGCGTTGAATACTTTGGTTTCTTTCCCCGGCGGCACGAATGGAAATGCACCTGAAGCAGGGTTAATGCAAGGAATGGATGGTGATTTATATGGAACGACCTTTGCCGGGGGCAACTTGTTTCAAATCAAAACCAATGGGACGATAACTAATTTGGTGGTATTTACCGGCCTTTCAGGACCATTTTTAGGCAAGAACTCCACTGGGAAGCTGGCGCAGGACGCGTGTGGCAATTTATATGGCAACACATATCAAGGCGGAATATATGATGCGCCTTATGGTTGGGGCACGATCTTCAAGGTTACTACCAACAGTGTTTTCAACACGCTGTTAAATTTTGACAGCACAAATTATGGCGCGAATCCTCACGGTGGAATGATATTCGGCAAAGATGGTAATTTATATGGAACAACTTTGACTGGCGGCACTTCGGGCGTTGGCTCCGTATTTCAACTAACGACCAATGGCAGCTTTACTTTTCTCTATTCCTTTAATGGTGACACCAACTGCTCGTGCTATCCCGCTGGCGGATTCCCTTACGCTGGATTGGTGCAAGGATCGGATGGTAATTTTTACGGCACAGCGGAAATTGGCGGTGCAAACGGCTATGGCACCATTTTCAAAATGTCGCTACAGCCCGCGTTTCAATCCATACTCCCAGCAAACGGCCTTATCAAATTAAGTTGGAGCGCAATTCCCAATAAAACATATCAACTGTCGTACAAAACAAACCTCGCTACGCCCAATTGGCAGAATCTTGGAAGTCCCATCTTGGCTACCAATGGCATAATGTCTTCAGCGGACATTCCCGTTGCGGACTTGCAACGGTTTTATCGCGTCCAGTTGTTGCCTTAATTCACGCCGTCGCCAGATTATCTTCCAGCACCTGGGATTTGCCCGACGGTGGTTCGGCTTCGGTGGTCACCGGCGGCGGGTTTTCCAGAACCTTGATCGGCTCGTAAAAGGTATTCCGCTGCACCGGGGTGCGGCCGGCTTCGCGGATGGCTTTGATCATTTCCACCTCGGTCTGCATTTGCGGCGAGGTCGCGCCGGCCATGTGGAAGATGTGTTCCTCGATGATGGTGCCGTGCAGGTCGTCCGCACCGTAGCTCAACGCCACCTGCGCGAGTTTCAAGCCCATGCCCACCCAGTACGCGGTGATGTGGTCGAAGTTGTCCAAGTAAATGCGGCTGACGGCAATGGTGCGCAGCGCGTCAAAACCGGTCGGCGGGTTTTCCACCGGGATGTCGTTGTCCTCGGGCTGGTACGGCAGTGGCACAAAGCCCACGAAGCCGTGCGTCTCGTTCTGCAACGCGCGCAACTGTCGCAGATGGTCCACGCGGTCGGCCAGCGATTCGACGTGGCCGTAGAGCATCGTGCAGGTGCTGCGCCCGCCCAGCTTGTGCCACGTGCGATGCACGTCCAGATATTCCTCCGCCGATTCCTTGCCCCTGGCGATGGCCGAGCGGACTTCCGGCCGAAAGATTTCTGCCCCGCCGCCGGTGAGCGAATCCAGTCCGGCGGCCTTCAGTTCAACCAATGTTTGCTTGACGGATTTCTTCGCGAGCCAGGCCAAGTGGAGAATTTCAATGGCGGTAAAGCATTTGAGATGCAATCGCGGGGCAGGGACGAGCTGCCGCTCGTCCTGGCCGCGCGGCAGCGCGGCCCTACCATCATCGAGCGCCCGCAACGCCTTGAGCATGTCGGTGTAATAGCTGAACGGCAGCGATGGATGCAGCCCGCCGACGATGTGCAACTCGGTGATGCCGAACTTCAGCGCTTCCCGCGCCTTCTCAACCATTTGCTCGACGGTCAACTCGAAACCGTCGGCGTCGCGTTTCTTGCGGGCGAACGAACAGAACTGGCACGCCAGGATGCAATAGTTCGAGTAGTTGATGTAGCGGTTGATGATGTAGCTGGCGTGATTGCCGGCCCTTTTCCGGCACGCCAAGTCCGCGATGGCACCGACAGCGTTCAAATCCTTCGATTCAAACAGCCGGAGCGCATCGGCCTCGGAAATGCGTTTGCCGGCGGCGACCTTGTCGTAGAGGTCGCGCAACCCGCTGCGTTGAACGAAGAAATTCATTGTTCCATTGCATTGTCAAATTCCGCCAATGATACCCGCACTGCCGGTGTCGTGGCCGGGGAATTTGCTTCCCCATTGCTCGCGTTTTTTGTCCTGCTCAATCATTTCCTCGACCTTCTTGCGGACCACCGGATTAAACATGAAAGACTCCGGCAATTTATCCCCGCAGCGGCCGCAAACAGGATGTCGCCGGCTGTAAACCAGCGACCCGCACTTCGGACATTTGAACTGTGTTTGCATTTGTCACACTGGTCAGGTTGTTCCTCCACAAAGTAAAGCAGCAATTGGCGGGAATGGCAAATGCGCCAATCAACGTAGGACAGGCATCTTGCCTGTCTCTGACCCTCTGAATCTGGAGCCAGGCTGGAAGCCTGTCCTACGCTGAAAACGCGCCGAACAGCGCGCGCATTTCCTCATCCACGTCGGCTGCATTGGCCAAGGTTTGAGCAATTTTGTCCCGGAGCAGTTGCCGGTAACGCTTCCGCAACCGATGCACTGCCACGCGGACGGCGCCTTCGTCCAGGCCCAACGCTTTCGCGGCGGCGGCATGGGACAATGCGCCCTTGCCGGCGGTGAGGAAAATTTTCAACTCCGCGAACTGTTTTCCCCGACCATCAGCCTCGCACTCGGCGCGCAGCCGTTCGATGACCTTGGCGAGCAGGGTCACGGCCCACTCGCGGTCGAAGGCCTTGTCGGGACTTGGCTCGGTCGGGTCGGCGATTTGAAATTGCGTGTCAGCGGTCTGCCAGTCCAGGGACAGCGGCGTCACGCCGCCACCACGTTTCCGGCGCCGGGATTTGTCCCATTCGTTGGCGAGAAAATGTTTCAACGACGCGAGCAGGAACGCGCGGAAACGGCCGCGCTCGGCACTCAGACCTTCGAGATAATTTTTCTCAAGAAAGCGCGCGAAGAAGGCCTGGGTCAGGTCCTCGGCATCTTCCTTCGTTTGGCCGCGGCGGCGGACGTAGGCGTAGAGCGGAAACCAGTAGGCGCGGCAAAGCTCCTCCAGCGCGTGGTCAGATTGCGGCGTGCTGCGTCGTCCGGCGGCGAGCACGACCGTCCAATGCGTCGTGGCGAAGACGTCGCCCGGGGCGCCTGTGGACGGCGTGGATGCATCGGAGGTCAAGCGGTTTTTAGGAAATGACGGATGAAAACGACGCTCCATGCCGCGACTCCGGACAAAAAACCGCCGGTTAGCGCCAGTAACAAACCCATCGGCAGATGCGGCGGCGTTGCGCGGTTGGCGAGAATCGTCAAATAATGGATTCCCGCCAGAAACAAGATCATCAGGCAGCTCATCCAAATCATCTGGCGCGAGATATAGGCGCGGGTCTGCGCCAGGCGCTCCGGCGACAGCCAATACTCGCGGTGCGGGAGGTTCACAAACCGTGCCGGCACCAATCCGATCACAAGAGAGAGGACGATGAAAAACAAAGGCAGGCCCACGCCCAGCCCGCCCAAAAAGGCCAGGTCTGCGGAACGGTTCATCCAACCGTTTGCCTCGCCGCCGCCGCCAAAGTGGGATGCCACTCGCTCCGGCAGCAGCGAGGCTGACCCGGCGATGAAGATCAAATAGCCCGCGCAAAGAAGCCCGAGCACGACGAATGGAACCGCGTTTTTTTTCATCAGGACCGTTCTTAAATGGTTATTCCGGATTCAGGGGCGAAATTTTCCGGCCTGACTCACATTCTTGGTGGCGCCGGCGGCCCGGTCTTTTGAAAACACAGAATGTAAAGGATGGGCAAAATACCCGCGGTGTTGAAGATGGCGAGACAGATGAACCACGCCAGTTGGTTGTGGCGCGCACTCTTCCACAAGGCGATCAGCTTCCATACTCCATCCCAGATCACCAGGAGGACGATGACGATGATAAACACGGCGATCAGAGGACCTTTCATATTGTTTCGTCGGTTGATGGTTTTGGTTGGTCAAATCATTTGATGTAATACCCTGCCGCCCGCCATTGGCCATCTTTTTCGTGCATGAACGTGACGGTTTCCACCGCGGATTTCTTGTTGGCGAAGGAAGTTTCAAATTGCATGACGATGTAGCGGCCATCCGGCACGCCCGGAAGCGACGTCGTTTCCTGCGCCGATTTTACCTTTCGGGAAATCAACGATCCCAACGGTTTGCGGACTTGTTGCAGGGCCTCCGCCAATTTTTCCGGAGTGACGGCCGACTGGAAAAGCGCGGCAGCATTGGTCCAGCTTTGCGCGTAATTGCCGTTGTCAATGTCCCGCAACCAGGCTTGCGCCGGCTCAATGGCTGCGTTGTTGGTGACGCTCCGGGGGGCGATGAGATAGCCCACTGCCCGCCACTGGCCGTTGGTTTCCAATACAAACGTGGCCGTCTCGGACGCGGCCTTCAAGGCTTCGAATGAACTGTCGAACTTCGCGACGATAAACGAACCTTCCAGTTCCGTTTTTTCCACTTTGCGGGACAGCAATTTGCCCAGCGGCTTGCGGATGCTGTCCCCTTTTTCCACCCATTCGTCCAACGTCGCTATGGCGCGAAAACTTTCCGACGCCTGCCGCCAGCTTTCGGCATATTGTCCGTCGTCCATCAAGCCCAGCCAGGCTTGGATCGCCGTCAATGCGGCAACTTCGGTATTTTTTCCAATATCGGTGGCAATCGAGTTGGTCGAAGACAGGGGATTGACAGTCTTCTCAAGAGTGTCTCCATTTTGCGCCAGCTTGTCGTCTTTCAACATAATAAGCGTGACGTCCGGCGCTACGAGCCACCGGTAGGTCTCGCTGGTGTTTATCGGCTGAATGCTGTAGGCGACTCCGGGGACCAGCCTGGCCTTGTCTTCGGTGGCGAACTGTGCGGCGTACGCTTGGAAACTGCCGTCGCCACTACTCAGGGTAGTGCGATTCAAGTGCGCCTTAACGGTTGGATGCCCCGATGCAGTAAGCAGGAACTCCTGCCCAGCCCGTTTCTCGAATGCACTCATCTGGTGATAAGAGCCACCGGGACCCCATTCCTGACCGGCAATAAGAAAATCCGTCCCGGTTCTCTGCCAGCTCTCCTCCTTGACCCACGCCGGAATCGCCGGAGAACCCTTGGGGTAAAGCCCGATGATTGTGACCGTCCGCAGTTCGGCCACCGAAACCGGCGGGTTGTCCAGGCTTGCGTTGGCGCCAAAATGGTCATGCACGGAGATCAAACGATACGGGTTTACCGAGGAGAGTTTCGGCTGGTCCGCCGGATATTTGAAGTAACGCATTCCCCAAGTCTGCGCCAGTGGCACCTGGCTCAGGTCGGAGCAGGTGTAAATGTGCGTTAAGAGTCCAAAATAATGGGCATCCAGGACCGGCTGTCCCAGGGCTTTGTAATTGAGCCGAACCCAGTGATGATCAACATAGACTTCGTTGAACATGTGGTCTTCAAAGCCGCGCGTGCCGTCGAGCGCAGCCCGGACCGTCTCCCGGACCTGGTTATGGTGAATGTTGCCATAAAACATCCGGGCCTGGGCGTCGTCGTTCGGATCGAACGGGGGAATACAGAAAACAATGCGGGCCGGGAGGCCCAACGCACGGAAGATGGTGGCCAAATACACCGAAGACGACGTGCAGGCGCCGTGCACTTTGTTGTAGAACATGGACCGGCCAAGCGTCTCCTGCTCGAACATTTGTTGATCGGTCCAAGTCGGATCAGGTTTCTCCCGATCAAACGCGTCCTGCAATGGAGGATAGACTGCGGGCTTGCCATCCGGGAAATAGACGCCCCAGATGGAGAAGGCACGTGTCGAATGAGCGCGGTTCATGGCCCACGCTGAGACCCGTTCGACGAGTTGCTTGTCCGTCAGGCGATCCGGGTCAATGTTCGCCTGACGGAGTTCCGCAATGAGATCACGCCGCATGGCTTCGTCCCAGTTCTCGGTGGCCGTTGGTTTGAGGTACTGGGTCATGCCAGCATCGTCCGTGCGCCAATTGGGGTTCTCGCCAATGGCCGGTTGGTAGAACGGATAATAGGTCACCTCGACCGTGCAGGAATCTTTGTCCTGTGCCAACACGCGGGCGTCCTGAAAATCATCGTTCATGTCGGCCGGATTGACGGGTTCAAGAACCTGGATAACGGAGGTGATGGTGTAAGTGTCTTCTTTGCGCAAATGACGTTTGGCGGAGGCTGGCGTGGTATTGGTGATCCAGTTTGCCTTGTTCTCTTCCAGTGCTTCGGCCTTGGTTCCAAAATACAGGTTGGCGAAATTTTCTCCGTTGGCATCCATCTCCACGTGCGGCAGCCCCGGAACCAGGTGGGAATGAACCAGTTCAAAATCGCCCCGACCTTTGGAGATTTGCATCCGATTTTTTGAGTCTTCCGGAACACGTATGTTCGTTGCAGTGGTGATATGGAGCGCGAGCGATGCCTGGTCGTGACTGACGAGGTGGTAATGGCCTTTGACGACCATCCGCTCCGGGGTCCGGTCCACCGAAGTGATTTCAATGGAATCGCCTTTGGGGAAATACGCTTGGCCGATGTAATCAGATTTGATGGGATGGGATGGGTAGATATGTAGAACGCCGACATAAACTGCCAACAGGAGCGCGATTGAACCTCCGAGCAGCATGGGTTTCAGCAAGGCTTTAATCGCGTGCGACGTTTCGGGCGTTTTGGCCTTTTTTGCCCGGCCGATACGGATTAATAATTCAACCCCACCCACAACCGCGAAACCAAGGAAACACCAATTGAAATAATGCCACACCTGGCCATTCACTGAACCAGTGAAATGATCGTTTAGAAGCAAAAGGAAATACGTCGCAAAGAATATGATCCCCACCCAGCCTATGGCTTTGGTGAATGGAGTGGTTGGCAGTGCGCCCACCAACCAACTTTGGCTCTGTTTTTTAGTTTGGGCGCTGCTACTTTGCGCGGGAGTTTGCGCAATCGTTTCCACCTGTGTTTTGAATACACTGACCTGCTGGTATCGAAGTTCGGGTTTCTTTTCCAACGCGCGCAAAACGACTTCGTCAAGACGCACGTCTATCTGGACTTTCGATGACGGCGGCTCGATGCGCTTGCCGGGCAGTTCGCCGGTGAGCATCTGGTAAAACACCACGCCCAGCGCGTAAATATCCGCGCGATTATCCACTTCGTTGGGATGTTCCGTCTGTTCGGGCGCCATGTAATTCGGCGTGCCCATGACTTTGCCGGCGGCGGTCAGATCGGTAGGGACGGCTGGCCCAGCCGTCCGCTCGTCGTCGCCCGGACGCCTCGGCGAGGCGTCCCCACCTTCGACAATCTTCGCCAACCCAAAATCCGCCACCTTCACGCGGCCACGGCGGTCCAGCAAAATGTTCTCCGGTTTGATGTCGCGGTGGACGATGCCCTGGTCGTGGGCGAACTGGAGCGCATCGCAGATTTGCGGAACAATGGCCAGCGCCTCGCGCGGCGCGATTCGTCCGGCATGAAGCAATTGCCGCAAGTTCACGCCGTCCACGAATTCCATCAGGAAGTAGTAAAGCGGTTGAGAGCCGGAACCATCCGCGTGGCCGAACTCATAAAGCGTGACGATGCCGGGATGGTTCAGCTTCGCGAGCGCCTTGGCTTCGCGCGCGAAGCGGCCGGCGAACGCGGCGTCATGGCCGATGCCGGGCGGAAGAATTTTCAGTGCCACCAGGCGATCCAGCTCCTTTTGCCGCGCCTTGTAAACCGCGCCCATGCCGCCCTTGCCGATGAGTTCAATGATTTCGAGTTGCGGGAACAGCGGCGCCAGTTCGGAAATGGACGGCGGATTAAAGGGCGGCGACTGCCCGCCTGTGGCGGTCTCGTCGGACGCGCCCTGTTTCAGCAAGCAGGCGGGACAAAGCCCGGCCAGCGCACCAGCCGGCAGCGGCGTGCCGCATTGCGGACATTTCGGGTTGTCTGACGGGGTCACTTGGGTGCCACTCATACACCCATCCCAGAAGCAAATCACGACGGATGTTACAGGTTTTTTGAGGGAACATCGAACATCCAACATCGAACGCTGAACATCGAATGAATCCGCTGAATTTGATTCGATGTTGGATGTTGAATGTTCGACGTTCGATGTTTATCGAAGTTTGAACCCGCCCTGAAACACCACTTCCGCCACCGTCACAATCAAAAAAACGGCGCTCACGACGGCATTAAGCCTGAAGAACGCGACGTTGATCCAGTTCAGGCTGCGGCGGCGGGCAATCCAGTGTTCCAGCACGAGGCAGCCGACGATGATCATCCAGCCGACGAGATATGCGATGCGGAACCGGCAGAGCAGGCCGAAGGCGAGCAGCAGGCCGCACATCACCAGGTGCGCGAGAAACGCCGCTTGCAGCGCGTTTTTCTGTCCCCACGCCACGACGAGCGAGTGCAAGCCGTGCGATTTGTCAAATTCGTAATCCTGCAATGCGTAAATGATGTCGAAGCCGACGAGCCACAGCACGACCGCCAGCGCGAGCGTGGTCATTTGCAATATTTCCAATATGGAAACGTCGGCTCCCTTCACCGCCAGCCAGGCGCCCACGGGCGCGAGCGCGAGCGCGAGGCCGAGAAAAACGTGCGTGTAATCCGTGAACCGCTTCGTCAGCGAATAAAAACAAATCACCACGAGCGCGACCGGCGAGAGATAAAAACACAGCGGATTCAGAAAGCGGCTGGCCACAATCAAACCCGCGCCGTTCAACAGGCAAAGCAGCCAGGCACTGAACAAAGAAATTTGACCGGCGGGCAGATGGCGGCTGGCCGTGCGCGGATTCAGCGCGTCAAATTTGCGGTCCACGATGCGATTAAAGGCCATCGCGCAGGTGCGCGCACAGACCATCGCCGCGAGAACCAGTCCAAACGTCCGCCAACCGGGCCAGCCGCGGTTATTCCGCGCGGCGACGGCCATGGCCGCCAGCGCGAAGGGCAGGGCGAAGATCGTGTGCGGGAAGCGCACGAAGGAAGCCCATTTTTTAATGAAGGAAAACATTCAACATTTAACATTCAACGCCCAACATCGAAGTATCAGCCAGCTGCGACGGGGGTGTTACTGCCGGGATTGGACGATTGGCGCGATTCGGTTTGGGAATTCCGTTTGGCTGTCTGGATGCTTGAATGAAAAATGCGGATCAGTTCTTCGCTTTCACCCAGCACAAACAGCAGGATGGTTTCATTTTTGACCCACGCTTTCCGTTTGATGAGTCTTGCCCAGCGGCGCGTCTCCCGCAATTCTTTGAGGCAAATTTTGAGTTTGTGAATAAAATCGTCGCGAGATTCCGCAGCTTCAGCTTCGCCATGGTTGGGATATGGCGAAGTGCCGGAACGCAAAATTTGTCCGGCGATGTGATTGGCCGTCCGGGTATCTGGAAGCATTTCCGACAGGTCAATGATTGCCGACGCAAATTCCAGCAGCCGGTCTTCAAGATCAAATTTTCGCTTTCCGCCCGCGCCTTCGTTGAATTCCCAAATTACCGCCTCCGAATCCTTCAGCATTGAATGTTGAATGTTGAATGTTGATTGTTTCCCCTTTTTCATTTTTCACTCCTTTTCCTCATTCCACCGCGGCGCGAGCTGGTTCGGCACGCCCAGATGATCGAGCACGCGTGCGACGACGGTGTCCACGACTTCCTGGATAGTTTTCGGCCCGGCATAAAAACCCGGGTTCGCCGGCAAAATGATTGCGCCGGCCAGCAGCAGCAGTTCCATGTTTTTGACATGCACCAGGCTGAGCGGCGTTTCGCGCGGGACGAGAATCAGTTTTTTCCTTTCCTTCAGCACCACGTCCGCCGCGCGCAGCAAAACATCCTCGCTGTAACCGTGCGCGATGCGGCCCATCGTGCCCATTGTGCAGGGAATGACCACCATCGCATCCGGCGGGTTCGAGCCGCTGGCAAAGGGCGCGTTCATGCTTTTGACATTGTGCGTCTTCACGCCGTCGGGCAGGCGAAAGCCGCCGGGCAGTTCTTCGGCGATGACCTGCGGCGCGTAATTGCTGAGTACGACGTGGATTTCGTGCATGCGCAGATCGAGGTTGTCAAGCAGGCGCTGGGCGTAAAGCGCGCCGCTGGCCCCGGTGATGGCGATTAAAATTTTCACTGTGTGAATCATGCCGCAAGCCTGCACCGCAAACAAGCCGCGCGCGTGAATCGTCCTCGTCGTCGTCCTCGAATTTCATGGTTTGATTGCGAGAACGAAGACGATTCGGATTTTTCCGAAACAGCTTGAGTCCGGTTTCAGCATCCGCACAATGACCGGATGTTCAAACCGGCGGCCCTCTTTGTCGGCGCGGCGATTCTTCTGGCGGGATGTGCCAGCACCCCCACCGTGCCGGAAGAAATCATTGCGTCGCCGCCGGTCATGACGGGTGAAGCCTCGGCCTTGAACTGGACGGACGCCAACGCCGTTCAACATTTCCCCGCCGCCCGATCGTTCAAGCCAGTGACGCCAACCACCAGGGCCTATCCCTCGTTCACCGCGCCGGTCACGACGTGGACTTCTTTGGATCGCTGGGCGGCCGAAAACAAAATTGGCCAGCCGCGCCTGGTGTCCCACACGCCTGTGGCCGCGTACGCCATCGGGTCGGCGAACGGCACGATGGTTTTGGACATCGGCAGCCGCGAAGCAACCTGGAACAACACAGAAATTCAACTGGGTTTCGCCCCGGAATTCATTGACGACCAGGTTTTTGTCCACGGCCTCGATTTGCAGAAAAACCTCGGACCGCTGTTGTTCGGGCCGCCATTGACGTTTGGCAATCGCGTCATCGTGATTGATCCAGGTCACGGTGGTGTCAATGTCGGCACCCACAGCGTTCTCAACGGGCGGCTGGAGAAGGAATTCACGCTCGATTGGGCGTTGCGGCTCGCACCTTTGCTGGCGGCGAACGGCTGGCAGGTTTTCCTGACCCGGACCAACGACGTGGACATTGCCTTGTCCAACCGCGTCATGTTTGCCGAGGCGCGTCACGCGGATGTGTTCATCAGCCTGCACTTCAATTCAACTTCCGATCGCAACAAGGAAACCGCCGGCCTTGAAACCTATTGCTCCACCCCGGCGGGAATGCCTTCCAGCCTGACGCGCGATTACGCCGACACCTGGTCGCAATCTTTTCCCAACAACAATTTTGACGCGCAGAATCTGCAACTGGCCGTGCTCCTGCAGACCGTGTTGCTGCGTGAGAGTAACGAGGAAGATCGCGGTGTGCGACGCGTGCGGTTCATCGGCGTGTTGCACCGGCAACATTGTCCCGCCGTGCTGATCGAAGGCGGTTATCTGTCGAACCCGCACGAGGCGAAGCTGATTGAAAACCCGGAATTTAGACAAAAACTCGCCCAAGCCGTCGCGGACGCTTTGAAGTAAGATGCCATCCTCCATCCTCCATCCTCGTCGCGCCGAAGCCAGGCGAAGGCGGACCCCAACCTCGCACATTCTCGTAACGGGTGGCGCCGGTTTCATCGGTTCCCATTTGGTCGAGCGTCTGCTGGCCGACGGCAAAACGGTCGTCGTCATCGATGATCTTTCCACGGGCAGCCTGGAAAATCTGCGCGCGGTCAAATCGCATCCGCGTTTGCGCGTGATTCAATCGAACATTTCCGCGTGTCGTGAACTGCCAAAGCTGGCGGCGAACGCGGAGTTCATTTTTCATCTGGCGGCGACGGTCGGCGTCGAACTGGTGGTGAAATCCGCATTAAGCGTTTTGGAATCGAGCTTTCATGAGACGCAGGTTTTGTTGCGGGCCGCCGTGCTCAAACGCACGCCGTTGCTGCTGACTTCGACTTCGGAAGTCTATGGCAAGAGCCTGAAGCCGGCGTTTGGTGAGGACGACGATCTGCTGATCGGCCCACCCGGACAATCGCGCTGGAGCTACGCGTGCTCGAAGCTCACCGATGAATTCCTGGCGCTGGCTTATGCGCGGGAAAAATCGCTGCCGGTCATCATCGCGCGGTTGTTCAACACCGTCGGTCCGCGCCAGACCGGGCGCTACGGCATGGTGCTGCCCCGGTTCATCGCGGCGGCGAAAAAGGGCGAACCATTGAAGGTTTTTGGCGATGGCGCGCAAACCCGCTGTTTCTGCCATGTTGGCGACGCGGTGGAGGCGCTGGCGCGGTTGCAAGATTGTCCGAAGGCGCGCGGCGAAATTTTCAACGTCGGCGGCACCGAGGAAGTCAGCATCCTCAGACTGGCGCGGCTGGTGGTGAAAACGCTGGATTCAAAATCGAAAATTCAACTCGTGCCGTATGCCAAAGCCTATCCGCCTTCGCCGAAAGGCTTCGGCGCGACAAGCGCTCCGGGTTTTGATGACATGCGCCGCCGCAAGCCGATGGTGAAAAAACTGGAGCACCTCGTGAAATTCAAACCACATACGACGTTGCGCGAAATTATCCGGCTGACGGCAGGTTGAACTTAAAAACCAAGTAGCAGCGGACGTCAGTCCGCTCCAAATAACATTTGAGCCGACTGCCGTCGGCTGCTACAAGGAAACTCCTTCGCGTGCGAGCAGTTCGCGCTTCCGTTTTAATCCGCCGGAGAAGCCGCCAATCTTTCCATTCGCGGCCAGCACGCGGTGACACGGAACCAAAACCGGAATTGGATTCGCGCCGCACGCGCCGCCCACGGCGCGAACAGCCCCTGGGCTGCCAATGGCGCGGGCAATTTCGCCGTAACTTCTGGTCTGGCCGCGGCGGATTTTGCGCAGCGCGCGCCAGACGCTTTTCTGAAATTCCGTTTTGCCGGACCAATCGAGCGGCGGCAGCGTTTTCGCCGCGCGCCCGGCGAGAACCGCCTTCAACGCAGTAGCGGTTGCGCGATGCCAGCGACGGATTGGGGCGGGGATGCCAATGGGGTTGACGGCTCGCGAGGACGCTCGCCCCACCGGCGGGAAGTTCAATTCCGCCAGTCCTTTTTCCGAGTAACGGGCGATGAATTGGCCGGCGCGCGTGTAGACCGGCAGATCGACCCATCGCGTTTTCATTCAACGATTGTGCACAATGACCCACAAAATGCAGAGCAGTACGAGGAGCAGCCCGGCGGCGAAAAAGATGAAGCGGTTGCGCGCGACGCGCTTCTCGTAGCGCATCGGACGCAGGCCATGCACGCCGCCGGCGGCCAGGTAGGCGACCAGCCGCGGATTATTCGTGGTCGGCCGGCGGAAATGGTTCCGGATGCGATTAAACAGCGCGGGCAAATCGTATTTGCGGACGCCCAGTTCGTTGAACTGGTCGGGTGCGGCGGTCTCCTCGGTGTCGGACAAAGCTTTTATCTCTTCAAAAACCGGCTCCTGCGCCGGCGTCGGCGTTAGCGGGTCAGGCTCGTGCGCGCGGGCGATGGTCGCACCGTGTGGAATGGCGGTGGAACGAAATTTCGGCGTGGACACGCGCTGAAGTTGCGTATCGAGCTTCTTGATTTCGGTTTCGAGGGCGGCAATCTGGTCGTTGAGCGCGCGCGAACGGTCGGAAAGCGGGTCGTTTTTTTTCTTCGCGAGCCCCATACGACAATTTCAGCGCCGCATCAAAACGGCGACCAGCACGCCCAGCGCGGCCAGGGCAATCAGCACCAGCGGCCAGGTCATTGCCAGACCAAACCGGCACAGCTCGCCAAAACTCATGCTGGCGAACGGGGAGACGGCGGTGGCGGGAGCCTCTCCCGCCCCGGGTTCTTCCTTCGCCTCGCCGTCCAGGACGGAAAATTTGAGCCGCGCGGCGTTCCATTCCATGCGCGCGTTTTCGATGGTGGTGAGCGCCCGGGTGAGTTCGATGCTGAAATTGTCCTTCGTCCACGTATCGTCGTGGATGGCCTGGATTTTATCGAGCGCATCGCGAAAATCGGTCACGGTCTTGACCATTTGCTCGGCGTCGCGGCGGGCATTGAACTCGGCTTCTTCGAGCAGGCCGAGGCCGCGCGTGAGGTGATGAATCATTTCCTGGCGGCCGGTCTGAAATTCCGTCTGGCGTCGGCGCAATTCCTCGAGCGCGGCGCGTTCGCGCTCCAAATCATCCTGCGCGCGTTTCAACTCGGCGAGTTTTTGTTGCGCCTCGACGACCTTGCGGTCCACCTCGTCGCGCGTCGGCGCGCGGAGCGGGTCGTTGGGTGCGGGCGCGCCGTAAGGCGATTTTTGCGCTTGAAAATCCGTGTCCACAAACTCCGTTGCATCGTAATCAGAAGCCATGGAGCGACTTTAGTCCCGCGGCGCGAAAGTGTAAAGTGGTGTTTGCGCTTGTCAGCGTGGAGAGCGGAGCCTAAAGTGCATCCGTCCGTGACGCAATTTGAACTTTTGACATGATTGAGTTGATCCAGATTCCGTGGAGTCCGTTTTGCATTGTTCAGCGGCGCATCCTGGAGTTTGCCGGAGTCCGCTTCAAAATCATCAACATCCCTTCGCAGGACCGCTCGCTCGTTTGGAAGCTCACCCGGCAGCGTTATTACGGCGTTCCCATCATCAAGAACGGCAAAAACGTCATTTTCGAAATCAGCGACGATTCCCAAGTCGTGGCCAAATATCTGGACGAGGAGCTCGAGCTCGGCCTGTTCCCCAACAAATGGTGCGACGTCCAGTCCATCCTCTGGCGCTGCATCGAAAGTGAAATCGAGGGCGTGACTTTCCGGCTCAACGACATTTATTGGAAGGAAACCGTGCCGGCGTCCGAGCAACTGCAACATCTGCGGTTCAAGGAGCGCAAGTTTGGCCGCGGCTGTCTGGATCAGTGGCGTCGGGACCAGAAGGTCTGGCTCCAGCAACTCGAAGAGCGCCTGCTGCCATTCGAGATGATGCTGACGCATCTGCCGTTCATTCTTGAAAACCGCCCGCGTTTTGTGGACTTCGATCTGTTCGGCATGCTCGAAAATTTTCTCTACTCCGGCCACTACCGCCTGCCCGAGCGGCACAAGCAAATCCAGGCCTGGCATCGCCGGATGAAAAAGGTCAAACACACCGATTTCAGCTCGTGAAAAATTACATCATCGACACCAACGTCCTCCTTCACGACCCCAATTCCCTGCTGAGCTTCGCGGACAACCACGTCCTGATTCCCATTGAAGTCATCGAAGAAATTGACCGCTTCAAGCGCGAGTCCAGCGAACTGGGCCAGAACGCGCGCAGCGTGTCGCGGATGCTCGATGGGTTCCGCGGCGAGGGCAGCCTGAGCGAAGGCGTGAAATTGCCCAACGGCGGCAAATTACAAATCGCCTTTCAAAAAAACGGCCACGTCAACGGCGACGTTCACGTCAATGGCAACAGCGTGGACAACCGGATTTTGTCGCTGGCGGCGGGCATTCAAAAAGCGCAGCCGAAAAATCCGACGATCCTCGTCAGCAAGGACATCAACCTACGCATCAAGGCTGACGCGTTGGGCTTGCAAGCTGAGGATTACGAAACCGACCGCGTGTTCATCACCGACCTTTACACCGGCATGGCGGAAATGGCCGTCACCACGAACAAAATGGCCGCGTTCCGTGCCAACGGCGAATTGGACCTGGAATCCGGCAAACAATATTTCCCGAACGAATACTGCACGCTCACCGACGAAACGAATTCCAAACGCACCGCGCTGACCAAGGTGGACGCCACCGGCACGAAGCTGGTCCCGATCATTGACTGCCGCGAAGGCGTCTGGGGCATCAAGCCGCGCAACCGCGAACAGCACTTCGCCTTTGACGCGCTGCTCGACGACCACGTCAAGCTCGTCACGCTCATGGGCAAGGCCGGCACCGGGAAAACGCTGCTCGCCATGGCCGCCGGACTCAAGCGGGTCGTCAACGACCGGGAATTCCGCCGGCTCGTCGTCGCGCGCCCGACGATTTCCATGGGCAAGGAACTGGGCTTTTTGCCCGGATCGCTCGAGGAAAAACTCGCGCCGTGGATGCAGCCGATTCACGACGCACTCGAAATGTTGAGCGACCTGAACATGGGGCACGACCATCGCCGCAGCGGTGATCTCATGCGCTCCGGCAGCATCGTCGTCGAGGCGCTGAGCTATATTCGGGGGCGCAGCATCGCGAACCAGTTCATGATCATTGACGAGGCGCAAAACCTCACGCCGCTCGAAGCCAAGACCATCATCACCCGCGTCGGCAGCGGCACCAAAATCATCTTCACCGGCGACCCGTATCAAATTGACAATCCGTATGTGGACTCCTCATCAAATGGTTTTAATTACATCGTCAGCCGTTTCCGCGCCGAAGCCATTGCCGCGCACATCGAACTGCAAAAGGGCGAGCGTTCCGAACTCGCCGAACTGGCCGCCAACATTTTGTAAACTTTGTCAGTTGACAAATGGCCGTTGCAGCCGAAATTCCTATAATAGCTGGAATGGGCGCTAAGGGCGTCTTCAGCGGGAAAAGTAGCATGTAGTATGATATCAAACGAACGACCATCACCATTTGGGTTTCGGCCTTACAGCCAGCCCAAACCGCCGGTTCAGGAAGACACCCTGAAGAGCGAGAAGATTCAAATCGAGCGCAAGACCTTTGTCTTTACACTCAAGGAAAATCCGCGCGGCCGGTTCCTGCGCATCACCGAGGATGTCGGCGGGCGGCGCGACACCATCATCATCCCGTCCACCGGTTTGGAGGAGTTCAAAAAGCTCCTCGAAGACATGGTGAAAACGTCGAACGAAATCCCGCAGAAAAGCACCCCGCCGGAGATGACGTAAGCGGTCTCTGATGGGTTGATGTTGCAAAAGCGGACCTTCCGACGCCGGCTCTCACAAATTTTTTCGGGTGGTTTTCTTATTCGATTTCACCCGCGCCGCGTCGCCCCAGAGACTTTCCAAGTCGTAACGCTCGCGCGCGTCGGGCCGCATGATGTGCATGATCACATCAAAGAAATCCAGCACCACCCATGCGCCATGCACCGTGCCGTCCACCGCGCGCGGACGCACGCCGTGTTTCTCGCGCAGTTGGCCGGTGACTTCGTCCACGATGGCGCGCAGGTGCGGTTCGCTCGTGCCGGACGCAATCACAAAGTAGTCCGTCACCGACGACAGGTCGCGCACGTCGAGGACGACGATATTTTCCGCCTTTTTGTTGTCCGCGAGTTCGCGGCAGAGCCGGGCGAGTTTCTTTGAATCCATATTTGCCGGGAGCATTTAACCACGGATGGACACGAATGGACACGGATTTTTTGATGCGAATTTCATGAATTGCCGATGGAATAGAGCCTTGAATTGAGTTTTATCCGAAATACAATCCTGCAACTTCGCGCACGGACGACAAAGATTTGGACTGCGGTGGCAGAGCGCAGCGGCGACACCGCTTTCCGTACGACCGGTTGCGTCCAAAAGCGCCGTGGCGCTTCGCTTCCCGCCGCAGTCCAAAATCCGTGGTTACGGCGTAAGCCGCGTTAGGTTTATCGGTGTCCATCCGTGGTTGAAAATCAGGCGTAAAGCCGGCTATTGTGAATGGCTTCCGCCACGGGCGGCGGCACGAGCTGGTCAACCGGCAAACCCGCCTTCACCCGGGCGCGAATTTCCGACGAGGACACGCCCAATGGAAAACCCTTGAGCATTCGTCCGCGAAACGGTGGTGGGAAATGCGCCACCCCGCCGCCCGGGCGCGGAATCGCGACAAATTCCGCGAGCTTCGCCAATTCACCGGCTTCACGCCATTCGTTGAGCTTCGCCGCGTTGTCGGCGCCGATGAGATAAAACAACTGCGCCTTCGGGAACCGTATCACAAAATCGCGCAGGGTTTCGATGGTGTAGGATATGCCGCCCCGGCGAATTTCCTGATCGTCCACTTCACAATTCGTTTTGCCCGCGAGCGCGAGCCTCAGCCATTGCCGGCGGGCAGACGCCGGCGCGGGCTGGCTTTCCGGCTTGAATGGCGATTGCGCCGCCGGAATGAAAAACAGCCGGTCCAGACCCAATTCCTCCACCGCCGCCTGCGCGACGAGCAAGTGGCCCAGGTGAACCGGGTCAAACGAACCGCCAAATAATCCGATTTTCATTTTTTCTCAACAACACCGCCGCACGCCATTGAACCGTTGTTCCGTGACTTCAACGTAAACCTGTTGCGCGTTCGCGGAATGACATTCGCAAATCGCCTGCGCCTGCTGCTGCGCGCGTTCCAGACGCGATTCACCGGACCATTCCTTCGCCAGCGCCAGCGCCAAAGCAGTAGCGCCGGCCGCGCCGCTGAACTTGCGTCCGCCTTCCACGACGGCGTAATCCGGCAACCAGACCGGTTCCGTCTCGTGCAACACCGCCGGCTTGCGGTGTGACAGCAGCAAAAACCATTCGCGCAAGCTTAACAAAATAATCGCGATGACCAGAGCCAGAAAAATTCCGGCCACGACGGCGTCGAGCAGGTTGTTGAACCGGAGCGTGCAGTTCGCGCGCAACGCTTTTTGAGCGGCGTCAATGGCGGTTACATCGCCTGCGGCATTGGCATTGTCGAGTTCCTTTTGCAGGGCGGGTGTTTTTTCAGCCAGCACTTGCGCCTGCGCCAAAAATCCAATTCGCGGGTCGGGATGGAAAATTTTCTCCACGCCCGCCGTGAACGTCACCGCCACCAGCCAAACGAGCGGAACCAGCGTGATGAGCGCCAGCGCCGGTTTGCCCGTTTCTTTCGGAGGGGCGAGCTCTGCGAGCCCCTGACTTTTCATTGACTCAGAATTTTCATTGCGTCGCGGAGCTCCGCCCCCCGACAGCAACTGCATTTTTAAAATAATCGTCGTGGCCAGGCACAGCGCGATGGCGGCAAGCATCTGGTTGGCGATGCCGAACAACGGCCAGAGCGAGTTGACACCGCCGAGGGGATCGCGCACGCCCTGAATCAAAAAATATCCCCACGCGCCGACCATCAGCGCGGCGGCGACCGGCGTGGCGAGGAAACTTTTCGGATCGCCGAGCGGTTTCCAGGCACGGCCAAGGATGCTTTGCAGCAGATAACGTCCCACGCGCGTGCCGGCATCCACCGTGGTCAGGATAAACAGGGCCTCGAACATGATGGCGAAGTGATACCAGAGGTCGAGCCAGCGGCCGTTGACGGCCTTGGAGAAAATGTGCGCCATGCCCACGGCCAGTGTGGCCGCGCCACCGGTGCGGCCGAACAGGGTTTTCTCGCCGAGTTCGTTGGCCAGTGAATTCATGTGATCGGTGGTCACCGGAAAGCCGCGCGAGGTGACCAGGGCCACGGTGGCGGCGGGATCGCCCTTGATGTTCATGCTGAAATAGACGCCCGGGTCCAGGGTGCAGGCGGCGATGATCGCCATGATGGCCACGAAGGATTCACAACACATCGCGCCGTAGCCGATGGATCGCGCGTAGCTTTCCCGCGTGATGAGCTTGGGCGTTGTGCCACTGGCGATGAGCGTGTGAAAACCGGAAATCGCCCCGCAGGCGATGGTGATGAAACAGAACGGAAAAACCTTTCCGGCCACGACCAGGCCGGAACCGTCCACGAATTGCGTCAGCGCGGGCATTTGCAAATTGGGCAACAGGAGCAGGATGCCAAACGCGAGCGCGCCAATCGTGCCGAGCTTCATGAACGTGCTCAAATAATCGCGCGGCGCGAGCAGCAGCCACACTGGCAGGCTGCTGGAGATGACGCCGTAACCAATGATGACCCAGGCGACCGTGAGGTCGCGCAGGCCAAAGACCTGCGACCAGTGCGGATTTTCGTAAACCAGTTTTCCGCCCCACACCGCGAGCAGCAGCAGCGTAACACCGAAGGCCGAGGCTTCCAGAATCTTTCCGACACGCACAAAGCGCAGGTAACAACCCATCAACAGCGCGATGGGAATGGTCGCGCCCACGGTGAAAATGCCCCAGGGACTTTCCGCGAGGGCCTTGACAACGACGAGCGCGAGGACCGCGAGCATAATCACCAGAATCGCCAGAATCGCCAGCACCGCGATGAAGCCGACCGGCGCATTCAATTCCTCCTTGACCATCTGGCCGAGCGATTTGCCGTCGCGGCGCATCGAGCAAAACAAAATGACGAAGTCCTGCACCGCGCCGCCGAGCACCGCCCCGATGAGAATCCACAGCGCTCCCGGCAGGTAACCGAATTGCGCCGCCAGCACCGGCCCGACCAGCGGTCCCGGCCCGGCAATCGCCGCAAAATGATGGCCGAAGACAATCCATTTGTTCGTCTTTACAAAATCCCGGCCGTCGTCATGAACGACGCACGGCGTGGCGCGGCGGTCGTCAAGCGCCAGCAGGCGTGCGGCGATCCATTTGGAATAAAACCGGTAACCGATGGCGTAGGTGCAAACCGCCGCGATGAGAATATAGCCGGAATTGACCGGCTCGCTCCGGCGAAATGCCAGCGTGGCATACGCGGCCGCGCCAGCCAAGGCGAGCAGTAGCCAGAAAAGAGTACCCAAAACCTTTTTCATGCCGGATGGTTTGCCGCCAATTTACGACTTACAATTTGTGATTTACGAGAGTAAAGTTTGCGCATGAGCAAATCGAGTATTGCCAATCCAAATAAACCGTCACTGTCCCAACTGTGGCAAGCCCGGGAGCAAACGAGGTCGTGAAAGATTCAACCAACCCAATCACTCCATGAAAAAAATTCTATTGCCGGTTCTGTTCAGCCTGGCTGTCGCGGTTTGCCGCGCCGACGGGCCTTATCATTTCATCAAGGAAATTCCCGTCAGCGGCGAAGGCGGCTGGGATGCGCTTACTGTGGACTCGGCGGGTCAGCGCCTCTACGTTTCGCACGCAAGCCAGGTGGTGGTTATTGACCTTGCCAAAGACCAGGTCGTCGGCGAAATCACGAATACGCCCGGCGTTCATGATATCGCTGTCGCGCCCCAATTGAATCGTGGATTCACCAGCAATGGCCGCGAAAACAAGGTGAGCATCGTGGACTTGAAGACGCTGCAAACGCTTGCCCGGGTGGACACCGGCACAAATCCCGACGCGATCCTTTTTGAACCGGGACAAAATGAGGTTTATGCGTTCAACGGACGCGGCCAGTCGGCGACGGTGATTGACGCGAAAGCCGGCAAAGTTGTCGCCACGATTCCACTCGGCGGCAAACCGGAATTCACGGAAGCTGATTCCAAAGCCGGGCGTGTCTTCAACAACATTGAGGACAAAAACGAAGTCGCCGTCATTGATGCCAAGACCCACACCGTTGTCACCAACTGGCCAATCGCGCCGGGAGAGGAAGCTTCTGGCATTGCGATTGACCTGAAAAACCACCGGCTGTTTCTTGGCTGCGGCAACAAGCTGATGGTGATGATGGACAGCACGAACGGAAAAGTCCTTGCCACCGTGCCGATTGGCGAAGGCGTGGACGGCGCCGCGTTTGATCCCGGAACACGGCTCGCGTTTTCGTCGTGCGGCCAATCGGCGACGGTCACGATTGCGCGCGAGAACGGCGACAAATTCATCGTGGTGCAAACTCTGAAAACCGAACGCGGCGCGCGGACAATGGCGATTGATCCCAAGACGCACAAAATTTATCTGCCCACGGCTCAATTCGAACCGCAGCCGGAACCGGCCGCAGGCGAACGCCGTCAGCGGCCCAAAATGGTTCCCGGCACGTTCAAAATCCTGGTGTACGGGATGGAGAAATAATGGATCAACCGTTCACCTGACCGCGATTCTTGACGGTCAGGTGATACTTCCTCAAAGCCGGTGACTGCGCATCCTGGTCGTCGAAGATGAAAAGAAAGCCGTCTCGCTTGTCCACAAAACCCTCGCACCAGGCAAACTCACAACCGTCACCGTTCGGTTTCCATTGTGAGAAGTGCGGCTGCAAATGAAAAAGCAAAATCCATGAACAAGGAAGATCAGCAAGAGATATTCAGTAAAGTGCCGGCGGTCACTTTTGTTTTCTGGGTCATAAAAATTCTGGCGACGACGTTGGGCGAGACGGGTGGCGACACGCTGTCCATGTCAATGAACCTAGGCTATCTGTTGAGCACGGGGATTTTTTCCGTGATCTTTGTGGCCGCCGTGATCATTCAGGTCCGGACCAGACATTTTCACCCGGTGATTTACTGGGTAACGATTGTTGCCACCACCACCGTAGGGACTACCTTGGCCGATTTTGCGGACCGGTCGCTGGGGATAGGCTATGCCGGAGGAACAACCATCCTGTTGGTGATGCTGATGGCCTCCCTCTGGATTTGGAAGCGC
>Ga0265323_10000471_pt1 | contig 22772 bp, 13 predicted proteins | sample 41225metaG_FD_193580 | JGI IMG/M metagenome (GOLD analysis project Ga0265323, IMG submission 193580) | Rhizosphere microbial communities from Carex aquatilis grown in University of Washington, Seatle, WA, United States - 4-12-25 metaG | ecosystem: Host-associated > Plants > Roots > Rhizosphere...
ACTCGGCAATTAAGGCGGGGGCTGGCGCGGTAGTCCTTGGGATACCATCGGCGATATTTCCGGCCGTTTCTCGGCGAACCCTCGAAGTGATGCCGTATGAATTACCGTCGACTCGTGAAGGCTCGGTAGCAGCGTCAGCGCTGGAATCGATAAATCAAAAAATGAAATGGGCTGACGTGATGCTGATAGGCCCCGGTCTATCGCAAAATTCCGAAACTGTGGATATCATCCAAAAAACTATTTCTGCGTCGGCGAAAATTCTTATCATCGATGCCGACGGATTGAATGCGCTGGCAAAGGACATCGGCCTCCTGCAAAGAAGAAAATGCGAGTTTGTTGTCCTCACACCGCATCTTGGGGAATTTTCCAGATTGGTCTCTTTATCCGTAGAAGATATCGAAAAAAATAAAATTGAAATCGCTCGCTCTTTTGCAAAAAAGAATGACGTCGTTCTCGTTTTAAAAGGAGCGCCGACGGTTATTGCTGCTCCCAATGGGGATGTCTTCGTCAATCCAACGGGAAATGCCGGGATGGCGACCGCGGGGTCGGGAGATGTTCTTGCCGGAGTTATCGCTGCTCTTGTCGGTCAGCACAATACACCCGTTCAAGCCGCCATCAATGGCGTTTACGTCCATGGGCTTGCTGGAGACCGTGCGCGCGATGAAATCGGGGAGATGGGAATGCTCGCTAGCGATATTTTGAACAGAATTCCGCTCGCTTTAAAGAAGCTCCAGAACAAGAACACCATGGGAAGCTGAACTGTATGGTATTTCAGATTGTCCTATTGATCGTGCTGATCATTTTCAGCGGGTTGTTTTCTTCGTCAGAAATTGTTTTCATTGTTGCGAACAAAGCAAAGCTTGAAGTACGGGCGCGGAGGAAGAAATTCGGCTCTGCGCAAGCGTTATCATTTGTCCGGAAGCCCGAAGAATTTCTTACGACCGTTCTCGTCGGCAACAACATTGCCAATGTTGCTTTTTCTTCAATCGCAGCTCTTCTGTTGCAGGCGCATTTCCATTTTTCCGATACGGTGATTACGATTTTTGTCGCTTTCATCATTTTGCTCTTTGGAGAATTAATTCCGAAATCCCTCTTGCGTGTCGTCGCCGACGCAGTAGTTCCCTACGCTTCATCGTTTCTGCGAACATGTCATATAATTTTTTTTCCCCTGATATGGGTGACACAGCAAACATCCAGGGGTATTGTGTCGGCGCTTGGGTTTGAAAAGTCGAATGTCGGCAGGTTTTTACACCGGAAGGATGTCGAGATCCTTCTAAAAGAGAGCGCAGAAGTAGGAACCGTAGACAAAGAAGAAGGGAAAAAGCTTTTCAAGGTTATTACATTAAGCGACGTTCTTGCTAAGGATGTTATGAAGGCACGTGCTAATGTTGTCGGCGTCGACGTGAAAACACCCGTAAAACAGGCATGGCAGACTTTGGTCGAACGAGGATACTCGAAATTGCTGGTCTACGACAAAACGATCGATAATATCATCGGAGTCGTCTTTGCTCGAGACTTTTTTCTGCGCCCTAGAACGCTTTCGCAAATCTTACGCGAGACGATTTTTGTCCCTGAGACGAAAAACTGTTCCGACCTTTTCGGGGATTTTCGTCTAAAGAACATTTCCCTTGCGGTCGTCGTTGACGAATTCGGAGGGACGGCGGGGGTTGTTACGTCGGAGGACATTCTTGAAGAGTTTCTCGGAGAGATCTCGGATGACCAACAAGACGACGACCAGCAAGTCAAGCGATTGCCGGACGGGTCGTATCTCGTGAACGGAAAAACAGAGATTCAAAAGCTGCAAAACGTCTCTGCACTGCAGATTCCTGACGGCCCGTACGATACTATTGCGGGTTTCGTCATGCATGCTCTGGGACGGATTCCGTCCGAGAAGGAAGAAGTAAGAATCGGTCCGATGTTCATCCAAGTCCTCCGGGCGACAAAGACAAAAATTGAATTGCTCAAGATCCGTGTGCAGTAACTGATATGAGGATGTTGCAATCTATCGCGCGGTCGCTGTCCGCGCTTCCGATGTTTCGCTCGCTGCATCACAGGAACTACCGCCTTTTCTTCTTCGGGCAGCTTGTTTCGTTGGTCGGGACATGGATGCAGAACATCGGACAAGCATGGCTCGTCTATCAGTTGACGCATTCTTCGGTATGGCTGGGAGCGGTTGGTTTTCTGACTTCGGTTCCTGTCCTTCTATTCTCCATGTTTGGAGGGACGCTTGCCGATAAAATTTCAAAAAAGCGGTTGATCACGGCGACCCAAATTGCATCAATGGTGCAGGCGTTCATCCTTGCTCTCCTCGTCTGGACTGATTTGATTACACCGGCTGTCGTCGGGATATTAGCATTTACGTTGGGGATGATCAACGCTTTCGACATGCCGGGAAGGCAATCGTTCGTCGTTGAGATGGTAGGAAAAGAAGATTTACAGAATGCAATTGCGCTAAATTCCGCAGTCTTCAACAGTGCGAGAATGTTCGGTCCGGCCGTTGGCGGAATAGTTATCGGTCTCCTCGGAGTCGGCTGGTGTTTTTTTCTTAACGGCATTTCTTTTATCGCCGTCATTATCGGGTTAACGCTCATGAATGTTCAGGAACGAATCGTACCCAATGCTGAATCTTCTGTCATCCAATCGATAGGGGAAGGCGTGAGATATATTCGTTCCGATGCGACGTTGATGGCCATTATGACTCTCGTCGCCGTCCTAACGATATTTGGATGGTCGTATTCGGTTATGCTTCCGATCTTTGCGGATAGAATTCTCAACATCGGCGCGATAGGACTTGGGAATCTTCTTACGGCAAACGGCATTGGTGCGCTTATTAGCGCATTAACCGTTGCATCGTTCGGCCATAAAGTTCACCCGCGTAAATTCATTTATACGGGCTTATCCATTTTTATTTTTTCGATTTTAATATTTACGGCATCATCGTCGCCGCTTCTTTCGATGGCATGCATGGTCGGAATCGGCCTTGGGTTGATCGCAGTTTTTGCAACGGCGAATTCCTCTTTGCAAATGCGTACGCCCGATCATCTGCGTGGAAGAGTCATGGGGCTATACTCGCTGGTCTTTCAGGGTTTTTTCCCGATAGGCAGTTTAGGCGTTGGAGTGCTCGCTAATATTGTTGGGGTTCGGCTTGCTGTCGCCGGCGGCGCTTGCGTCTGCGGAGTTTCAGGGGGTATTGCATACAGAATTATGAAGAAAAAAGATAATCGCACTTAACTCGGAGATGATACTATCATGAAATTGTTGAAGCAATTGATGTTGTGGAGCTTTTTGTTTCCTCTTGTGACGTATGCGCAAGGGGCTGATGATCTGTTATTTCGAGCTGCGGTCAGCGCCTCCACCGACAGCGCGAAGTTGGCGGGATTGAATAGACTCATTGCGTCCTACCCTCAAAGCAAGTTAGTGGGAGATGCATACGGTGCGAAATTCAGCGTTCTGATGTCTCTTCATCAGGACAGCGCCGCGTTTTTTGCCGTTCATAATTATTTTGCGGCGAAGGATTCGCAGAGCCTGCCGGGGGCGCTCCATAATGTTGCAATGGAACTTGCATACAGAAAACATTATCCAGACAGCGCATTGATTATGGTCGACTCTGCGATATCGTTGTACCGGAAGAAACATGGAAGGGTTACGCCCGTATTATTGCACACAAGGGCGACGAATCTTTTTCTTCTGAAAAGATACGCGGAAGCCGAGTCGGCGCAGCATGAGGCCATCAACTTGCTGCCCGCGTCGGTTTTTTTTGATACCCGGTATAGTAACTATTTTGCGCAGCTTGGAATGATTCAGCTTGAGACCCAACGTGGAGCCGAAGGTCTTGAACAGTACGTCCACGCATCTTTTGTTTCATCCCAGCCGTCGGTTGAATATCCAGCCTTGGACTCCTTGTTCCGCTCTCGAGTGAAGGACCCAACCGCGATGGCTCGGGTGCGTGACAGTCTTTTTGAACATGTCGCCACCGAGTATCTGCGCGGCAGCGCCGATACTTCCCATGCAAAAAGTTTTATTGCGGAAAGTTTTTCACGAAACCATGTCTTCACAGGACGATCTCTTCAGTTTGCCAGGGAGGCGTACATCGAGGCGTCTGCAAGGTCTTTTCAGGAACGCTGTGATGCCGCCGCATCGCTCGGAATCGTTCTGTTCAACACCGGCAACAACGCCGAGGCAGAGAAATTTTTAACAGAGGCTCTGCAGACCGCATTGCCGTCTGCGACGGAGTTGTTTTTCGCGCTTGGTTCAGTCCAGGAAAATCTGGGAAGGAAGAATGAAGCGTTGGATACGTATCTGACCGGTCTAACCATGAGCAGGTCTCCGGCCATACTGAAGCCGGTACAGGCACTGCAAAAAGAGCTGTATCCTCATGCCTCGCTGGACTCCATGATTAATTCGGCTCAGAGAAGGTGGGTGGATTTCTTCCCCGAAAAATATAAGCGGCCCGAGTCCATGGAGGATGGGCCGAATCAGAAAACTGTTCTGGCAGAATTATTTACCGGATCCGAATGCCGGCCATGCCAGGCGGCAGACATCGCGTACAACAAGCTTCTTGAGCGTTACGATCGTTCCGAACTCACGATCCTAGAGTATCACGAGAATATACCCCGTCCCGATCCAATGACAAATCGGGACACAGAATTACGGTCGGAGTACTACGGAGTCAATAGCACTCCGACCTCGATCGTTGACGGAACGAGCGTTGTAAATTCCGGCGGATTGGGAATTGCCGCGCGATCAAAATTTGCAGTGTATGCAGACGCTATAGACCATATTCTTAATACGACCCCGCAGGCTTCCGTAAAAATCTCCGCAACGCTTCGGAGGGGCAAAGTTACGCTTGCTGTCTCGGCGAGTGTGAGCAAAGTCCGCAAATCGTATAAGCTCCGAGTAGCGCTCGCTGAAGATAAGATTCGGTATCAAGGGACGAACGGGATATCTGAGCATAGATTCGTGGTACGAAAGATGATTCGCAGCTCCGGCGGAACTCCATTCGATCAAGAGGGAAAAGCAGCAGTGAAAGACGCTTTCCTTGTGTCTTCAATAGAGAACCAGCTGGAACAATACCTCGACTCTTACGAAAAGAAGATGCAGAAACCCGGAGATCTCTTCAAAGAAAAGAAATCTGAAATTGATCCCAAACAATTATACATTGCAGCGTTCGTTCAAGATGACGCAACCCATAGAATCCTTCAATCTTCTATCGTTAAGGTGAAACGATGATAGCGTCGCGAGCGGTACTTTTGTTTTTCTTTATTTCCTTGATATCAGTGCGGGCCGACGGCGCGGATCAGTTCGGCCAATACTTTAAGGACACAACGTTCCGGTTTGATTATTACCACACCGGAACGAAGGGAGAAGAACGAATAAGCGCAGATAAAATGTACATGGAAGGCGAGTGGCCGGGGAGCAAAACGAATCTCATCGATACATTGAATTTGGGAGAATATTTTTTTCGGATCACCGATGTCGCGAGCAATCGGACAATATTCTCACGGGGCTACTGTTCACTTTTTGACGAGTGGCAAACCACAGACGAGGCCGCATCGGGGGCGTTCCGGACATTTCACGAATCAGTCCGCTTTCCGTATCCATTCAATAAATTCCTTCTGACTATTTCGAGGCGCAATAGACAGATGGTGTTTACGGAGATATTTTCCGCCGTCATCGATCCCTGCGGACCGGATATTCATCGCGTAAAATCTCATGCAGACGCGGGAGTGGTGGATATAATTTCTAACGGCGATATTCATTCAAAAGTTGATATCACGATTCTTGGGGACGGTTATACGAAAGATGAAATGCAAAAATTTTTGAGCGATGCGCGTCACTTTACCGGCATTTTATTTTCGACCGAGCCGTTTAAGCGTCGGAAAAATGATTTCAACGTGCGGGCCATCGAAGTAGAATCGGCTGAATCCGGGATCGACCAGCCGGACCAGAATATCTGGACCGACCATGCTCTTGGGACGGCGTATGATTCTTTCGGGTCTGCGCGTTATGTTCTTACGGATGCGAACGCGGCCGTCCGAGATCGTGCAGCGGCGGCTCCGTATGATTTTCTTTTCATTCTTGTCAATGCGAGCCGTTATGGAGGGGGCGGAATATTTCAGCTCTATGCAGTATGTTTTGCAAACGGCGAAACCCCCGCAACGGCATGGCAGGCCGATTACGTCTTCGTTCATGAATTTGGCCATTCATTCGCGGGCCTCGGTGATGAATACTATGCATCGTCTGTGGCGTACAATGATTTTTATCAAAAAGGTGTTGAGCCGTGGGAGCCGAATATCGCTGCAAATGTCTCTCGTCAAGGCTTAAAATGGAAAGACCTTGTGAAATCGGAAACACCGCTTCCTACGCCATGGAATAAATCCTTGTATGACAGCATGGAGTCCGAACGGGGAAAACTACGCCGGGAAGTGCCGGGTTATGCCGAACGGCGGCAATCGGTCTTGGATGCCGAGCGTTCCGTGCTAAACGAGAAGCAATTTTCGAATGTTGTCGGCGCATTTGAAGGCGCAGGATACAGCTCGACCGGTTTGTTCCGTCCATCACTCGATTGCCGGATGTTTTCGCTCAGCCTGACAGATTTTGACCCGGTGTGTGAACGGGCGATTAACAGGATGATTGATTTCTATACAAAATGATTTCCAGAGTTGACTTTTTCTCGAAGCTCGAATGGCATAATGTACATTCTTGGAATATCCGCATACTATCATGATTCTGCCGCATGTCTCTTAGCCGACGGAGAGATACTCGCCGCAGCACAGGAAGAGCGATTCACCAGGAAGAAGCATGACCATGATTTCCCTCGGCATGCCGTTGCATACTGTCTGAACGAAGCGGGCATTACTGCGGACCGCCTTGATTGTGTTGCTTTTTACGACAAGCCTCTGTTAAAATTTAACCGCCTTCTTGAAACCTACCTTGCATTTTCGCCGAAGGGGATTCAGTCGTTTATGATGGCGATGCCGCCGTGGCTGCAGGAAAAACTTTGGATCCCGGACCTCATTGAAAAAGAAATTCACTTTGGCGGCAAAATATTATTTCCCGAACATCACGAGTCGCATGCCGCATCGGCGTTCTTTCCTTCGCCGTTTGAGCGAGCCGCGATCTTGACCGTCGACGGCGTTGGAGAAATGGCTACGTCCTCGCTCGGAGTTGGTCGCGGTAACAGGGTGGAGATTCTCTCGGAGCTCCATTTCCCGAACTCGCTCGGGTTGTTATACTCTGCATTTACTTATTTTACTGGGTTTAAGGTGAATTCCGGCGAGTATAAGGTTATGGGGCTCGCTCCGTACGGCGAACCAACGTATGTCCAGCGCATTTACGAGCATCTGATCGACCTGAAGGATGACGGCTCGTTTGCAATGAACATGGAGTATTTTGATTTTTGCGCAGGGCTGACGATGACCAACCGGAAATTCGAAGCGCTCTTTGGCGGAAGGCCGCGTACGCCGGAAACATTGCTCACGCAGAGAGAGCTAGATCTTGCCCGGTCGATTCAGGATGTGACAGAAGAGATCATGTTGCGAATGGCGCGGCATACAAAGGATGCGACGGGAGAGAAATTTTTATGTCTTGCCGGCGGTGTTGCTTTAAACTGCGTTGCGAATGGAAAATTATTGCGTTCGGGATTGTTTGAAGATCTATGGATTCAACCTGCCGCAGGGGATGCAGGCGGCTCTCTCGGAGCGGCGTATATCGCATACCATCACTATCTTAAGAATCCTGTAAAAGAGAAGAATGGCAGAGACCGGCAACATGGTTCATACCTTGGACCGTCGTACGACGATGATATGATTCTTGCGTTTCTGGAGGAACATCATTTGCCTTTCGAGCGCGTCGATAATGACGGAGCACTCTGCAACAAAGTCGCAGCATTCCTGGCTGAGGAAAAAATTGTCGGATGGTTTCAGGGGAGAATGGAATTCGGTCCGCGGGCATTAGGCAACCGTTCTATCATCGGTGATGCGCGGTCGCCCCAGATGCAGAAGAAGATGAACATCAAGATAAAATTCAGGGAAGGATTCCGTCCGTTCGCCCCCTCAGTGCTGGCGGAAAAAGCGGGCGAATGGTTTGAGCTTGACCGCGAAAGTCCGTATATGCTTCTTGTTGCCGACGTAAAAGAAGCGAAACAAACGCCGATGACTGACGAGGAAAAGAAATTATGGGGAATTCATAAGCTCAATGTCGTTCGCTCCGAGATTCCCGCTGTTACACATGTCGATTACTCCGCGCGAATCCAAACGGTCAATCCAATTGATAATGAGCTATACTACAACCTGATCAATGCATTCTACAAAATAACCGGCTGTCCTGTTATCGTCAACACATCGTTCAACGTTCGAGGAGAGCCCATCGTTGCGACGCCGCTCGATGCGTACAAATGCTTTATGCGGACGGATATCGATGTTCTTGTCGCCGGAAGATTCATTCTGCAGAAAGACAATCAGCCGGCGTTTCATGATGACATTCAATGGAAGGAAATGTATGAGCTGGATTAATGATGTAAGGGGCGAAGTGCATCGCCTGAAGTGCACACCGAAGGAATTACAAAAGTTTGCCTATCTCGTCGGATCTGTTCTAATTATTATCGGGGGCGGCGGGATCTTCAAACATTGGCATTTTTTTATCATCGCCGGAATCTGGATTACCGCGGCAATACTTCTTTTTTGCGGGATCTTTTCGCCGCGATCGTTGAGACGGGTGTACGTCGCTTGGATGGGGGTTGCACTTGCCCTCGGATGGATTGTCTCACGGGCAATTTTGGTTTTATTGTTTTATTTTGTTATTACTCCAATTAGGATGGTTGCACAGCTTTTCGGAAAAAAATTCATAGACATTGATTTTTCAAGAGTCAGTGCATCGTATTGGGTGGAAAGGGGATCGTCAAAAAAAATAGATTACGAGAAAATGTTTTAATGGAGGTGCAGATGGGAAAAGTCAAAATCATTGCTGAATATCTCGAATTCCTCAAAGAGAATAAGAAGTGGTGGCTGATGCCCATCGTATTTGCACTACTCCTTTTTGGGTTGCTCATTATTCTCACGAAAGGGAGCGCCTTGGCCCCATTTATTTATACCCTATTCTAGTCTGACTTGACCGTATAGCGCCAAATTTAAGCCTTTCGATATATGTCTGTTCTTCCAAATTCCTGGAAGAACAATGCCATTTTTTGCTCCACAGGAAAATATTTTTGATTTTTTGCTTGACAATAAAGGCAAAAAGGCATACATTTTTTGGAAGCCCTTCCACGACATCAATTGAAACTAGCGGTGCCATTTGGCTGTTACTATCTATGACATAGCGAGAGAAGCTCAAGTTGGAATTGGAACAGTCTCTCGCGTGTTCAACAACCATCCGAACGTCACTGCAAAGACACGTGACAAGATCCTTACAGTCGCGAAAAGATTAAACTATCATCCTCATGCGTACGCTCAAGCCCTAGCGCGGAAACGAACGAACACTTTCGCAGCCATTATTCCGTTCTTCACAAATTATTTTTTTATCGAAGTGCTGCAGGGGGTTCAGGACAAAATATCCACTCTCGGTTACGATCTGATCCTGTACGGCATTAATCATCCCGAACAGATCGATGAGTATTTGCGCAAGAGTGTTCAACGCGGAAGAGTGGACGGCATTTTATTTTTTTCGATGAAACTGCCGCTATCGTTTGTCGATAAATTCAAGGACCATTCAAAGCCGGTTGTTCTCGTCGACACTTTTCATGAACAGTTCGATTCTCTTGCCGTCGAGAATTTTCAAGGCGCAATGATTGCGACGAATCATTTGATCTCTCTCGGTCACAAGAACATCGGAATGATCAGCGCAAACATCAACAGCGTGCCTGCGAGAGAGCGCATCGCCGGGTTTAAGGACGCAATCACATCCGGTGGGTTGGAGATTCATCCTGACAATATTGTCGTAAGCAAATTGACGAAGCAGGATGGGTTTAGCCGCGACGCGGGGTACCAGTCGATGAAAGAAATGCTGAGCAACGGTTCAAAATTGCCGACTGCGATCTTTATTTCGAGCGATGTGCAGGCGATAGGGGCTATGAGCGCTCTTCGCCAGCAAGGTATTAAAGTGCCCCGCGACGTCGCCGTCGTGAGTTTCGACGATATCGAGCTAGCCGAGCAGTTCGGTTTGACAACGATGAGGCAGCCGATGTACGAAATGGGGGAACTGGCTGTCGAGAAACTGATTTATCGTATGGAACATTCTTCCGCGCCTCCGTCGCATATCAACTTCCTGCCGAAACTAGTTGTTCGTGCGACGTGCGGTATGAACAAGATGTATTCTCCTGTTGAAGATTTTGTCCACGCAAAAGACTAGGATATCTTTTGCCCAACGCGTGAAACCTTTTAAGCGGAGTCTCATCAATGATCAATTTTTACCGCTTGTCATTCGTCGTGTTGCTGCTGACCTCAGTCGCTCTTGGTGGAACCACCGGAAAAGTTAGCGGCACAATCAAAGATAGTCAGACGGGAGAGGCCCTCATTGGGGCGAGTGTCGTCATCGAAGGAACGTCGATCGGCGCCGCCGCAGACCTCAATGGATTTTATGTTCTCCTCAATGTGTCTCCAGGAAAATACACACTCGCCGCCTCAGCAGTCGGCTATCACAGAATGGAGATCTCGAACATTTCGGTTTCCATCGACCTGACGACATCTATCGATTTTCCGCTCGTCTCTTCGGTCGTTGAAGAAAAAGAAGTAGTCGTGACGGCAGAGCACCCTCTCGTTCAAAAAGATCTCACGGCGACAACGGCGATTGTGAACGGCGATCAGATAGCCGCTCTCCCGGTTACTGAAGTCGGCCAGGTGCTTTCGATTCAGGCAGGCTTTGTTGCGGGGAGTTTGCGCGGTGGCAGAAGCGGCGAAGTGGCGTATTGGATCGACGGTGTTCCTATTACCGACGCGTATGACGGAGGACAGGTTGTTGAAGTAAATAAAAGCCTTGTCCAGGAACTTCAGCTTGTCTCCGGCGCATTCAATGCGGAGTACGGCCAGGCAATGTCAGGAATTGTGAACATCGCAACGAAAGAAGGCGGTCCAAAATTCACAGGCGGCGCAGGATTCTATTTGGGGCAGTACCTTGCTTCTAGCCAGAAGACGTATGACAGCCTGGGGCACGAGACTTCCGACCTGTTCCCGGGACTCAATAAGTTCAATCCTACTGCAATTCATAACTACGAATTCAACCTCAGCGGACCGTTGATTGGCAATGATCTGACTTTTTTTGGAAACGGCCGGTATATCTACTTCGGCGGTTGGCTCAACGGCATTAATCGTTTTAATCCGAACAACGTATCGTATACAGACAGCACGGGCGCATATCATCTCTATAGAGATCCGTCAGGCAAAGGAGACAGCTCTCTCGTCTCTCTTAATTCGAGCGAACGTTACTATGGCCAGGGAAAATTAACGTGGCGGGCGTCTCCGGTGGTCAAGCTTACAGGGGACCTTATTTACGACTACACAAAATCTAAACCCTACAGCAGTTTCAACGAAGGTGATCGAACGTATTTCTACGATCCGAACGGATTGGGAAACGACTATAATTCCAGTTATACCTTCATCTTCCAGCTCACGCACACGCTCAGTCAAAGTACGTTCTATACGATCGGCGGATCGATATTCGAAAAGGAATACCAGCATTATCTGTACTCGGATCCCCATGACCCGCGGTATGTAAATCCCATGATTATCGACATCACTCAGCCGTACAGTTTTCTGACCGGCGGCACGGACATGAATCATCAGGAACACAGGACGAACACCATTCTCGCGAAAGTGGATCTGACAAGCCAACTTGATGAAACGAATCTTGTAAAGATAGGCGTTGAAGGTCGAAGGCACAGACTTCTCTACGACAATTACAATCTCCTGCCGATACTGACTGAAAGCAGCTTCAATTTCGCAACTGATAACCCATACATCTCCACACAGATCCCGGATATTTCATCCGATTCTCACGATTACTACGAACACCATCCCGTCGAACTTTCCTCGTATATCCAAGATAAAATGGAGTTCAAGAACCTGATCGTGAATATCGGCCTTCGCTTTGACTACTTTGATCCTGATGGGCACGTACTTGCCGATCCGGCCGATCCGAATATCTATAACCCGCTCAAACCCAGCAATAAGTTTTACGACTATAACAACGCCGTCCCCATTGACACCATCAGTGTGAACGCTCGCCGCGCATATTGGTACAAAAAAGCAAGTGTAAAATCCCAATTGAGTCCCCGCATTGGTTTTTCATTCCCGATTACTGCGAGAGGCATTGTTCACTTTTCATACGGCCATTTTTTCCAGACGCCGAGGTTTGAACGCCTGTACGAAAATCCTGATTTCAAAATTCCGGCGGGGACAATTCCCGTTGTCGGAAATGCAGACCTCGCCCCCGAGCAGACGATCAACGGAGAACTGGGAGTCCAGCAACAGCTTTCCGACGATGTGTCGCTTGATGTCACCGCTTATCTTCGTGATATCCGAAACCTCACCGGGACAAGAGGACAAGTCATCGATGTCTTCGGAGGTTCTCAACAGTATGTGCAGTATGTTAATAGTGATTTCGGTTTTGTTAAGGGGATTGTGCTGACTGTGACCAAATCATTTGCAGGCGGGTTCAATGCAACCGTCGACTATACATTCCAGATTGCAAAGGGCACAGCCTCCGACCCACAGGCGGCGAAAAATGCGCTTGCATCGGGACAACAGCCCGAGGTTCAACTCACTCCTCTCGACTGGGATCAAAGGCATACGTTAAACACGACGATCTCGTACAGCGCCGCTGTTTGGGGGGCGAGTGCGATCGGACAATTCGGAAGCGGGACCCCGTATACCCCGCGCGCGTCGACCGACATTTCATCGTTGCTGACAGACAGCCAGACCAAGCCGGAGTTTTTCAACGTAGATGTGAGAGCGTTTTATCAATTTAAAGTCGATATGCTAAACTTCGTTGCTTTCCTGCGCGTCTTCAATATCCTTGATATCCGTAATGAGACTGCAGTGTTCAACGATACAGGTCGCGCCGGCTTCACGTCTGACGAGGAAGTTGCATTGAAGAGCAATGTAAGTCAAGTCGTCAATACGCTCGACCAGTATTATGCTTATCCCACACACTACTCAGAGCCGCGTCGCATCGAATTTGGAATGAATCTGGAGTTCTAACACTATGAAAAAAACGGTTTGCTTTGTTGTTCCAATATTGCTTGCTGTTTGCCTTCATCCATTGAGCCTGAACGCTCAGAGCGGGCAAGACTATGCAAGAGCGGCCATCATGAATGGCAATCAGGTTTATTGCGTGTTTGGAAACTGGGGAATCTTGGGCCAACCCGCCGACCTGTCGAACAGAGGAGCATGGAAGAATCCGAACGATGGCTACCTCGGCGATGTGAGTCCTCTTGTTGGTGCCGAAGTAAAATATAAAGGCACGACGTTTCATTCCGTCGTGACTTGCCCGTTCTATCCGACTGAACGTCCTGCGTCTAGTCAGGATCGCGATCCAATCTCGAACAAATGGTGGACTTGGCAGCCGGTCAACGGATATTTCAACCCGAATGTGCCGAGCATCGCATTAAGCACGATGCCGACAACGTGGCCTCCTTTCTGGCCCGACAAACTCAGCGATCCTAAGGATCCAGGCTGGCGGATAAATCCTGATCCATCATACTCAAAATACGCTGCATGGAATGGATATTTTGGAAAGAAGATCACTGCCGACTTAGAAACATATTTTGTCATGGACGACAACAACGACGAGCGCTTTAACTTCGCATCGAATAACAAAGTGCTGGGGAATACGGGGATTGCTTTCAAGCCCGACTCAAATGATCTTAGCCGAAATGGATTGGGACTTGTTGTTAGTGTCCGGGGAATGCAGTGGTCACAGTTCCTGGCGAAAGACAACATCTTCTGGCTTTATGAAATCACCAACACCGGGACCACAACTTACGATAGAGTTACTTTCGGTATGCTTGTTGGAACCTATGTCGGCGTAACTGCGACCGAGGATTATGGGGAATACAATAACGATTGGTCGTTCTACGATGCTACGCAAAATATTACTTACACTGGGAATTTTCCGCTGACCGAGATGGCTGATCCGTTGTGGATAGGGCCAGTTGGACTGGTTGGATACGCCTTTCTTGAGAGTCCGGGGAATCCTTACGACGGTATCGATAATGACGGTGATGCAGATTCCTCATCAATCGGCATTCTCGCGCCAAAGTTTACTGCCGCTGATTTTGACACTACGATCATTGCGGCCGGGAGTAATATTGTTCTTATCAACAGCGATTACAGTCGAAAGATTTTCACCGTACCCAACACGGACTCGGTAAAGGTTTGGACATTGGGAATGTCGGATTCCGTCTGGATTTATCCGGGAAAGACGAAAGTAGTCGAAGGAAATGTCGTTACAGACGCAGCCGGCAACAGTTTTGTTAACCCGAATGCATACGATGGGATCGATAACAATTTCAATGGACTGATCGACGAAAACTACTATATCCATTTTCATCAGATTAAAAAGTCCAGGACGGGAATAACCCTCATCGATATACCGCGTGCTGTCCGCCACATCGACTACATATCGGGTGTGGGAACCAGCCCGTACAGTATGATTGACGAAAGACGCGACGACCGGATAGACAATAATCGCAATTGGAACGTTCTTTTCGACGATGTCGGGAGGGACGGTATTCCAAATACTGGAGATTTCGGTGAAGGAGACGGATTGCCGACATCGGGATATGATAATCTCGGGCACGACACCCGTCTTCCCGGCGAACCTCACATTGATAAAACCGATGTTCGGGAATCAGACCAGATTGGTTTGACGAGCTTCTTCTATTTCACGCCGTCAAAAAATATTCCTTTGGGAGACGATGAAACGTTATGGAAAGATCTGGCTCCCGGATATTTTGACGTCCCCAATTCAATTATCAATAACCGGCCCGTCGGCGGTGAGGATGGCGACTTTATCTATGGGTCGGGATATTTTCCTCTTTTAGCAAAAGCCACTGAACGTTTCTCTATCGCCCTTGTGTATGGAGGCGGATTGGGGCTTGGTCTTGACGCCGACTTGGCGGATCTCTTGAAACATAAAAAGACGGTGCAGGAAATATACGACGCGAATTATCAGTTTCCGCAGCCTCCCGACAAACCAACGCTCACCGCAGTGGCTGGCGACAAGCAAGTGACTCTCTATTGGGATCGAAAAGCCGAAGCGTCGGTCGACCCTGTTCTGTTGACGCACGATTTTGAAGGCTACAAGATCTACAAATCAACCGAGCCGACTTTTGCAGATATCTTCAAGATTACCGACGGTTCGGGAGCACCGCAAGGATACATACCACTGAAGCAGTACGACATTGTTGACGGCATCGTCGGATATTTTCACCCCAACCCGGAGTTGTTTGATGCAACCTCTGCATTTCCAATATATCTCGGGAATGACAGCGGACTGCAGCACACCTATGTCGACCAAGAAGTTGAGAACGGCCGGCGATACTACTATGCCGTGGTTGCGTATGACAGGGGGGACGAGGTTCTCGGCATCCTCCCATCAGAGAATTCGAAGACTGTGACGATATCAACGAGCGGGCAAATCTCTGCTGATATCAACGTAGCCGTCGTTACGCCGAATGCAAAATCCGCGGGGTATATGGCGCCGACGTCCGGCGACACGTTAATTCAGAAATCGCACTTCGGGACAGGTTTAATCACATATCAAGTGGTTGATGCAACGAAAATCACCGGCCATAAATACGATGTGGAATTTCTTGACAGCGAGAACGACGGTGCCGACAATAACGGAAACGGCCTTATAGATATCGCTGATTCGTCAGAAGGGACGAGGACCACGTCATTCTACTTCGTGCGTGACCTGAATACCGTCACGGAGTCCTTCACCAGCCTCGACACTCTCACGACATCGCTGAGCCACAGTCACCAAATACCTTCAACTATTGACGTGCACAATCAGCAGGGAGCGGAGGTTCCATCCTCGGCGTATCTCATTGACACTGCACGGGGATCAATCAAAAGTTCGTCGCCGGGTTCGCTGCCCAAAGGGACCTATTCGATGACGTATCAATACTATCCCATTTGGAGAAGTCCGAACATGCAGGGGTCCCCGTATTTGGTAGAGACAAAAGATGCCGATATCTTTGACGGGGTGGAACTTGTGTTTAAGAACGACTGGTCGGCTCAGGTGGTCGACAGCCTTTCGAAGTGGGTTGGTGGAAAGAATCCGTATCAATTCAGCATGTCGCCATTGTTTGTTCAGTTGGACGGTCCGCCGCTTCAAGTTTTTCGGGGGATAAGAAAACCAAGCGACTATTCAATCATATTCTCGGATGCGATCGTCGATACGTCTTACGCCGACCCAAATCTGCAACCGACGGCTATACCGGTCAACTTCCGGGTCTATAACGAGACTGACAGCACATACGTCAAATTTATTTTCGCGGATAATGACTTTGACAACAAACTTTCTTCCATAGATGAACTCGTATTTCTCGAGAAAGCTTCGAACGGTAATCTTGTATACACATGGGATTTACATTTTGCATCCAAAATTTCCGACCCCCCCGACACAACATACAAGCTCGGAACGGGCGATAAGCTTGTCATTAAAACCTTAAAGCCGTTTCGGAAGCAAGATCTCTTCGAGTTCACCACAGTTCCCGCAAAAGTTAATATTCAAGCGGCACATGTGGCTCTTTCACGAGTCCGTGCAGTGCCGAACCCATACGTTACCGCGTCTTCATTTGAATTGCCGTTGAACCCCGGAATAACAAGCGGTCGCGGCCAGCGAAGGATCGACTTCATTCATGTGCCGGCGAATGCAACGATTCGAATCTTCACCGCGCGTGGTGACCATATCCGGACGCTGCACCAAGACGGCAATATTGAGGATGGGTCGATTTCGTGGGATCTTAAGACCGAAGAAAATCTCGATATCGCGTTTGGAGTATACTTCTACGTTGTAGAATCTCCCGCCGGGAACACGACGGGAAAACTTGCAATCATAAAGTGATCCGCCTATGACACGAACACTTACAAATTTATTGCCGCGCGCTATTCTACTGCCGCTCGTCGGCATACTTGCATGTTCTTCGTTTGCTTCTGCCCAGTCGAAAGTAGGAACAACCGCGGCGCAATTTCTCGGCATCGCAGTCGGACCGATAGCGAGTTCGATGGGAGGCGCCTATGTCGCAGCTCCGGGCGACGTGAGTTCCCTTTATTGGAATCCAGGCGCTTTTGTTCAAGCGGACAAGTCGGAATTCACGTTTTCAAACACGGACTGGCTTGTTGGAACTAAATTTCGCTGGTTCGGTTTCATCATGAATCTTGACGGCGAGAATGCGATCGGAGTGCATATAACGCAGCTCGATTACGGCGAAGACGATGTTACGACTGTTTTGGCTCCCGATGGAAACGGGCAGAAATGGTCGGCGGCTGACCTTGCCGTCGGACTCTCGTACTCGCGCCGCTTGACCGATCGTTTTTCGATTGGCGGCACCGCGAAATATGTTTCCGAAAGGATATGGAATGAAACAGCGAGCAATATTACATTCGATGCCGGACTGCTTTTCGTAACCGATTTCAACAACATGCGGTTAGGCATGTCAATGTCAAATTTCGGTGGAGACCTCCAGCTCGACGGAATGGACCTTTACAACCCAATAGACATCGACCCTGCCGACGCAGGTTCAAACAAAACTCTTGTCGGCAAGCTTAAGACGGACCCGTGGCCGATGCCACTGTTGTTCCGTGTCGGCGTTGCAATGGATGTGGTGAAGAATAATGTGATTCGCGCGACCATCGCAGTGGATGCGCTCAGACCGAGCGACAACGCAGAATCTGTCAACGTCGGCGCTGAGATTGCCTGGCAGGACATGTTGTTCATCCGAGGAGGATACCAGTCTCTCTTTGCACAAGAGAGTCCATTCAATAAAGTAGACCAGCAAATGGGACTCTCCCTTGGTGCAGGCGTGAAGATTCCCCTCGAAGGGTTTGCTTCCACACAGGTCGATTATGCCTTCAACAAATTCGGAGTGTTTGGAAATCTCAACACGATCGCTCTTTCGATCGGATTTTAAGTAAGTTTAACGGAAGCTCATTCACATCGATAGATTAACTAAACTATAAACAAAAACACTGATGAAAGGAGGATAGCTGGAAGGCACAATGCTCGAAAGCTGTACAAACCAGTAATCAATCAACAGTTTCAAAATGCAAGGAGAAAGCTATGAAGAAAATCCTACTTTTTGCGTTTGTCGCGTTTGTTGTGACAGCTTCTGTTCTGTCACCCGTAGCGCAGGCGCAAAGGAAGAACTTGACGTTTATCGTCAACACAGCAACAGTACCGGATACACTCAAGCCGACCGACAATATTGTCCTGGTTGGAACGGGTAAACCGGCAGATGCCGACTCGATCTTTACGAGTTGGGGAGCCGGCCAGGCTCTTACCAACATCGGCGGCGACTATTGGAAAACCACTCTTGGTTTCGAGGTTGGCGACACGTTGATCTACAAGATCAGAATTCGCGGCGACGGCTGGGAACAAGATCTTGCGGGCGGCGATGGCGGTGGACATCGATACTATACTAATGTTACTAGCGACACGACATTCCCCGTTCAGTTCTGGAATAACGGTCCGAGTTCAAACGGCCAGTATTTCCGACCATGGACAGCCGTTGCGGATAGTTTCATCAGCGTCTATTTCCGCGTGAACATGGAGGCTGTGATGGACAATGGAACATTCGGATGGACGTCGAAGGATGTCGATTCGGTCGGAGTGCGTGGAAGCGGAAGTGGAGGCGATGACCTGTCTTGGGGACAGACGGCCTATCTCAAACAGGAAACGGCGCCAACTAACTCCGCAGGTGCTTTCGGTATCGCTCCGACATCGTTTTTCTCAGGCCGGCTAAAATTCCGCAAGAGCAACTGGCATGTGGGAGACACAGTATACTATAAATTTCTCCTGGGTTACAATTGGGGAAACGACGAACTCCAGGGTGGAGCACCCAATCGTATTTTCAAAATTCCGGTCGGAAAGGCGGACACGACCTTGCCGTGGGTATATTACAACAACGAGAAACCTGTTCTCCGCTCGAACGCCGACAGCTGCACGGTGACATTTCAGACGAACATGACGACTGCAGCAAACAACGGAAGCTTCAAAATTGGAACCGACACCGTCCAGGTTCAGGTTGGATGGTTTAACACTGCCGATTCTACACGGAACGTCAACTTGACAAGACAGGGCCTCACGCCAGTCTACAAAGCAACTGTGAAGATGCTCTCTTCGGCGAATAAATTCCTTGACTATCAATATTACCTCGTCAAGGCCCCGAATACAATTCGTGAATACTTCTACAATTTCCAGTTTACCGGTTCAGTTCAATCTGAACAGGAACGACGTCAGTTTGTCGTCCCCAGCGCGGCTGGAGCTTTCACGATCAAAGACACAGTTGTCGGCCTTTCAGACGGCCGGCGTCAACCTTACTTTGCGAGCCAGAGAAAATTCGGTCAGAGTGTAACCGCAACATGGACTGTTGATATGCGTCCCGCATACTACCAGATCATTCTCGGACACGACAGTCTCGTTGCCGGTCAGGGAACCGCAACGGTTGTGCATGCAGACAGTATCGCGAAATGGGGCGTTGGTATAAATGGCCCCGGCGTGAATCTGCCGAACGTACTCCCTGTTGCCGATTGGGCGGATTGGAATTCGCTCATGGTTGCTGATACCAGCAAGCGCAAGATGTGGGATGACGGAACGCACGGCGATGCGGTTGCCGGAGATAGCATCTACTCCGCACAATTCAGCTATACAACCGCCAACAACATCGGAGCGGTAACCAAATTCGGAATCCAGGGAAGCGACAACGAAGGCGGTTTCGGTAATAATCACCTCGATAATATTGATGATTCAGGACCGACGACTGTTATCCACTCTCAGTGGGGCAGCATCGATCCCGTCAAGTATAATCGGTGGAATTATGACACGCATTCGCCGATTTTGACCCTGGTGGTAAATCGCCCGGGCGTTCCGCAGGTGTATGCATTACAGCAGAACTACCCGAATCCGTTCAACCCAACGACAAAAATTGCATTCTCCATTCCATCCCAAATGAAAGTGGAATTGGTCGTCTATAACATCCTCGGCCAAAAGGTTGCAACACTTGTCAATGAGACGTTGAGCGCGGGCGGACATGAAATCCCGTTCGATGCCTCGCGGCTTGCCAGCGGTATGTATCTCTACAGAATTACCGCCGGTCAATTCTCGAGCGTGAAGAAGATGATGTTGTTGAAGTAGAAATCTGACACCTCCGAAAAGGAGCTTCAGAAAAAAAGGCGATCCGAAAGGGTCGCCTTTTTTATTTCCTAATGTTGTATAAGAACCAAGACATCTCTTATGGCGCCCCCAGCGGTGCTTGATCGCCAGTTTTATAATATTGCTGCCAATATTTCGTCCCTATCATAGTTTTACGAATCGCTGCAAATCTCACAATTCCAGACTTCTGAAGAATTGCTATTCAAATGTCATTCTGATAAATACTCTCTCCGTACTGTCATCCTGAGTCCGCCGCAGGCGGACGAATGCCGATGGCATCCCTTTTGAAGATGCCTTTTCGAAGGAACCGCTTGGGTCGGCATTCGTCGCTCCCCTCCTCAGACATTGCTTGGGGATTTTTCAGAATCCTCAATCCATAAATATTTACTCTTGGAGGGGCGGAATATTTGAAATTTGAATAACTGTCGTTTGGCAGAATATCCATGTGAGCGATATAAAAATAGTATTGAATGTGCACTGCGAAACGTCGATTATTTATAATGCAGGAGTTTGTTTCGCAGGATTTGTGCAGGTTGGTAGGAAGGCGAGAGCGAGAGGGAAGCATCAACGTACTTCTTCGCGCTTACGAAATCTCCTTTGTTTGCGAATGCTGCAGAGAGGCCGTAATAAATTGTGGCGGTTTCACTCGACAATCCTTTCCCCTCGGTCAACCGTAATGCCGCCGTAAAATTTTCGATCGCGTCATCAATTCTTCCTTCGTTGATTTCAAGAAGGCCGAGGTCGATTCGGGGATACGGGTATTGACCGTTGTATTTGATCGACGCTGAATAGTGGCCGGCCGCGTTCGCAAATTCTCCCATTTCTTTATATAGAAATCCGACAAGGTAGTGAGAATAATAGTTCGTGGGATATTCTTCGAGCAGGGCTTCGTACGTCGTAGCCGCCTCTCTCAATCGCCCATGCTGTTGAAAATACATTGCGCTGCGGAGGCACCCTTCGCTCCAGGGGATCTTTGAAGAGTAAAGGTCGTACGCGATGTTCTGGAGAGTGCTGTCCGCCGCTTCAATGACAAAGGTGCGGGAGACGTAGTTCTCGAACGGCCAATGTTTCGTGAGATTTCTCATGGCGATATCGGCGAATGCAAGGTCAAGCCAGCAAATACTCAGGCTGTCCATCTGAAATGGAAGCGGGTGAAATGACTCGCCGCTCAAAGCCGAGCCCGGAATAATATTGAGATCCAGAATCTGTCGATAGTAGAGGCTGGCGATTTCGTAATACCCTTGGGCAGTGGGATGAAGATGTTCCCAGAAGAGTTCCTTTCCCGGAATTCCATTGGCAGTGAGCGTGCTGAACAATGAGTCGGACGATATCAACGGGATCCCTTCTTCGGCGCACACGCGCCTGATTATCAGATTACTTCTTCCCGGCGCCCGGAACTTCAGCAAGTCATTATCGCGCGCGATAGAAAGGAAGACTCGTGCGGAATCGGGGTTCCCCATGGCAAGATAGATTCTTCCGATCCAATAATTAATGCGGGCGTTTGTGGAGTCGATGGATCTCATCCCGGCCAATGTCTGCAAACACTCAGGATATTGTTTTTCATAAAAATATGTTTCGACGGCTGCAAAGCTTTTGTCCAGATTATAGGGAACTTTTATTGAATCAGATGCAAACGGGGGAAACATCAGGTTCGAAGTGACGTCGCTGACGATCAGAGGGACGCGGCGGGACTTACAAAGCCGCGTCAATGTTGTCAGATTATTTTCAAATTGGCCGAACACCCATTCTGCGTCCGGAGAATTCAGCCGAATCATTTCGTTCTGAGAGACCTCCTTCATCAGATTTCTCTCTCCCGAATTGTGCGACGCAGCGTATGCCCTCATTTTCCGCTGAAACCATGCAACGATGCGTAATTCTCTGAGACTGTATTTCAGTTGAATCAGGAATGGAAACTCTCGCTCGATGAAGGATGCTCCAACTCCGTCCGGACCATAGAATTCGTTGTGCCCCATATACGCAATGACGAGGTCTGGTTCGAAATCGACCGCTTGTTTTGCGAGGCTGACAATTACGTTGCTGTTGACCGCCGCCGCGCCGAGGTTGATTACCTCAAATTCAAGATACGGGAACTGATGGCGAAGCTGTTTTCGGAGAATGGAAGGGATGTTCGCATTCATCTGGTACGGGGTCCCGAACATCGAGGACTCTCCCAGGCAAACGATGCGAAAATCCTTGCCCTGTTTGTGTTTCTTAAAAAGGCTCGGCTTCAATTCGGGAACAATAACGTTGTCGGAAGAGAAGTACTTTACGAGACCGCCCCTGTTGACTCGGTACACATCTGTGCTGTCATTTTGGACAGATTCCACAAGAGGCGAGGCAAGCGACGGATCAAAAACTCGGAGTAAAATCTCGATAATAGCGAGCAGAAAGAAGAGGAACAG
>Ga0265323_10000473_pt1 | contig 22740 bp, 18 predicted proteins | sample 41225metaG_FD_193580 | JGI IMG/M metagenome (GOLD analysis project Ga0265323, IMG submission 193580) | Rhizosphere microbial communities from Carex aquatilis grown in University of Washington, Seatle, WA, United States - 4-12-25 metaG | ecosystem: Host-associated > Plants > Roots > Rhizosphere...
CCAGTTTTGCCGTGGGGATGAACAGCTCGTTCTGTTGCGGTTTGCGTTTTCCAAGTGCCATGAAAATCAGACGTTTCCCCCGCTCTCTCGTTCAATCATCTGAAGGACTTTTTTAACGGGCTGTTAGACCACACACGAGTATGGATACAGCAACGCCACCAAGAACGGCATCGTTCTCACATTACGCAGCCAAGCTCAGTTGGGTTTGCCCCATCATCACCATCATTATCTTCGTGCTTTTGATACTCGATAGACAGATTATCGCGCGAAAGACTATTGCGCTGGTTGCGTCGTCTGCGCTTTGTCTCCTCGTCATTGGTTTGATTCTCGGTGTAATCGCTTTGTTTGGCATTTCCAAGCACGGCACGAAGGGCATTCTAGCGCCAGCTATCGTCGGCGTCATTATCAACGGGTTGTTGATTTCTTTTGTTGTCACGAACTTCATAACATCGAGAGCTAGGGCGATGCAGCAGCACGGCGGTATTGATGCTTCGCCAGTCCGGGCTGTGTGGTCTAATCACCAAAGGATTGAATAGACCGGAGCGCGTGTGGGATGTCCATAGATTGGGAGGGGTAGTCGCGCGGAGCGTCGAATCAATCCGTTGTTGAACCAGCCCCGTAAAAGCCTGCGGCTCACGGGGCAGGCCCCGAAGTGGTTGAGAGTTGAGTGTCAATCGGGTAGGCGGGAGGATTGACCTCCCTCCCCCCACACCACCGGACATGCGGATCCGCGTCCGGCGGTTCCTGGCAGTCCCGAAGGATTGAGCAGCACTCTTTCCCTGCCAGGCTGGCTCGCGGCCCGGCTCAGCCGGTCGGCTTCATCGCCAGCCTGCGTCCAGCTATGGTCGTGTCTGCCCGCCAAGTTCAGCCCTTCCCGGGTCGTGAGACCCTCCGGGGTGTTCCCCGGCTCGTGGCTCCCGGTACCATGGCCTCTGCTGACTCCTGTGCCTCCACGCCGACCCTCTCGAATCGGCGTGCCCGGTCCCGGCGTGCGGGACCGCGCCGGAAGCACAGATCTCCCTGAGTAAGGACGTGAACTCTCCCTGAACAACCGGATCATTTACCTCCGGAACCGAACACGGGACTCCGCTGTGTTGTGCCGGCTCATCCGTTCCGTCTGCCTGATATGATCTTTCTGTTCGTCGGCTCATCAGGTTTGACTGAGGCTTCCTGCCCACAGAGCCTCGCGACTCCGCAGTTGCTTCGGTCTAATGTTTGGCACGTTGGCAAGGTGAAACGCAAAGACGACTCGGTGGTGTCTCTGTGCATCGGCAATATAGTTTGTTTTTGGGACATAAAAAAGAACGTAAAACCGTCAGAAACTTCCAAATTTTCAGGCATTTTTTAAGTTGGTATGCACGATGCTTGGAATCGGGCGTGCCGAGAACCAAAGCTTCCAATTTGTTGCTCCTTTTGTCTGGGTCAAAGAGCTTCCGAGGTTTCCTCGTTCTCCTGCTGGCGATGGCCGCGGCTTCGGCGTTGGGGCAGGAATCGGTGCTGACTTTGGCGATGGTCCGTTACGATCCATCACCGGCATGGATGCCCGCGGTGGCCCGCAATCATTCCACAGCCAATATTCTTTGTTACGATGCTTCCGCTTCCCGTCTCCAGTACCAAATGCCGCTCCTGCAGTTCGACAAACAAAACGCCACTGATTTTTCATCCTATTCCCATCTCGAAAAACAGAGCGGTCCCAATCAGCACGATTTGTTTCAGCTGGTTCACAAACAAATGTACGCGGACGGGCGGATGGGCAAATGGGTGGATGTCGCAGCCGGATACGGACACATTTTTGGGGATGGACCCAGCATCAGAAAAAATTCGGCGGAATGGGAGCGGCCGGGTTGTGCCTACCTCAAGGCCAGTTTCAGCTTTTGATTCTCCGAAATAGTTCCTCCCGGACTGATCCGCCGGTTCCACGCTTGCACCCTCATTTCGTCGCCTGATATAATCGCCTTAATGACTCAGCCCAATAACCGATGCTCTCCGATCGCGCAGCCTTAAGAAAGCAGTGTTTGTTCCGAGTCACCGGGTTCCTGCTGCCCCTTCTCGCGGGCTTGTCTTTTGCACTGCCCGCTTCCGCCCAAACGACAAACCAGCAGGCGCAAATCGACGCGCTGAACTCGGAGATGAACGACGCCATGGAACAGGTGCGGAAAATCGTCAACCAGCCCGTGACCCGGCTGGCTCAAAAACCCGGGATGAATGTGGCAACATACGCTCCCGGCTGGTTCCACCCCGGCGCCAATACTCCGGACTTTAACAACGTGGATGTCCGCACCACCCAGGAATTTCCCTACGCCAAGTTCGACTACGTCAGCTCGGACCTGAACCCGGCTGTGGTGTTCCTCGGCCGGGAATTGGAATTTAATTCCAACACCAAGTATTTCTACACGGACCGCTCGCTTCCCAAGAAGAAACTGACCGGGCCGGAGATGCTGGAGATCAACCGGCTCTATCGCATCATCGGGCACTGCGAACAACAGTTGGCGCAGTTGCAAAACCCGGAGCCGGCTCCAGCGGCGGCCGCGGAAACGACTCCGGATGGGATCTTGACCCGCTACCCGATGCTCAAGTCCGCTTCCGCCCGTGTCATCCTCGGGGTGCTGGTGTTGTTGGGAATCGTTTATCTTTTCCGAAGGCGGTCCGAATAGCCGGACGTCCGGCTTTGTTTTTCATCGCGCTGGCAGCCCATCCGTGTTAATCCGTGTGCGTCCGTGGTCAACATTTCCAATAACAAAACACGCGAATTTCTGAACACCGCCGGCTGGGGCAACGCCGCCTGTGAACCCCTCACCGGCGATGCCTCCGCCCGGAAATATTTCCGCCTGCAAAAGGATAAACAAAGCGCGGTTCTGATGGATGCCTCATCAGTCCCGGAGAGCGTGGCGCCGTTCATCCACATCCGCCGGCATCTTCATCAGCTCGGTTTCAGCGTGCCGGCCATCCTCGCCCAAGCCGATAAAAACGGTCTGCTGCTGCTGGAGGATTTTGGCGACGACACCTTTGCCCGCCTCCTGAACAACCAAGGCCAGCCGGAAAAGTTTTATACCCTGGCCACCGATGTCTTGATTGCCCTGCACCAGCATCCCCAGGCAATTCCAAAGGGCCTGCGGACGTATCATCCGGAAAAAATGCTGGAAGACATCGGGCTGTTTTTGGAATGGTGTACGCCCGCGATTTCAGAAGCCGGCCAGGCGGAATTCAAAACCGTCTGGCGGGAGGTGTTGCCCCTGGCGCATCAGGTTCCAACCTCGCTCCTGCTGCGCGATTATCACGTGGCCAACCTGATGTTGCTTCCCGAACGCGAGGGCGTCCGGCAGGCCGGGCTCCTGGATTTTCAGGACGCGTATCAAGGCCCGATCACGTATGACCTGATGTCGTTGCTGGAAGATGCCCGGCGCGATGTCCCGGACCATCTCAGGGAGAAGATGGTGGCGCGTTACCTGGCCCGGTCCCCGGCCCTCGACCGGAAGGCTTTTGAATCGTCCATGGCCATTCTGGCCGCGCTGCGGCACATGCGCGTCCTGGCCATTTTTGAACGGTTAAGCCGGCAAAAGAAAAAACGCGATTACAAGAAACTTCATTCGCCGCGGGTGGAACGCCTGTTGCAAAGGGCTTTGCGCCATCCCATGCTGGCTGGTGTGAAACGATGGATGGAACACCATGCACGGTAAGATCAAAACAGCCATGGTCCTGGCTGCCGGATACGGCACGCGGCTGAAGCCGTTGACGGACCGGACGCCCAAACCGCTGATACCGGTGGCAGGCAAGCCGATGATTGAATATGCGCTCGACCAGCTGCGGATGTACGGGATCAGGGAAGTCATCATTAATGTCTCGCATCTCAAGAACCAGTTGACCGCCTATTTGTCCAGCTGCAATGACCTGACCATCAAAATCTCGGAAGAGGCCGAACCTTTGGAAACGGGCGGCGGACTGAAAAAGGCGCTTCCACTTCTGGGAAATGAGCCTGTTTTCACCATCAACAGCGACATCATCTGGACGGATGAAAGTGAGAGTGCGCTGGATCGTCTGACCCGTTATTGGGACGACACCAAAATGGATTTTCTGCTGCTCACGCAATCCAAGGCCAGAGCCATCGGGCATGACAAGGGCGAAGATCATCTTTTCATCAAACCCGGCAACACCATTGATTGGAACGAGCGGGAGGCGCCTTACATCATCGCCGGCATCGGGATCATGCATCCCCGCATTTTATTGAATGCTCCGGACGGGAAATTCACCGTGAAAATCCTTTGGCATCAGGCCCTCAAACAAAACCGCCTTGCGTGCCTGCCACATCACGGCCAATGGTTCCAGACCGGGACAATTGAGGACATCAAAACCGCCGAAAAACATTTGATGAGGCCTGAAGGCTGTCCCTAAAATGAGCCGGTTCGGGCGGCCAGATTCCAGCCTGAACCGCGGTAAAATGGAAACTCAATCATCATTGCCGCAAACGCCAGCCGCAGTTCCCGCCGGGAAAAACCGGGTCCGGCTGTCAGTCCCCGTCTTATTGCTGGTCTTTCTCATCCTGTGTGTCACCAGCGTCGGGCAGAAATCCGCCACTTATGATGAGACCCATTATCTTGGCGCTGGAAATTACCTGCTAAAAACCCACCGCTGGGACCTTCCCGACAGCCTGCTGCATCCGATTTTCTGGACCGTCTGGCATGACTTGCCATTGTTAATGGTGTCTTGTCCCCAAAACGTCTGGACTGAGCTGGACGGGACCATCCGCGGCCAAAAAATCATCGCCTTGCGCCCGGACGACGAGTTGTTAAATGTGTGCCGGTTCACGTTGCTGCCTTTCGCCCTCGCGCTCGGTCTCATCGTCTTCCGCTGGTCGCAGCAACTTTATGGCGATGCGGGCGGACTTTTGTCCCTCGTGTTTTTTTGTTTTTGTCCGAACCTTCTGGCTCATGCGCCGTTGATCACGCCGGACCTGACGTTGAGTTGTTTTGCCGTGCTGACCGCCTGGCGGTTGTGGAGCCTGGCGAAGAATCCTGGTCGCCGCAATTTGTTGTACGCCGGTCTGGCCCTGGGGCTGATGCTGTTGAGCAAGCACACCGCCCTGCTCCTGCTCCCGTTTTTCTTCATCACTGACTTTGCGTATCGCGCCGCGGCTGGCCGGATCCATTGGCGATCCGGGCGAAGCCTCTGGCAGGAATTGCGCCACTGGCCGGCGCTCCTGGGCATGGGTTTCCTCCTGGTCTGGGCCGCATACGGGTTTCAGGTCGGCGGATTTGCGCTGCCCTCAGGCAAATGGCTCACCATGGTGGCCGCCCCGTACTTTCAAGGGGCGTACTTTCAATTCCTGCAATCCCGGTCGGAACATTCGTTCTTCCTGATGGGCATGCATTCCAGCACGGGCTGGTGGTATTATTTCCTTGTCGTTTGCCTCATCAAAATTCCCGTCGCCATTCTCATCCTGCTCACGGGGCTTGTGGCTGCCCGCCGAAAGCTGGGAGTGCCATGGTGTCCGGACGAGCTGTACCTGGTCGCGCCTTTTGTCCTGATGTTCGTTTATCTTTCATTTTTCAACGCCATTCAAAACGGGTTCCGCTATCTGCTGCCCGTTTACCCGCTTTTGTTCATTTGGCTCGGCAACTATGGAGCGCTCCTGCGACGCGGGGTGTGGGCGCGGATCGCCATCGGTTGCCTGGCCGCCTGGACCATTGTCGGCTCGCTCCGGACCTGGCCTGATTACCTTGCGTATTTCAATGAATTCATCGGCGGGCCCCGGAACGGATATCATTGGCTGGGCGACTCGAATTTGGATTGGGGGCAGGATCTGAAGGGACTGAAACGGTTCATGGTTCAACGCGGCATTGACCGCATCCAACTCAGTTACTTCGGAACGGCGGACCCCGCCCACTACGGTATCGATTACGAATATCTTCCCTCGACCAAGAATAGTTTGCGACCTTCGCCACCCCTGCGCGAAGGCGAAACGCCCTCACGATTCGTCGCCCTCAGTGCCAGCCAGTATCAAGGCATCGTTTTTCCAGACAAGGATTTCTACCGGTTCTACTATCAGTACGAGCCCAATGAACTGATTGGCAATTCGATTTTGATTTTCGATCTCAAGGCATTGACTCCCCGGACCCGGGCACCCTTGCCGCTTAAGTTGCGTCAACTCGTGGGGCTGGCAACCAATGCCACCCCGATCGTTTCCTGTCCGTAAAACGCAGTGCAACGGTTTTCCCGGTTGACTCGTCACCGGGGCGGAATAGCCTTGCCCAAAATGGGCCGGGCCGAGGCGGTCAGGTCCGCCTGAACTGCGGTAAACATAAGATGATTTTGAACCAATTTATTCCTGCTGATGGCAGAAGGTTCCGGTACGCAGCATGGGGAGTCGTGCTGTTGGTGTTGATCCATCTGTGCTGGCTGCAATTGCGACCGGAATCGGAGCTGCACCGGATCTGTGCCGTGGCAACGGGATCCAAATCTCGCCACGCCGCCATGACGGAGCATGAACAATCCGGCCGGATTGCCTGGCAGGCGACCGACGGCAACGTGCTGCTGAGGCTTGCCGGGTACGCAAAGACCAACCCGGTTGTTGCGAATTCCCTGGGCTATTTTTATTTCCAGACAAGTTACGCTTTATATCCCAGGCGGTTGTACGCCGCCCCGGCTGACCAGGTCATCAACGACGGACAGGATATCATGCGAATCGGATTCAGTCCCGACCCGCAATGGTTGCAAGCGCATGATGTCCGGTCCGTGTTGATATTTGGCAAAGACAACCCCGGCGAGGAGACGCCACGGTTGGAAATACTGCAACCCCGGGATGGTCGGGCCGGGATGCAGACCAACAATTCTGGAGGCAACTGATGGCGCTTCCAGCCTGTTGCTTGTATTTGCTGCTGATCCTGCTGGTGGGGTACGCCCTGCTTTCGGCCGTCCACCCCTCAAACCGGATGACAATCGTTCAATTGATTGGGCTTGGACCGGCCGTCGGCGCGGGAACCATGGGTTTGCTGCTGTTCTGGGCGTCATTGATCGGGTGCGCCCCCTCGCGAAAAGTCTTGGCCATCATCGGCGTCCTGACGCTGGCGAGTTTGCTGGTCATGAAGAAAAAACAGCGGCTGGCGCGGATAAATATCCTGGCAGCCGATTGGGAGAAAGGTGACGTGTGGATCGTCGCGCCGCTGGCCATAACGCTGGCGGGGCTGGTCATGATTGTGGTGGTTGCCCTCTCATCGCCGTTGGCGGAATGGGACGCGTTCGCCATTTGGGGATTCAAGGCGAAGGTGCTGGCTCACGAAGCCCTGCGCCCGACCCCGGCCTATTTCCATGATCTGACCCTGAGCTACAGCCATTTGGATTATCCGCTGATGGTCCCGTTTTTGACGGCGGGCGCGTATGCCGCGATGGGAACAATTGATGACCAAACCGGGAAACTGGTGTCGGTTTTTCTGGATGTTCTGATTGTGCCGATGTTGTATCTGGGTCTGCGGTGGAAACTGCGGCGGCTGCCGGCAGCGTGCTTGAGCGCGATACTGGCCGTGCTGCCGGTGATGTTCCGGTACGCAGGCGTCGGATGCGCGGATCTGCCGCTGACGATGTTTTATGCCGGCAGCATTCTTTACGTGGCCAGATGGATTGACCGGCAACAATGGCCGGACCTCATTCTGGCAATCCTGTTCAGCGCCTTCGTTGCGTTCACGAAAAACGAAGGGACGGTGTTGGCGTTGATGAATGGCGCGGTGCTCCTGGGATTCGGGCTATTGGGCGGGCGGCGCGCCTGGATTGGGGCGGCGGTTTTTTTTGCGGGCTTCCTGGCGGTGGTTGCGGCCTGGTTGAACTGGAGCCGGAGCCTGCCGCGCACCCATGAAGATTACGGATCGAAATTATTGTCATCGCTGGTGTTGACCCATCTGCCAAAATTGAAAGAAATTATTCCGGCGATGCTGGTGCAAACAACAGAATTCCAGGTTTGGGGTCTGTTATGGATTATGGCGGGGGTGCTGGCGCTGTTGGGATGGCGGGCATTGGCACGGCCCTACGTGCTGGCCCTGTGGATTTTGCTGGTACTGCAGCTGATGGTTTATGCGCTGGCGTACAGCGTAACTTCGTGGGACCTCACCATGCTGATGCCCATAACCATGGATCGGTTACTGTTGCATACGGTTCCGGCGGTCATTTTTCTGGCCGGCTGGCATTGGGCGGAGATCGGAACCAGCCCGAGTCGCGTAGGAAGCGTTGGAATCAGCAGCAAGATTGAGACTGCCGCTTATGCCCAACGAACGGATTGACCATTGCGTGGGTAGCTTTTGTCCGCGCCAACTTAGACGATATGCGGTTGGATTTTCTCCGGATCAACGCCCAAATCTTTGATTGCTTTGGTCACGACTTCCCGTTCCACGAGGCCCTTTTCCGCCAAGGCGTAAAGCGTGGCGATGACGGTGAATTCCGCATCCACTTCAAAGAAGCGGCGCAACCGCGCCCGTGTGTCGCTGCGGCCAAAGCCGTCCGTGCCCAGCGTCATCAGTCCACCCGGCACCCACGGCGCAATCTGGTCAGGCACCAGCCGCATGTAATCCGAAACCGCGACAAACGCCCCCTGCTCTTTCGCCAGTAACGTCTCAATATAGGATTTTTTTGGCGACGCCGTCGGATGCAGCATGTTCCAGCGTTTGCATCGCAATGCGTCGGTGCGGAGCAGTTTGTAACTCGTCGCGCTCCACACATCAACCGACACGCCGTAGCGTTCCGCCAGAATTTCCTGCGCCCTGAGCGCCGAGTTGATGATTGTCCCGCTGCCGAAGATGTGCGCCTTCAGGCCTTCACTACCCTCACCCGGCCTCCGGCCACCCTTTCCCATCGGATGGGCGAGGGAAATTTCCGGCCCGGGCTTGAATTTATACAACCCTTTCAAGATGCCGTCCTCGACGCCCGCCGGCATTGGCGGCATGGGATAGTTTTCGTTGTAGAGTGTGAGGTAATAGAAAATATCCTCACCCTCGGCATACATCCGCCTGAGGCCATCAGCCACGATGACTGCGATTTCATACGCAAACGCCGGATCGTAGGCCAGCAACGTCGGAATGCTGCCGGCATGGAGCAGGCTGTGGCCATCCTGATGCTGGAGTCCTTCGCCGTTGAGCGTGGTGCGGCCGGACGTCGCGCCGAGCAGAAAACCTTTTGCCCGTATGTCGCCAGCCAGCCAGAACAAGTCGCCGACGCGTTGCGGTCCGAACATCGAGTAGTAAATGTAAAACGGCGCCATCGGCACGCCGTGGGTCGCGTAAGACGTGCCCGCCGCAATGAACGACGCCATCGAACCGGCCTCGGTGATGCCTTCTTCGAGAATCTGTCCGTCCTTTTTTTCGTTGTAGTAAAGCAGCGACTGGCTGTCCACCGGATCGTATAGCTGCCCCTTGGACGAATAAATGCCGATGTCCTTGAACAGCGCATCGAGGCCGAACGTGCGCGCCTCATCGGGAATGATGGGCACGATGTTTCGGCTCAAACCCTTGTGCCGCAATAAAACGCTGATCAGCCGCACGAAAGCCATCGTCGTCGAAACTCCTGTGCTCGAACCTTTGAAAAACTCGGCAAAGAAATTGAGCTTGGGCACATCCAGCACCGGCGAACCGGGATTGACCTGGCGCGCGGGCAAAAAGCCGCCGAGCGTTTTGCGCCGTTCGAGCAGATACTTCGCCTCCGGACTGTCCGCCGGCGGACGATAAAACGGCGTTTCGGCAATGACATCGTCGCTGATGGGGATGTTGAACCGCGCGCGAAATTCGCGCAGCTCCTTCTCGTTCATCTTTTTCTGCTGATGCGAAATGTTGCGACCTTCGCCCGCTTCGCCAAGGCCGTAGCCTTTCACCGTTTTGGCCAGAATCACCGTCGGCCGGCCCTTGTGCTCCATCGCGGCCTGGTAGGCGGAATAAACTTTGCGCGTGTCATGGCCGCCGCGCAGCAGCTTGTGGATTTGTTCGTCGGTGAGGTGGTTCACCAGTTCAAGCAGTTCGGGATATTTGCCGAAGAAATGCCGGCGCGTGTAACTGCCCGGCTCGACGGAATACTTCTGGTAATCGCCGTCCACCGCCTCTCCCATGCGCTTGAGGAGCAGGCCGGATTTGTCGCGTGCGAGCAACTCGTCCCAATCGCTGCCCCAGATGACCTTGATGACATTCCAGCCGGCGCCCAGAAACGCGGCTTCGAGTTCCTGGATGATCTTCCCGTTGCCGCGCACGGGGCCGTCCAGTCGCTGTAGATTGCAATTTACAACCCAGACGAGGTTGTCGAGGTTCTCGCGCGATGCGAGCGTGAGCGAACCGAGCGTTTCCGGTTCGTCCGATTCGCCATCGCCGACGAAGCACCAGACCTTTGGTTCCTCCGCCCATTTGGCCAGGCCACGCGCCTGGAGGTAGCGATTAAACCGCGCCTGGTATATGGACAGGAGCGGGCCGAGGCCCATGGAGACCGTCGGGAACTGCCAGAACTCCGGCATCAGATACGGATGCGGATACGACGACAGCCCGCCGCCATCGGCGAGTTCCTGCCGGAAATTTTGCAAGTGTTTTTCGTCCAGACGGCCTTCGAGAAACGCCCGCGCATAAATGCCCGGCGCAGCGTGACCCTGAAAATAAACCATGTCGCCGGGAAAATTCCCCGTGCGTCCGCGGAAAAAATGATTGAACCCCACCTCATAAAGCGTCGCCGCCGAGGCGTAGGTCGAGATGTGGCCGCCGACGTTGGTGGTGGAGTTGGCCTTGACCACCATCGCCATGGCGTTCCAGCGGATGTAGCTCTTGATCCGTCGCTCCATCTGCCAATCGCCGGGGAACGGCGGCTGTTGTTCCGGCGGAATCGTGTTGACGTAAGGCGTGTTGAAACCGCGCGGCAAACCGTCCTGTGAGGCGCGCAAGCGATCGGCAAGTTTGTTCAGCAATTGCGCCGTGCGTTCCGGCCCCTGGTTTTCCAGGGCCAGATCAAAAACGGATTGCAGCGACTCCGCCCACTTGTCGCTCGAACCGTGAGTTTCCTTTTTCTCCATGTTAACTATTTTACTGTGTCACCCGCCATTTATCCAATTTCACAAAAAAAGCTCGGTAGAATTAAAACGGAACCATACACTCAACGCCAGCGAAATCAGTGCAACTGTAAAATGAAATTACTCGATCTGACACTCCCATCGCCCGCCGAAAACCTGGCGTGCGATGAGGCTTTGCTGGACACCGCGGAAGCCGGCGACGGCGAAGAGGTGCTGCGCTTCTGGGAACCGCGTGAACATTTTGTCGTCGTCGGCTATGCGAACAAGGTGGCCACGGAAGTGAACGTTGCGGCGTGCGAAGCGCGAGGTATTCCGGTTCTGCGGCGCTGTTCCGGCGGCGGAACCGTGGTGCAAGGTCCCGGCTGCCTCAACTACACGCTGGTCCTGCGAATTACCGCCGATGGCCCGCTCCACAACATCGGCATCGCCAACCAGTTCATCATGCGCCAAAACCGCGCGGCAATTGCAACTCTCAACTCTCAACCCCTTGGCGCGGTGAAGCGGGGCGGAGACGGCTCAACCCTCAACGCAGCCATCCGCGGCCACACCGATCTCGCCATCAGCGAACGCAAATTTTCCGGCAACTCCCAGCGCCGCCGCAAACACTTCCTGCTTTTTCACGGAACCTTCCTGCTGAACTTCGACCTTGCGCTGGTCGGCGAGCTTTTGCCGATGCCATCAAAGCAGCCCGATTACCGGGAACACCGCGCCCACACCGAATTTCTGACCAACTTGAACGTGCCGGCGGACGAAGTGAAGGCCGTGTTGCGAGAGGCCTGGATGGCCGCAGTGCCATTGAAAAAATCGCCGCTGGCAAAGATTACAGCGCTGGCGCGGGATAAATACGCCACGCGCGAGTGGAACCTGAAGTTTTGAATTTCCGAGGAACGGTTGAATCCAGGAAAGGTTTTGCATCCCTGATTTCTTCATTCACCCGATGGCCCTGCGGGAATGCGGCAGCCGGAGTTTGCGGCTCGGGCAACGGCCTCAACCCGGCATGACTATCGGGCAATCCTCACCGATATCACGCCGACTTTCTGCTGCCCTTGCGGGACAGAAAGCACCCGATTGTCGTCAGTCGAAATAATATGGCCGATTCCGGCCTGGTCCATCGTCAGGTAAGCATAAGGGGAAAAGTCCTTCTCCAGGTAAGACAGGCTCCACTGGTTGAGAAACTGTTCCGTACCCGGCAGATAGAAATAACCATTGGGCAAGTACAGGGCTGCGGTCGGTCGGGCATGGACTATTTCTTCGGCTACCGCGATCTGCCTTTCCCGTGCATTCCGGTAGGGGCCATACAGCGTGAAAAGATAAATATAGCGGGTGGCCGAGACGCGCTGGGCGTAAAAAAGCACCTCGGGCTCCGCGCCGAATATGAAGACCCGGTCATCCGGCTTTGTCAGTTGGACAATTCGCCGGCTGATCTCGGGCATTTCAGCAAAATAATTGTCCGGGTAAATATTTCTGACGGCTTCTGCCGGCGTGTAGGTGAAGATGAACGGATAAATCGCGATCGCGGGAAGGATGATCAGTGTTACGCCCAACACCGCCTTCCGCCCCCAGGCGGGAACCTTCCGCCAGAAGCGGGCACCGCATACCGCCGAGGCGCCGAGCACCCCGGCCAGGGAAATGACCGGAAGCAACTGCTGAAAGTAATGCGGGAAATAGAATCCGCTGGCGCTCACCCCGATCAGGCTCGCAACCAGCCACCCCGCCAAAAACAGAAGCCACTTCGTCCTGCCGCTCATGCCCAGTGCGACCATACCCACCACTGCCAACGCCCAGACCAGCGCTTGCGTGTGGGAGAGCGACGCCAATGTTCGCAAACACAAGCTTCGACTTGGAACCCATGGCTTGGTGCGGATATATCCCAGATTTTGGGTGAAAACATTGTAAATGAAATCTCCCAGTCCATGTTGGGAAAAAAAGTAGATGACCAGGAGTCCCCACACCGATGCCGCGCCCACCGCCGACCACGCGGCAAAGGCCAGCGTGCCTCGCAGCCGGTTCCCTTCTGCAGCGAATACGGGATACAGGGCGACGAGAAAAAACCAGTTCACCCCCGCGACCTGCTTGAATCCGACGGCGATCCCGGTCAAGACTCCGGAAAGGACCATGAGTGGAATCCGGCACCGAACCTCCGAAACCACGGACAGGAACACCCATTGCGAGAGAATGAGCGGGAGCAGCATGAAAAGTTCCGTATTCGCCACCGTTCCTTCCACCCGGGGATCGGCGGAAAGAATGGCAAACATGACTGCCGCGCACCCCGCCAAAGGCACGCTCAGAAAGCGACGCGCCAGAAAAAATAGCGCGCACGCTGAAGCCGCCGAGAACAGCATTCCCACTGCATGGACTGCACGAATCGGTTCCAGCGGCAGATCCAGAGCCAGCCGGTAAACCAGATAAATGCCGGGCGGCTTTTGGTCAACCCAGTCACGATACGGAAGTTCATGGTGTCCAAGCCGCCATGCGATATACGCATAAGCCCCTTCGTCCCGCTGGAACGGCATGTTGAGCAGCGGCACCCTGATTGCCAACGTAAGGAAAACAATGATGGCAATGAACTGGACCGTCCGCTTTGCCGGCGGCGCCGCAGGTTGTGAGACCCGGGGGAGCATAATGTCGTCAGAATGGCGGTTCATGCCTTCGTTTTGGCTTCAGAGCCGCTTCGCCAGTTCCGCCTGGCTCTTCGCGAAGATTTCCTTGTGCAACGAATTGCCGTGGGCGTCCATCGTGACGACGGCGGGAAAATCCGCCACTTCAAATTCCCAAATCGCCTCCGGCGCGCCGAATTTCTCCATCAGATAAACATTGTGCACTTTTTTAATGCAATCGGCCAGCACCTGCGCCGCGCCGCCGACCGCGTGCAGATACACGCAGCCGCATTCCTTGCACGCCGCCAGCGTCTTGTCACCCATGCCGCCCTTGCCAATGACGCCGCGCAGGCCGAATTTCTTGATGATATGCGCCTGATACGGCTCTTCGCGAATGGAAGTTGTCGGGCCGGCGGCGGTGGCCTTCCAGGAACCATCGTCCTGCTTCATCACCACCGGTCCGCAATGGTAAAGAATCCCGTCGCGAATATTTACCCCTGGCGGCAGCTTGCCGCCCTCGTGCAGGTATTTGTGGACCGCGTCGCGCCCGGTGAACACGACGCCGGAAATCAGTACCTCGTCGCCGACTTTCAAAGCCCGGATTTTGTCTTCGGAAAATGGAAAATTCAGAGGAGTCATAATCAAATATAAGATTCAATCCAGCTAACAAAGATTAAAAATAAACAAAGAAGTAAAAAACCGGACACAATTGAAAAAATGGCTAAACCAAAAATTCTAACGCCAAGCGGAATTCGTTTCAAAACAGCATCTGTTCTACAAATTAAAATCGAAATCGTAATTGGAAAAACGACCGAAGCGCATGCAAGAAGTAAGATCAGTTTTGATTCAATCCAGTTAAACAAGTGTACAAAAATAATAATAACCCAAACGCCGGACAAAATTGCCACCGTTGTCAATTTCAGACTTAATCGAACGTTAGGAGACATTTTTTATTTCAGTAGAGCCATTTTTGAATTTCACCATTCGCGCCGAGCGTCACGCCCTGACGCCGATACGCCCAGCACATGTAGCTGATGCTGACGAAATAAGACGCGGGCAGGCGGTTCGCCGCGCAAATCTTCACGCCCAGCAGCGTCGTCTTGCCGCCAAAACCCATCGGGCCGATACCGAGTTCGTTCGCCGTCTTCAAAACGTCCTGCTCCAGCTTGTCCAACGCCGGATTCGAGTTCCGGTCGGGAATCAGCCGCAGGAATTGCGTCTTGCTCATTTCGTAGCTGGTCGCGCGGTCGCCGCCGATGCACACGCCCAGAATGCCCGGGCCGCAGCCCTTGCCCTGCGCCTGCAATACCGCGTCGAGAATCGCCTTGCGGCAGCCGTCGAGGTCGCGGTTCGCGTTGAGCTTTTCGCTCGGCAACGAATATTGCGCGCCGACGTTTTCGCAGCCGCCGCCCTTGAGCACCAGCCGCACACTCAGTTCCGGCGAGCGATGCTGATGAAAATGAAAAGTGGGCGCGCCCGGCCCGACATTGGTGCCGTCGTTCACGCCGGTGAGCGAATCCACGGAATTCTGGCGGAGAAAACCCTTTTTCGTCGCCAGCTTCACGGCTTCCTTCGCGGTTTCCTCAAACGTGATCTGGTCGAAGCTGACCGGGCAATCCACGTAAAACAGGATGCTGCCGGTGTCCTGGCAGATGGGCTGTGACTTGCGTTTGGCGAGCTGGATGTTCTGGTCAATGATCTTCAGCGCGCTCTCGGCAATCGTGCCCTTCTTTTCCTGTTCCAGCGACGCAAGGATGGCCTGGTTGACATCGTCGGGAATTTCCGCCGAGGTGCGGCGAATCAGTTCCAGCAGGGAATTATGCAATTCGCTCATAATGATCGGCCCAAAACGTAAAGTCAGACCTTCGCCGAGTCAATGAATCCTCCGGATCGCGGCTTGATTTCCGGACGGGCATTTGGCGATATTCAAGTCCCATGGCACGCGCACTTTTTTGGACCGTCTTTGCGGCAGTCGTTTATGTTTTGGCGGTTTTCCTTTATTATCGGACGACATCGCTGGGGCAGGTGGCGCTCTTGGATGCCCGGGAACAGCAGGTGCTGGCCCGACAAATCGCCACCGGAACAATCTCGGCTGAACCTTTTTATCGCGCGCCGCTGTGGGCGGTTGTCCTTTCCATTTTTTACCGTCTGGAACTGAACGACAGCGGCGTGGTGCTCGCAGGCCAGTTGCTCAACCTGGCGCTGCACCTGTCATCAGCTTGGATTATTTACGCCACCGCGCTGAAACTTTGGAGCCGGCGCGATGGGGCCATGATGGCCGGAGTGCTCTATGCGGTTTATCCCGTGGCGCTTTATTTGTCGGGCGATTTGCTGGACGCGACGTTTGCGCAGGCATTGTTGTGCGGCGGGTTGTATTTCTGGGCCATCGCCCTTACTGGCGGAGGCCGATTCACCGTCGGCCTCCTTTCGGGAATAATGCTGGGTTTGGCCACGATGACGCGGCCGCAACTGGGCGCGGTGGCCTTGGGCGCGGCGGTGCTGTTGCTGGTGTTGGGGGTAAAACAAAGCCCGCAGCGCTGGACTTTCACGGGAACGGCAGTGGCACTGGCCCTGGTCTGGCTGTCGTTTGGATTCATTGAAAAAGCCCGGACCGGCATTTTTTATCTCTTCCCCGCTCAAGGCAGTTACAATCTGTGGTGCGCCAACAAACCCGGTTCCACGGGAGAATATTATGCTCAAACCATGGAACTGCCCAACCTGCCCGATGGCAGCAACCCTGCCCGCGCTGAAGCGGAAATTCTCTATCAACAAGCCACCGGTGAAAAGGCCGGCACTTATGCCCAGGTTGACCGCTATTGGAAGGCCCGGTTTGTTGCTTATGCCCAATCATCGCCGGGAAAGCTGGCAGGGCATTATTTTTACAAACTGGCGGCGCTTCTTCACAACCACGAGGGCTACAACAACAAAAATTATGCCTGTGAAAAACAGCAATATCCGCTGCTGCGCTTCAACCCACTGGGATTCGTTTTCATCAGCATCATGGCATTGTCTGCCGTGTTGTTTTATCGGCCGTTCCCCCGGGAGATTGCCTGGGTGATGGCGTTGGGGGCGTTTTATTGGCTGGGCGAGGCGATGTTTTACACCAGCGACCGGTTTCGGCTCAGTCTGGTGCCCTTCGTGTTGATTCTGGCGGCGGGCGCGCCGATGGCTTTCCGGCAACTCCGGGAACGTTTCATTCGTCGCCAAAATATGCTCCTCTGCTCCGCCAAAATCGGCGTGCTGGCGCTTTGGGGAATAGTCTTTTCGATGCCTTGGCCGGGAATGCTCAGTTCCAATACCATTCAGGCCGACCAGTTGCTCCGGGCCCAAGCAGCCCTCAAGACCGGCGACGACCAACAGGCCGAGCAGTTGTCCGCCGACCTGATCCGCGAAGGCGCGGCAACCCAGGCAACCATCGAGTGCCTGCTGGAATCGGGTTTCAACAATCTTTTGAAAGGCGATCACCCGGCAACCCGTCCGTGGTGCGAAAACCAGTTGCTTTTGGCGGAAAAACTTCATGTTCCTTCCGACGAAGCGGGTTTTATCATGGGCTATTGCGAATGGCAGTTGGAGGGAAAGACGGCGCGCTGGCATGAATTGGTCCGATCAGGCTCCTCCAACCAAGCCGACAAGGCCCTGGCGGCGTTGATAATGGCCAACGCGTTGAATTCCTCGGAATCGGCGCTGGTCGTCCGTGCCCAAAACAAAGGCTCTTTCCCAGTGCTTTTGGCTGCGGCGACTCGAGGCGATGAAAAATCAAAAAATCAACTGGTAACGCAATTGGGAGTTGCGCCGGTCCAAAAAGCTTTGACGACTTGGCAAAAACTCTTTACCCGGCCCGAAGGCAAAATATCCCCATAGACCGGCATCCATCGCAACACGGAAGCATGCTTCACTGACACCTTCCCTGCTCTTTTCAGCGCCAGCGTCAACCAATGGCGATGAGTGAAATGACTAATTCCTAAATCCGAATGACTAACGAATTCCCCAATGACCAAATGCCTAATGCGTGAGCCTGGCTGCTCATTCGGGCTTCGTCATTCTTTAGGCATTATGGTTTCGTCATTCGTCATTCCTCAGCGGCATTGCATTTCACTCCGCCGCCAGTTTTAATCTGCATGTGCAACAACCCGCTGACCAAACCGGCAACCCGGACCCATGGTTCACGTCGTGGCGGTTTGCGCTACTGCTCGCGCTGCTGGTTTTCGCCGCGTTTCCGCAAGTCATTCTTGGCCTGGAAACGTTTGTGGTGCGCGACTACGGATTTTTTGCCTATCCACTCGCCCATTTTCAGCAGGAATGTTTCCGGCACGGTGAACTGCCGTTTTGGGACCCTTACAACAATTGCGGCGTGCCGTTCCTCGCGCAATGGAACACCATGCCGCTCTATCCGCCAGCGCTGATTTACCTTCTGCTGCCGTTGCAATGGTCGCTGAGCTTTTTCTGCCTGCTGCATCTGTGGTTCGCGGGCCTTGGCATGTTCTTCCTCGCGCGGCAATTGACAAACAACTCCTTCGCCGCGGCGTTCGCGGGCGTCGCCTTTGCGTTCAACGGACTGACGCTCAACCTGCTCATGTGGCCAAGTCACATCGCAACACTGAGCTGGATGCCTTGGGTCGTGCTGGCCGTTGAACTGGCGTGGCGCGCCGGCGGACGAAAAATCATCCTGGCCGCGTTTGCCGGCGCGCTGCAAATGCTCGCCGGCGGCCCGGAAATCATTTTTCTGACGTGGATTTTGTTGCTGGCGCTGTGGATTCAACAGTTTGTGAAAGGCGAGTCACCACGCGTTTCAATGCTCTGGCGGTTTCCGCTGGTAGTGGCGCTGGTGGTTTCGCTGGCAGCGGCGCAACTGCTGCCGTTCCTCGATCTCGCCGCCCATTCGCAGCGGAACGCCGGCTACGCGGACACGCGCTGGTCCATGCCCGGCTGGGGTTGGGCGAATTTTCTCGTGCCGATGGCTTTCGGCCGCACCTGGACCGAAGGGGTGTTCTTCCAATACGGCCAGTACTGGACGTCGTCCTACTATCTTGGCATCGGCACGCTGTGGCTGGCGTTGCTGGCAATTTGGACGGTCCGGGAAAGGCGCGTGCGGCTGCTGGGCGCGGTGGCACTCGTTGCACTTATCTTTACATTTGGCGAAAACACGTTCATTTACCCTGCTCTGCGAAAAGTCATCCCGCAACTCAGCTTGATGACGTATCCCATCAAATACGTGATCCTCACGGCCTTTCTTGCGCCATTGCTTGCCTCGTCTGCCATCGCGCACCAGCAGAATTTGCGAAGCGAAGAAAAATCGGCCTTTAACCAGCGCCTCATTCTGGTCGGGACCATTTTGCTGGCGCTCATCGCCGGAATTCTTTTTTGGGCATGGCGATTCCCGTTTTCAACCGACGACGTTCATGCAACTTTGCTCAACGGTTTGTCACGCGCGGCCTTTTTGATTTTGACCGTCGGGTTGCTGTTCGTTTTAACGTGTGAAAACGCGCCGGGCCTGCGCCGCATCACGCCGCTCATCCTGATTATCACCGCGTGGTTCGACGTTTACACCCATGAGCCGGCGCAAAATCCGACGGTTCCACCGAGTGTGTATGAATTGAATCTCGCGCGCGAGAAACTGGCCATGCAACCGCAGCCGGCGCTCGGTGAATCGCGCGCGATGGTCACACCGGCGGCGGCGATGGACTTCATCCGCTTCGCCTTGAGCGATCCGAAAAACAATTACCTGGCGAAGCGGCTGGGCTATTGCGCAAATTGCAATCTGCTCGATGCCGTGCCCAAAGTGGACGGATTCTTCTCGCTCATGCCGCGTGAAAGCGACGGCCTGATTTCCCTGCTTTATGGCACGACCAACGCAAATTTCCAAAAGCTCAACGATTTCCTGGGCGTCTCGCAAATCACCGCGCCGGACGAATTTTTCCACTGGCAGGCGCGCCGGACGTTTCTGCCGCTCGTGACCGCCGGGCAAAAGCCCGTGTTTCTTGACGGCCCCGGCACGTTGCGCGCCCTGACGCAACCGGATTTTGAGGGCGGCAAAATGGTCTTTCTGCCGCCCGAAACAAAATCGTTGGTCACAGTGACAAACCAAACGGCCGCCCGTGTGCTAAATTCAAAATTTGCAACGCAGAGCGTGGACGCCGAAGTTGAGGCCACCGAGCCATCGCTCGTCATCGTGGCGCAAACCTGGTATCACAACTGGCGCGGCTACGTGGACGGCCGGCCAGCGCCTTTATTGCGGGCGAATCACGCATTTCAAGCCATTCAAGTCCCGGCCGGGCGGCATTCCATCCGGCTGGTTTACGAAGACCAGGCGTTTCAATTCGGCGCGGCGGTCTCGATTTGCATGGCGGTGAATTGCTTCATTTTCCTCCACTGGCTGAGAAAGCGTCAGTTCCGCCAGCAATCTTGAGTGAACAGCGCAAAGTTGTTCTCGACAAACAGCCGCTTTTTTCGGATTCAAATGTGGCGGAGACCATGACCAAAACCAAACGCATCGGCATCTTGACGGCCGGCGGTGACAGCCCCGGCTTGAATGCCGCCATTCGCGGCGTCGGCAAAACCGCCCTCGGTTTTTACGGCATGGAGATCATCGGCTTTCGCGACGGCTTTCGCGGCCTGGTCACCGACCGGCGGCTGCGGCTTGATCGGAACGTGCTGGCCGGAATCCTCACCGTCGGCGGCACCATCCTCGGCACCAGCCGCGACAAACCGCACCGCATGAAGATTGACGGCCGCTCGCGCGACATGACCGACGTCATTGTCAAGAATTACTCGAAATACGGGCTCGACGCGCTGGTGTGCCTGGGCGGCGGTGGCACGCAGAAAAACGCGCTGCGTCTTTCTGAAGCCGGACTTAACATCATCTCACTCCCCAAAACCATTGACAACGACGTGGCAATGACGGACTCGTCCATCGGTTTCGCCACCGCGCTGGATATTGCCACGGAAACCATCGATCGTCTGCACAGCACGGCGCACAGTCATCATCGCATCGTGGTTGCGGAAATCATGGGACATCGCGCTGGCTGGCTGGCGCTGGGCGCGGGCATCGCCGGCGGCGCGGACGTGATTTTGATTCCCGAAATTCCCTATCACGCTGACAAGATTGTCGAAGCCATCCGGCGGCGCAGCCGGCACGGAACCAATTTCAGCATTGTGGCCGTGGCCGAGGGTGCGATGAGCCTGGAAGACGCGCGCGCCTTTGCCGCCGCCGAAAACCGCAAGGAGAAGGCGCGCAACCCGCGCGAACGAAACAACGCCAAACTCGAACTCGCCGCGATCGACGCCAGGCATGCCGGCAACACGCTCCGGCTCGCCAAACAGCTTGAGGATCTCACGCACCTTGAATCGCGCGTCACCATCCTCGGTTACGTGCAACGCGGCGGCACGCCGTCACCGGCGGACCGGCTGCTCGCCACGCGGCTGGGCAGCGCGTGCGCGGATTTGATTCACGAAAATGTTTTTGGCGTGATGGTGGCCTCGCGGGGCAACGGCACGGAACCCGTGCCGCTGGTAAAGGTGGCTGGAAAACGCAAAACCGTTCCGCCCAATCATTCGTGGGTGGAAACTGCCCGGCGGGTGGGAACCTGCCTGGGGGATTAAGCCGCCACGGAGACGCGCGCGCTAATGTTCGTGCGAACAGCCGGGGTGCCTGAGCCGTTGTTTTTGATGACCGTCGCGCCCGCCGCCGGACGCGAAACAAAAATGGTCGCTTCGATGCCGGTCTTTTTCTTGTAATCCGCACCGATCTTCTTTGAGATGGCGTCAATGGCGTCGGTCTTTACCAAAGCCACAGCGCAACCGCCGAAACCGGCGCCGGTCATGCGACAGCCGAACATTCCGCCTTTGGGTCCGATGGATTCGGCGATTTCCACGACGGTGTCCAGCGCCTTGCAACTCACCTCGTAATCGTCGCGGAGCGAGTGGTGACTGGCATACATGAGCTTGCCGACGGCCGGCCAGTCCGAGGCGCGAATGTCCTCGGCCGCTTGCTTGGTGCGCTCGATTTCGCCGACGACATGGCGCGCGCGATGGTAAACATCCTTGTCCATCCTGCCCTTCGCGTGTTTGAGCAAGTCGTCCGTTGCGTCGCGAAGCGAAGGCACGCCGAGGATTTTTGCGGCGGTTTCGCACTGTTTGCGGCGCGCGGGATATTCGCTGCCGGTCAGTTGGTGCCTCACATTGGTATTAATGATAAGCACGGTAACGGACGGGTCGCTCATCGGCACCAATTCGGGTTTCCGCGAACGGCAATCGAGCAACAAGACCTGGTTTTGCCGGCCCATGATGGAAATGAACTGGTCCATGATGCCGCACGGCATTCCGGCATATTCGTGCTCGGCCTTCTGGCAAAGCAGCGCCTTATCAACCAGATCTAGTTTTTTGCCGGTGATGACTTCAAGCAGCGTAGCGGTGGCCACTTCGAGGGCTGCGCTGCTGGACAAACCGCCGCCGAACGGCACGGTCGAGTTGATCATTGCATCGAAGCCGCCGGGATTCAATCCGCGGGCGAGGAAAGCGGCGATAACGCCGACGGGATAATTGGCCCACGCGCCCCTTGGAAGCGGCTTCAACGGTTTCGTCAGGTCCACGATGGCGGGTTTGTCGCCCAGAATGGAGTGAAGCCGGATTTGGTTCGTCTCCTGGGCCGAACGATCAGCGGCAATGACGGTGTAAAGCTCAATCGCCATCGGAAGCACAAAACCGTCGTTGTAGTCGGTGTGCTCACCAATGATGTTAACGCGACCGGGCGCGGCCACAATCCACCGCGGCTGACGGCCATACATTTTGACGAATTCCCGGACTGTCTGGTCGCTGAGTTCTTTCAGGGTCATATTGAGTACAACGTTAGCAGCAGTATAACGTATAAAAGCGTCGCTGGCAAAACATTTTTGGCAAGGGTCAGGCCGGCGGCGGTGTCTTCCGGCTCCGCATCGCGCCGAGCAGCATTAATGCGCCAAAAACGACCAAAACCACGCCCCACCAGAGGTTTATGTTGAGGTTTAGGGCGCACGGCTGCGCGCCGTTGACGAGGCCGGTGATCACCAGCAGCGCTCCGATTAGTGAGAACATCAGGCCGATTGGTAGGCGTATGTCGAGTCCCATAAAATTATGTTTCTTTCAGTTGGTTGT
>Ga0265323_10000476_pt1 | contig 22655 bp, 19 predicted proteins | sample 41225metaG_FD_193580 | JGI IMG/M metagenome (GOLD analysis project Ga0265323, IMG submission 193580) | Rhizosphere microbial communities from Carex aquatilis grown in University of Washington, Seatle, WA, United States - 4-12-25 metaG | ecosystem: Host-associated > Plants > Roots > Rhizosphere...
TTCATTTTTTCTTAATTTTTTGGTTCTTTTTTATCAAGAGAAAAGAACAATTATTTTTGAGATTCAAAGAACTTAACTCCATAGTATGACGGAAATTGTTCATACTTAAAATCCTTATAAAAGAATAGTAAATATTTTTAAAATAATTCGGGATTTTATTCTCATTTTTATAAAATATCCTTTTTAATAAATGAAACTGTAAATTACCACTACTGCAATTGTCAATATACCCGCCAGAAACCACATGGTGTAACCCTGTAACCTTCCGGATTGCAATTTTTTTATTGAATTGGAAAAAATTAAAGTAAGATCGGCAGTTCCATTCATCATTCCATCCACAATATTGCGGTCAAACCATGCAGCCGGCCTGCCTACCAAATTAAATAACACTTTTTTTGTCATGAAATAATAAATTTCGTCAATATAAAATTTATCATACGACCAGCGGTAGGATTTTCCCAAAGCAAAAGCAATTGTTTCCGGAAGGCTGTTTTTTCTGAAATACATGAAACCTGCAAATATTATACCTGCCAAACCCACAGAAACAGGAAGAATGGAAAATAAAAAGTGAATATGGTTTTGCACCGGAGTCCCATCTGGGCTGACAAAATTTCCAAAAGGCACAAATCCTGCAAAAACTGCCCCGGCAGCCAATATTACTAATGTCGATAACATTGCCCACCGGCCTTTTTCCAGGTTAGTATTTTCTTCATCAACTTTTTCAGGAATATTCCAGAATATCCTGAAATACAACCGGAACATATAAAAACTTGTCAAACCACTTGTAAATAATGCAATGTAAAATATTGACCTGTTTTCTGAAAAGGCAGATGAAAGAATAGATTCTTTACTAAAGAAACCTGCAAATGGGGGTATTCCCGAAATCGAAAGGCAGGCAAGAAGAAACGTAATGTGAGTAATGGGAAGTTTTTTTCGCAACCCGCCCATATCAGCCATTTCATTGCTGTGAATACCATGAATAATGACACCTGCACATAAAAACAACAAAGCCTTGAAAAAAGCGTGGGTAAACAAATGAAACATAGATGCTGTGAACCCTTCGTTGTGACCTTCGCCCCATCTTGCTATGCCAATGGCAAACATCATAAAACCGATTTGTGAAATGGTGGAATAAGCAAGCACCCTTTTTATATCTGTTTGTGTACATGCAATTAATGCGGCAAATAATGCAGAAAATACTCCGACGTATGAAATGATCGTTAATACATCCGTGGCTGAAACAGCCAATACAGGGAATAACCTCGCGACTAAATAAACACCTGCCACGACCATGGTTGCGGCATGAATCAATGCTGAAACAGGAGTCGGTCCTTCCATGGCATCGGGCAACCAGATATGAAGCGGAAACATAGCCGATTTTCCTGCCCCGCCAATAAATACTAATAATAAAGCCCAGGAAATGCCTGATAAACCTAAAAATGTTATCGCATTTAAACCTGAAATATATGCAGAACCTGGCTGGGTAAGCCTTTCAATAAGTGTAAAAATATTTAATGTTTTTGCATCAAAGCTTAACATAAGAATTCCTATCAGGAAACCGAGATCAGCAAATCGCGTTATTATAAAAGCTTTTTTTGCAGCTGCAATCGCCGAAGGTTTTGTAAAATAAAAACCGATTAACAGAAATGAGGATATTCCTACCAGTTCCCAAAAAATATACATCTGGAAAAGATTGATCGAAACTACCAGGCCAAGCATCGAAAAAGTAAAAAGAGATAAATAAGCATAATAAGTCTGAAACCTTTCTTCACCGTGCATGTAATTCAAACTGTAAATATGTACCATGGCAGAAATCAGGCTGATCACAACCAGCATCATTACTGAAATAGGGTCAAGTACAATTCCAAAATCAATTGATAAACTATCGTTGAAGCGCAGCCATTGAAACTGCATTACAATTTCCTTTAGGTAAATGTTTTCCTGTTTTCCAAATTCAAAGAAATACCCATAAGCAACATAAATTGCCAGGACAGCGCTAATTACCAATGCAAAACATGAGATTATACCTGATATTGCAGGTTTTATCATTTTTCCAAATAAGGATAAAACAATAAAACATGCCAGAGGTAAAAGATTAATTAACAGGGATGCAAATCCGTAATTCATATGCCTAATATTTCATTGTATTTGTATCTTCAATATCTATTGTATTGAACCTTCGGTATAAATTTATTATTATGGCTATTGCCAATGATACCTCGGCGGCGGCAATCGTTATGATAAATAAAGTAAAAAAGACCCCTTCCAGTTGATGTGGAAACAAATATTTATTAAATGCAATAAAGTTAAGGTTGACGCTATTTAAAATTAATTCAACAGACATCAATAATGTGATGATATTACGACGTGTAAAAAATCCGTAAACACCGAGAAAAAACAGTGCTGAACTTAACACCAAAACATGCGATAAGGGTACATCGTTCATAAATTAATATTTTATTTTTTTTTATCTTTCATTGCAATAACAATACTTCCGATCAGAGCTGCCAACAATAGAATGCTTACTATTTCAAATGGAAACACATATCCATGGTGTTTATAATCGAGCAATTGCCTACCAATGTTTCTGACTGAATCTTCAACACCTGGAATACCGGCAGGTTTAAAAGTATGTCGGATGATTACCGAAGTAGTAAGTATTAATCCGGCAACCGTCAATAAAACTGACCAGAACAATCTTTTAGGCCGATAAACAGAAAGTTTTTCGCCTGCCTGGTGAGTAAGAAAAATTGAAAAAATAATCAGCACAACAATTCCCCCGACATAAATAATAATTTGTATGGCAGCTATAAATTCCATATCCATTAAAATATAAATTCCCGCTATTCCAATCAGGCTTAACAATAGATAAACTGCAGCCCTGAAAATTCTTCGGGTAAATACTGTAAGTATACCGAAGATCAGCACTAAGATTGAAAGAACATAAAATATTATAGCCCCAGCGCTCATTTGATCTTATTTTTCTTTAAGTTTTGACCCGGGTTTGTTCAGGGTTTTAATTAAATTATTGCTATTGTAAACACTATGTTCAAAAGAATTGCTCATTTTAATTGCTTCACTTGGACATGTTTCGATACAAAGGTTGCAAAAAGTGCAGCTCCCGAGATTATAAATCCATTTATCGAGCCTTTTTAATTTTTTCCCGTCTGTGGTCTCCTGAATTAAGGTAAAAATTTTAATAGACCCATTTGGACAGGCCAATTCACACAAAGTACAGCCATTGCATTTATGTTCATTATTTTCATCATGGGGAAGTGTAACTTCACCTTTAAACCTTTCAGGAATATATAAGTTTTCCCTGTTTTCAGGATACTGTTCCGTGAGAATTTTCCGTGGACGGATAAAATATGATCCGGTAAGCCTCATCCCGCTCGCAAGGGATTTGAACGCCCAAATTATGCTTTTTATATATCTGAATGCTGAATTCATTTTTAATAACTTCTTTTAATTTTTAGGCACTCAATTATAAATACCAGCCCATAATTGAAACAAAAGCCGCAATGATTAAATTCACAATACTAATTGGTAAAAGGTATTTCCATTCAAGCTTCAGGAGCTGGTCAATCCGCATCCTGGGAAAAGTCCACCTGAACCAGATAATAACAAAAATACTGATAAAAACTTTTCCAAAAAACCATAAAATAGGTGGAATGAAGTCCATAACGTGGTTAAATGAATCGAAACCACCAATATGCAGCGGCATCCAGCCGCCCAAAAAGACCGTTGTACCTACCATAGAGACAATGAACATATTTGTGTACTCAGAAAGAAAAAACATGGCAAATTGCATTCCTGAATATTCTGTATGAAAACCTGCAGTCAATTCCTGCTCGGCTTCGGCAAGATCGAATGGCGCGCGGTTAAGTTCTGCCGTGCTGGCTATGGCAAAAATAAAAAAAGCAATTACTGCCGGAATATGTCCTTTAAATATCCACCATCCGTTCGATTGAGATTGAATAATTTCCTGGGTTGAAAGTGTGCCACACATTACAATAATGGTAAGTAATGAGAGTCCTGCTGAAAGTTCATAACTGACAATTTGTGCACCGCTCCGCATAGCCCCGAGTAATGAATACTTATTGTTGCTCGACCAACCTGCCATCAAAATTCCAATAACACCAATAGATGAAACAGATGTGATATAAAGAATTCCTATATTCGGATTCCAAAGTTGCAACCCCGGTGTAAAAGAAATGGGCGCCAGGGCAAGAAAACTAACAACAAGCACGATAAAAGGTGCCAGGCTGAAAAGAAACTTATCGGCACTGGCCGGGGTCAGACATTCCTTTAATAAAAGCTTAATAACATCGGCAAATGGTTGCAAGGAACCCCATAAACCAACACGCATCGGGCCTAAACGTAATTGCATTAATGCAGCAATTTTCCGTTCCATATATATCATGATAATGGCCATAATTACAACAAGCAATATTATTGCAATACCAGAAAGGATAAACTCACCCGTAAATGCCCCGGTGCTTCCAAAACTATTGATAAGCTTTGTGTGAATCCAATGAGTCAAACTGTTTGTATTGTTCAATAATAACATGCTTTAAGTAAATTATGCAAGATCAATAGCAATTAGAGATTAAATTTAGTTTAGAGCAATCCGTCATTTGTAATTCATTGTTGTCTAGTTAAGGTTTTTTACCTCCCCAACCCCTCCTTAAAAAGGAGGGGAAACTGCGTCAGTGCTATGCAGTAGTTGCCCTTTTTTAAAGGGTTGGGGTAAATTTTCTTGACTAAACTACATTGATTAATCATTAGTAATCTGTCATTTGTAATTAATATTTTATCATCTGTCTATATCGGGAATTATCAAATCCAGGGAAGCCATAATTGCAACCAGATCGCCGATTTTCGACCCTGTGGCAATAGGTTTTAAGGCACCCAGGTTTGAAAAATTTGGTGACCGAAATTTAATCCGGTATGGCTTACTGGTACCGTCGCTTACGATGTATACGCCAAATTCTCCCCTCGCAGTCTCAATATGCCGGCAGTATTCACCAGGTGGAAGTTTGATTACACCTTTAATTTTTTCCCTGAAATTCCCATCAGGAATATCGTCGATAAGCTGTTCGATAATATACATCGATTGTTTCATCTCTTCAATACGGACCAAATATCGTGAAAAACAATCACCATTATTTTCAATAACTTCTTTAAAATCAATTTTCTCATATCCATCGTAAGGAAAATATTTACGAATATCGCAACTAATACCTGATGCGCGTGCAATTGGACCGGTACAGGCCAAAGAAATTGCATCTTCTTTTGGCAAATAACCGACCCCTTTTGTCCGTGATTGAAATATTTTATTACCCGTCAACAACTGGTAATATTCATTGATATTTACTTTAAACTGGTTCACGAGTTCTTTTACTTTTCTTTTAAAATCGGGATGTAAATCCGTAAAAACTCCCCCGGGAGTAATATAATTCATCGTAAGCCTTGCGCCACAAGTTTCTTCAAAAATTTCGAGGATCATTTCCCTTTCACGAAAAGCATAAAAAAAAGGAGAAACAGCACCCATGTCAAGTCCGGTTGAACCCCACCACAACTGATGCGAAGCAAGGCGTGAAAGTTCACACATCAGGATCCGGATAACTTGTGCCCGGGCAGGTACCTCAATTTTTAAAGCTTGCTCGATAACAAGTGCACATGCCTGGTTATTCATATGGGCTGAAAGGTAATCCATGCGGCTTGTAAGATAAATAAATTGTTTATAGGTCAAAGATTCGCACATCTTCTCTATACCCCGATGTATATAGCCGAGGTTTGGTTCAATTCCAATAATCTGCTCACCATCCAGTTTTATCTGTAAATGAAGCACCCCATGTGTCGAAGGGTGTTGGGGCCCTACATTAATTATAAATTCATCAGATTTATTTTCAACTTTTGATATGATATTTTGATTATCCATGAACAGTTTATATTTTCTTACGAGGGCATTTCATTAATTTCATTATAATCTTTGCGTAAAGGAAAACCATGCCAGTCGTTTCCAAGAAATATCCTTCGCAGGGTGGGATGCCCATTAAATACTATCCCGAATAAATCATAAATTTCACATTCATAAAGTTCCGCCGCTTTCCATAATGAAACAACTGAATCGATTTCAGGCTTTTCACGATCTTCGAGGATCACCTTTAATATAATTGAATGATGAAAAACTGAAGATTTCAGATAATAAATTACTTCAAAATAAGTTAATTTGTCTACCGCAGTCTGGCAAAAAAGAAAATCAAACCTGGTATTTTTATCATTTTTCAATTGTTCTGCAATAATAAATAATTCATTTTTTTCAATTCTCAATAATGTAAAATCAGATTTTTCTTCAATAACACAATGAGGAAATAAGCCTGAGACATATGTTTTGATTTCTTCCCTTGTCATGATTAAAGCTCATTTTTTGGTTTGTCAATTATATAAGCTTTTGAATTGCGGATTTTTTCCTGAAGCATCATCATACCCTGCAATAACGCCTCAGGTCTTGGCGGACAACCAGGTACATAAACATCGACCGGGATAATTTTATTGACCCCGTTGACGACAGAGTAGGAATGAAGTACAAATGGACCACCCGATATCGTACATGCCCCCATTGCAATTACATATTTTGGTTCTGGCATCTGATTGTACAATCTTTTTAAAACCGGCACCATTTTAAAACATATTGTCCCGGCAACTATAATTAAATCTGCCTGACGCGGAGTAGCACGGGCAACTTCAAAACCAAAACGCGACCAGTCGTACTTGGCCGATGCCGTTGACATCATTTCAATAGCACAACAACTTGTGCCAAAAATCAAAGGCCATAGAGAATTGCTCCTGGCCCAATTGGCAAACTTATCAATATTGGTAACCAGGATATTGCCTTTTCCGGTGTCGTCATGAAAAATTTCTCCCGGAAAATTATTTTTTTCTTTATTTAAATCCATGCAAGTGCTTTCTTTTTAAAAGCATATAATAAACCAAGAAAAAGAAATAATGCGAATACGATTATTTCTACAAAAGCGAACATGCCTAATTCTTTCAAAACAACAGCCCAGGGATATAAGAATACAATTTCGACATCGAAAATCAGGAATACCAGTGAATAAAGATAATATCCTACGTTAAACTGAATCCATGTTGTACCTTGTGTTTCAATACCACATTCATATGCCTGACCCTTTTCCGGGTTGTATTTTTTAATTGAAAGAATTTTACCAATCCCAATTGCAAGGCCGGCAAAGAAAATTCCACAAAACATTAATAAAATTAATGATACAGGTCCCATAATTTGAATTAAAAATTATTTACTTCAATTTAAAATAAACCGGAACTCCCCTATTCATCCTCTAATAAAATTTTGCAAATATAATGACATTTATATCTTAAATTCTTAAATTGATAATTCCAACCAATTAAATCCTTAAAAACCCTCTAATTTAGTATTTCCAATTAAAATTTGTTTTTGTTAAAACCATTTTTATTCCTTTAATAAGTAATAAAAATAAATAAAACACTGATAATTAATCCCAAAAATAGGACGGTTGATAAACATTAACCATTTGTTATTCAATGTTGTTTAATTAAGAAAAAAACTAAAATGAAGTTGTCATTGCGAGGAACGAAGCAATCTCTTTATCAATAGATTACTTCGCTACGCTCGTAATGACGACATTAATTAAACGACATTGATTTGTTATTATAAATTATATTATTTATAAATGTACTTGAGTAGTTACCCATTATTTAGAACTATTCTAAATTTCTGCTTTTACTAAAAAAGTGCATCAAAAAATATAACATATTTATAATAATCCTGTTTAAAGGATATATGTATTTTAATATCTTCTTGTATTATATTTGAAGGCCATAAATTGAAAAAATATTTAAAAATGATACAGCTTGAACAAGTTAAAGAACAAACAATAATCCATATTAATTGTTTAATAATATCTGGATTTTATTATACAATATTTTTAAAATTTTCCAATATAAAATAATTTTTAATAATGATTAATTTATTATAATTCTTGATGTTACAAATAAAATTAATAAGTTTATCCGGGAAGGGCATCAACATTTCTGTTTAATATGAAAATAATTAATGTTTAACCAATAATAATTTATTATGAAAAAATCAATATTCATTTTTGTTGCTTCAGTTACTTTCATTGCATTTGTAATGTATAACTGCAGTAAAGATAATGGAACTAAGGTGGCAAATGTAACTGGAGTTGTTACATTACCTGATAATTCTGTTGCACCTGGTGCAGTAGTTACTATTAGCAGCAAACCCAATGCAGCTAAAGTACTTACCCGGGTAGTTGCCGACAGTAGTGGAAAATTTACCATAATTGGTGTTCAGAATGGTGCGTATTATTTAAGTGCCAAATATAATACGCTAAACACAAATAATATGAAAGCTGCAAATGATGGAATCACCTTTACCACCTCTACAGAAGCCCAAATTTCCGCAAATGGTACCGACCTGACCCAAAACCTTGCACTCGTATCAATTGGACAATCAGGTACAAATGTTGTCGATAACACCTGGACATGTGATACGATACACTCCCTTGTTGAATTTGCTTTCCCTTATGATAGTGCTAATGCTACTTTTACCGGAAAGTTTATGGCTTTTCATTTAAAAGCTTTCACTTTTGATGGAGTAAATCCTGCCAATACCCAAATAGATGCTGTTGTCGATATAACATCTACAGAATCCGGCGCTCCGACAACCATTGATACTGTAAATAAAAAAATAGTCGGAGGCCGCGATGGATTGAATGGCTGTATTTCACAACACACTTTTGGTGTTAAATGTACACCATCCGACACATTTTTTAAAGGTGTTTACAGGCCAAATTCGGTGATAAGTCCTACTGGTACAGCAGAATTTATAAGTACCAGTGTTACGACTTATGGCGATGGATATGTTGCCCATGGCAACCTGACTTTCCATAAGCTTACAAAAAATATCGATTTATATTTTCATTATTTACCCGGATTCGAAAAACCAGCAACTTCAAGCAGCGTGGCAATTAATTATGTAAGCTTTGCCGGATTTTTCGATATGAAAGCTTTGGCTGATTTTAACATCGTTTCATCCAGTTTTGGGGGCAGCGCTGTTCATTTAACAACCAACCTCCAATTCAAAAAGAACCAACAATAAAAGCAATTTAATTGAAATACCTGATATCTGACACATAAAAATTATCAGGTATTTCTTATTTTTATGGGCAAAGATTTTAACCGGAAATATTTATTATGAGAAGAAAACCAATTATTTTAATTGTTTTCATTTTTGGTATTTTATCGGCATGCGAGTACGAAAAAATCCCGGCACCAATACCGGCGCATGTTTCAACAAGTATTGGTTATTTAAAGTCTGTATTTGTTAAGGATTCAATTGTTACAATGAATTCACCTGTCTGGAAAATTGCCGATTATTTTTCTGTACCATTAATCAATATTTCAACTTTAAACACCGATACAACAAACGGCGTTCTTAACAGCAGTCTTGGCACATACAACGGGACGAATTTTTTCAATTTTGGTGCTAAAGTAAAGCTTACTTTAAAATCTGTATATAACAATAACAGGATTTTTATCCTTGCCGAATGGAATGACTCTACTTTAGACGTATCCGGAAAAGTCTGGTTTTGGAATGGCCCGAAAGATCCACATAAAAATGATGATTCGACAAAGTGGACTACACAAAAAAATGACGACAAGCTAATTTTTAAATTTAATTTTCCAATTGTTCAAAATTATTCACAGGATGTTTGGTTATGGAGTGTGTCAGAAACAGATCCTTTGGGTTATGCTGTTGACATGGTTGCCAAGACTGACAATTCAGTCATAAAAGATGATGGCACGCCGATGTTTGTCCGAAACGGACAATCTGACCGAAGTGGTCCATTATATGAATTCAATGGCAATGCACAATTAATTACTAAAGCCGATGGAACCAAAGGCGGGTTAGACGCCTCATATTATTTGTTAAATAAAACTGCTTATACCGGTAATCCTCAAAATGGAAGCACAACCTATTCCAATTTATGTGCAGAATGTCACGAAAGTGGAACAGATGGTGCCCCGGATTTAAAACAACCCTGGCTTAATTCCAGGTCACGGGTAAATATTTACAGCTTTATAATCTCAGACTCACACGATGGACAAACTGAAGCTTTAACCTTAACAGATGAACAATTTAATGATCTTGTTGCATGGCTTAGGGGACAATCTGAAGTACCGGGTTATTATTTACAAACTCCATCGGGCAGCATTGCTGATGTTATTGCTTCGTCAAATGTCTCATCGGGAAATATTCCATTGAATAATAAAAACAAGAAAGGATATAAAGTCCTGTTTTCCCGAAAACTATATACCGGAAACAATGATGATGTTATTTTTAACATTGGCGATGGAAATAGCCTTGTTTTTGATGTGTTGCTTTCAAATAATGATAGCATAAATTATATCGGGGCGTTACAACAAAGTTTGATATTTAAGAAGACCTGGGATGAAAAATAAGTTTAAAATAAGTATTGTTTTTTTTCTTTTTGCAATTATTGCATTTGAAAGTTGTGAATATGATAAAATTCCACAACCTGTCGCTCCTAAGAGTGTTAGTTTTAATAAAGATGTAATGCCAATTTTTTCATCGTCATGCAGTACTTCGGGATGTCATTCAGCAGGCGCAAACCAACCTGACCTTTCTTCTACTGAAATAGCATTTCAATCACTTACAAGTTTAGGTTATGTTACTGACTCTGTAGTATTAAAAAATAATTCGCTTTATCAGGAAATAAATTCTAAAGATATGCCTCCGACCCTTCTTTCACCTTCAATTTTTGAACAAGATACAGCCATTATTTATACATGGATAAGAAAGGGATTTAGGGACAATTAATTTGAAAAAACAATAATATGAGAAACGCATTAAAATCTGCTATTACACTAATTATTTTAACTTCATTTGGCCAAGTAAAAGCCCAGGACGATTTGTTAAATTCGCTTGACAAAGATATTAGCAATGAAATAAATTACACAGCCTATACTTTTAAGTCTAATCATATTATTAATGGCCAATCGGTAGAAAATATGAAGGCTGAGCAGCTCGATTTTCGTATCAACCACCGCTTTGGTGAAATTAATGAAGGTTTGTATAAGCTCTATGGCTTAGATGAAGCCCTGATTAATTTCAGCCTGGAATATGGATTGACAGATTGGTGTAATATTGGTTTCAGAAGGGGTACTTACCAGAAGATTTACGATGGCTCTGCAAAATTTCTTATTTTCCGGCAATCGACAGGGATTAGGGAATTTCCTGTAACCATAAGCTTTTTTACCGATTTTGGCGGAAATAGCGAAGATCAGTATATGCCCTTTAAAGGCAGGTTTTCATATACGCACCAACTATTGATTGCAAGAAAGTTTAATGAAAATCTTTCGCTTCAATTAACGCCTTCTTTTGTTCACCGCAACCTCGTAAATTATAATGAGGATAATGATGTGTATTCCATTGGTTTTGGTGGCAGGTACAAATTACTTCGCAGAATTTCTTTTACATGGGAGTATTTCTATAGTCCGCAAATTCATAAAAGTTCCAATTATTTTAATCCTGTTGCACTGGGATTTGACATTGAAACCGGAGGCCATGTTTTTCAGCTCTTTGTTACCAATTCCACCCCCATGATTGAAAAAGGGGCAATAGCTGAAACAACCGGTGATATAAGACATGGCGGAATTCATTTTGGATTTAATATTTCGAGAGTATTTTCATTTGCAAAAAAAGAAGAATAATTGCTAGTTACCAATTACTAATGTTTAAATTCCTAAAGCCTAAATCCTAATACCCAGTACCTAATGCCTAATACCTAATATTTAAAAAATAATAAAATGAAAAAAATGATTTTGTTTTTTGTACCTGCAATTATTCTATGCACTCAAATAAATGCCCAGAAATATAAGACTACTGAGGGTCATATTGAAATATTTTCCCAGACACCGGTTTTTACAATCGAGGGAATGGATAAGAAAGTAGCAAGTATCATAAATTTCGATAATGGTGAAATTGTTGCCACTACTCTCGTGCGATCATTTAAATTTCGTGAAGCCTTGGTCGAAGACCATTTCAATGAAAATTACATGGAATCTGAAAAATATCCGAAATCTTCATTTAAGGGAATGATCATGAATTATAAAGAGGTTAACCTGAACAAAAATGGGGAATATAAAATAACCATAAAAGGTGAACTTACCATTCACGGAACAACAAATCCAATTGAAGTTTCCGGCATAATTACTGTAAAAGACGGGAATATTAATGGGAAATCGGAATTCTCTGTTTCCCTGGCTGCTTATAAAATTCATGTTGAAGAAATGTACAAAGATGCCATAAAAGATGAGATAAAACTTACCATTAATTTTGATTACTTACCTTTGAATAAATAATAATTATTACTATGAATAAATATGTGAAAATAATTTTAATTATCATCATTGTAGGTATTGTTTGCGGAGGTGGAGGAATTATTTATGTCTTTTTTAAACCCCATCGCAACCTTGCCAAAGAAAAACCCTCTTTTACTTTAACTGCTTCTGAATTATTGAAACAATTCGGTGCACGTGAAGATTCCGCATACAAGGTTTATGGCGACAAAGCCTTGCAGGTAAATGGAAAAATTGCTGATATTACAAAAAAGGGTAATGATATTACCTTTGTTCTTGAAGACCAAAATTCAGGTGTTAGCTGCAGTTTCGATTCAACGTACTGTGTAGTCAACAAAGCTATAATTGATGGACTAAAATCAGGAGATGAGGTAAACCTTAAGGGGAAATGCGACGGTTACGATCCTATTATGGGAGTTGTTCTTACCCGCTGCGTTCTTGTTGAAAAAAAATGAACAGCCGAATTCACCCCACTAAAAATAAAGATTAAAACCGATATCCTTTTCTGCAATTTTGTATAGTTAAGTTTAACCTGATCTTTACCACTATTTGATAACAATCAATTCATTGTAAAAATTTATGTCACTATAAACATTTAAAAAATAAATACCTGCCTTCAAAAATTTTGTATCTATAAAAAAGCAGTCATTTTTAATTTTATCGATTTCATTACAAGAATAGATTTCAATGCCCAGTTGGCTGAATAATTTGATAGATACATGCTTACTGAGCTTTTCATTAAATTCAATGTATAGCCTATCAGTAACCGGATTTGGGAAACAATGGATCAACTGGGATGTATGCTCATTCATTCCGGCAAGGACTTTTGGCATCAGGTTCACAGCCTTAATTGCTTCTGCCGGATTGCCAAAGTTATCCAGCAGGACGAGCTTAATATTATACTGGTCTGCTAATAATCCATGGGTGTCCCATATTCCAAGAATTTCATTATGTTTTTCATGAAGCGAATCTGTAGGAATATCGTTCCAAATTGTTGCTCCATTCATCTGATAATATAGCCTGTAGCTTTTAAAATTCATCAATTGGCTGTTTGCAGTCTTATTTATCCATGCAGAACCTGTGATAGCAGTGGTTGTATCGATAAAAGTGTCGAAAGGCTTTTCAATGAATGCAAACCATGCGCACGCATTGTCATAAGGCACTGGTTCCTGCAACACATTGCTTTGAATGACCATGATTATAGAATTGTTTAATGCAGAAGGATAACCTCCTATCAGTGAAGAATAAGCAAACAATACTATTCCATTTCCCTGGCTTCGCACTGCATTCACAGCTGAACAAAACCCTGCCATAACAAAGGATGTGTCTGTTGCCCACATATAACCGCCTGAACCATCACAGTTAAAATTTAGTCCCGTTAATGTAGAATGCTGTTCTGTGCCAATTTCTCCTACAATACAACCGCTTAGATCAATATGTGCTCTATCCATTGGATACAAACTCCATGTTTGCACATCGCAGTTATTCAATTGTAGATGGCGATCGCTGAGTCCAGCAGTAAAACTGGTATAATGTGAATTATTAACAAGACCAATCACAGTAATGGTATCGCTTCCTTTAAACCACAAACCGATGGAACGAATCTTTGAATTTGAAATGGAAACATCAGAGCCTGTAGAAGGCATCATGCTCCACATTACATTGGTGCAAGTATCAATATTAATGGAATATTCCACTCCATGAACACCCGATAAAGTGTTGTTGAATTCAAAGGATTGAACCGTGTCTCCATGCGGAAAAGAAAAACTGATAACTGCTTTATCAGGAAACTGATGCCAGAGTAAAATAGTTTTTGAATGTTTAAAACTCAGACGGACGGAATCAGTGATAATATATTCACCTGCTTCATTCGTTCCATTTATTGAAATTTGGGCTTTTCCAAAAACACCATTGGTGGTAAAGCCAATATTTTGCACATCGGTCATTTCTATATAGGAATTATTTTCTGCAACCAGGTTATTCGATAATCCGCTGTGATCGAGAGTTGTTTGATGATAATGAACTATTCCGCCATCAATAACAATAAGGGAACGCTGGTAAAAATATTGCTGTGGAATATAGAGGTAGGATGAATCGGCATACAAACGTGAATTAGTACCCCAAACATAAACATCGCCAAGTATGGTTGCATGGGCATTTATAAAGTGAAGTAATCCTCCGTTTAAAATTATTATAGGTCCACTGTGAGTGTACGATCCTGAAATGATCAGGGTATCAGTAATGATAAGAGTATCCCGGGACATTATGTTTTTCATTTTGAGTGAACGGTATTTTGAGGATAAATGAAGCACATTATGCAGTTTCATTAATTGCAAACAACCCGAAATTAAATCAGGTTTTTCGTTTGCGTGCAAGAGAGAAGTATCTCGGGAACAAATCTTCTGATAAGCTTTTTTATTGAAGGCATCCATTTGCAACCTCGGGAAATGATAATTGTTTTTTTGTGCAGTGGCTAAAAATATAAGATTTGTAACCAGAATAAAAAAGAAAGTAAATTGTTTCATTTGCTGGTTAATATTCAATAATTTAAAAATAAATACTTCGTCAATTTAGGAATAATCTTAAAATTTCGTCAATCTTATAGACCATATTGAAATAGAATTAAAGTTCTCGACAATCCTTTAAAAGAATACAAAAAGTCTGAACAAATTGATATCCTTCAAGACTAAAAAATATTTTTCTCCTTAATTAAAGTTCAAAGTTAATAACTAATTATTCCTGTTAATAAAATCGCATCCAAATTCCTTCTGAATTTATTTGGAGATTCTATTTTTGCATTATATTTATTTAGTATAAATTAAAATAAGAACAATATGTCTATTGTTAAGAAAAATTTTAAAAACGGAAGTATTGTGCTTGGTCCGGTCGAAAATCTTGAATTGTACCTTAAACCAGATTGGTGGCGCCGTATTTTTAATTCCATGTATTTGAAAACAGATTCAGATGTTGTTGAGGATATGGTTATTACAAAAAAAGAAGCTGAACTTTTTGCTTCTGTTTTAAATATTTCAAAAGAATGTGCTATACTCGATTTAGCCTGTGGACAAGGCAGACATTCACTTGAACTGGCAAGAAATGGATATTCAAATATATATGGCCTTGATCTTTCACATTATCTCATACGAAAGGCAAAATCAATAATGCAGCATGAGGGGTTAAAGGTAAATTTTAAGGAAGGCGATGCACGTAAACTCCCCTATCCTACTGACATGTTTGATGCAGTAATGATATTGGGAAATAGTTTTGGATATTTTGAAAGTATTGAGGATGATATTCTTATTCTTAAAGAAGTTCACCGTGTACTTAAACCTGGCGGAATTTTTTTAATCGATGTGGCTGATGGCAGCTATCTTAAAAATAATTATTCCCCCAGAAGCTGGGAATGGCTGGACAAAAAGCATTTTGTCTGTCGGGAGCGATCTTTAGCCAAAGATGGTGAGCGGTTGATATCCAGAGAAGTCATTACTCATGTTGAAAAGGGAGTCCTTACGGACCAGTTTTATGCCGAACGTCTTTATACTCGGGAAACTTTAGTAAATATTTTAGGAAAAGCAGGATACTCAAACATTAACTTTCATGGATCCATCGAAACGGCATCCTTAAGAAATCAGGATTTGGGAATGATGGAACGCAGAATTATAGTTAATGCTAAAGTATTGAAAGAATGGACCCCTGTTAAGGCCAAACAGGCTGACTATAAAAATATAGCCGTTCTTATGGGCGATCCGAACAAACCCGATATAATTAAACCCTTTAACATTTTTGATGATGACGATTTTTATACTATCGAACGACTTAAAGATGCATTAATAAAATTACCTGGTTACAGGTTTATTTATCTTAATACCCACAATACTCTTTTCAATGATTTGATTAAGCAAAAGAATAAAATCGATTTTGTGCTGAATCTCTGCGACGAAGGTTATAATAATGAAGCACGAAAAGAACTTCATGTACCTGCATTGCTTGAATTGTTAAATATTCCATATACAGGATCCGGTCCCCAATGTTTAGCTTATTGCTATGATAAATCTTTGATAAGAGGAGTAGCCAAAGAAATGGGCATTCCTGTTGCAGATGCTTTTTTTGTAAAATCAGAGGATAATGTTTTTGACCTGCAGGTAGACTTCCCGGTAATTGCTAAACCAAATTATGGCGATAGCAGTTTCGGTATTACACAACAAAGTGTAGCCAACAATATAGAAGAACTTAACGATGCAATTCTCGAAATACGCCACAGGTTCGGATACGAAAATCCAATCCTTGTTGAAGAATTTTTATCAGGAAGTGAAATAAGTGTGGGAATTATCGGCAATCCGCCAGAATCTTATACTGTATTACCTGTCGTGGAAGAAGATTACTCGCAATTGCCAAATGATTTACCAAAAATTTGTGGATATGAGGCTAAATGGCTTCCGGAATCACCCTATTTCAAGAAACTCCGCTCTATTCCTGCTAACCTGCCGGATGACATTGAAAAAACTATTATTGAAAATTGTGTAAGACTTTTTTCAAGGCTTGATTGTAAGGATTATTGCCGGTTCGATTTTCGTCTCGATTCGAATGGTATTCCCAAGTTACTTGAAGTTAATCCAAACCCCGGCTGGTGCTGGGATGGTCACCTGGCAAAAATGGCTGTAATAAATGGAACCGATTATTCGAGGATGCTTGAAATGATACTGCAGGCTGCTGAACTTCGTGTCAGTTTAACGAAAGTCGATGAAACTTCTTCTAAAATTATTTTAAATTCACAGCAGGTGAAATCTAATCTGGATTCAATAAAAAATTCAATAAATTCAGATATTGCAGTCAATAATTATGTTTAAAAAAATTTAATATATACTGTCCAGGTCAAGTTTATTTTTTCCCCTATCCTCCAAATAAAAAATTTTAATCAGGAAAATATTTATGTTCTATAAACCTTTTCATACAAAGCATAAATTAGAATTAATCTGAATAATTTCTGAGACAAAACTGAATCGATATTTTTAAAACAAAATCACTTTTTTATCGTATAAATCATTGTTATAATAATAACAATATAAATTATTTTTATTAATTTTAAAGTGAATAATTTTTGGTTATAATCAAATTCATCTCTTTGATTATCTTTTATTTGCTCTTTTTTTTAGATTTTTATATTTTTTTTGGAGGGGTTCAATATGTTAACAAACGAAGAAATATGCAGTATTAAAACAATGACAGAAGAGGAAAAATATGCCCTTTTGGAAAAAGTCATTGTTGAATATGATAGAAAAGAAAGTAACCTGATTCAAATACTTCACATGGCCCAGGCTATTTTCGGTTACCTTCCGGCAGAAGTCCAGCGCTATATTTCCAGGCAAATGGATTTATCCCTTTCGAAAGTGAATAGTGTGCTTACTTTTTATACTTTCTTTTCAACAAAACCGAAAGGAAAATATACCATCAATGTCTGCCTTGGTACCGCTTGCTATGTGAGAGGAGGAAAAGAAGTAGTAAATAAATTAAAAGAATTATTAAATGTTGAAGTTGGCACTACTTCAAAAGATTTAAAATATAGCCTGGAAGTAATGCGTTGTATCGGTGCATGTGGTTTGGCGCCTGCTATGACAGTAAACGGTAAAGTTTACAAGCAGGTAAATCCGAACAAACTGCAAGGTATTTTAAGTAAATACAAATAGATAATGTTGGATAATCGCGATATAAATAAATGGAAAGCTATGAAAATTAAATCAATTCAGGATTTAGGGAAGATTAAGAACAGTTTTAAGGATTACGAAATGAATTTCAAATATACTGCCTATATATGCTATGGCGCCGGCTGTGTGTCTTCTGAATGTGCGGATGTTAAAGATGCATTTATAAAGGTATTGGAAGAAGAACAATTATCATCAAAAGTAAAAGTAAACTTAACCGGGTGCATGGGTGCATGTACATTGGGGCCAACCATAATCATAAATCCGAATGGAATCTTATATTGTAATGTTACTCCCGAAAATGTAAGAAGTATTGTTACAAGTCATCTTAAAGAAGATAAAATTGTCGAAAGTCTTTGCTATAAGGAACATAATTCAGGTAAAATAATTCCATACATAAAAGATATTGATTTTTTTAAACGTCAACATAAAGTTGTGCTTCGCAATTGTGGTGAAATAGATTTCGGATCTTTGGAAGAATATATTTCACATGACGGATACTTTGCCCTGGCAAAAGTCTTAAAAGAAATGTCACCTGTTTCATTAATAGAAGAAATAAAAAAATCAGGTTTACGCGGACGCGGAGGTGGAGGGTTTCCAACCGGGATAAAATGGGAAGCAGCAAATAAACAGGTAAGTGATCAGAAATATATCATATGCAATGCAGACGAAGGCGATCCTGGTGCATTTATGGATCGAAGCCTTCTTGAAGGCGATTCACATTCGGTTATCGAAGGGATGGCTATTGGCGGTTATGCCATCGGCGCTTCCAAAGGGGTGGTCTATATAAGGGCAGAATATCCTCTTGCAGTTGAACGACTGAATATGTCCATTGAACAGGCAAGGGATAAAGGTTTACTTGGTGAAAAAATTTTAGGTTTCGATTTTAATTTCGATATAGAAATCAGAATCGGCGCAGGGGCATTTGTCTGTGGCGAAGAAACAGCATTAATGGCATCTATTGAAGGCAGACGCGGGGAGCCAAAACAAAAGCCCCCATTTCCTGCTGAACACGGATTATATGGAAAACCTACAATAATTAACAATGTTGAAACATTTGGAAATATTACAGCCATTATTTTGAATGGGGCAGATTGGTTTGCATCCATAGGAACTGAAAAAAGCAAAGGAACCAAAGTATTTGCTCTTGCAGGAGATATCATGAATAAAGGCCTTATTGAAGTTCCCATGGGTGTTACTCTTGGTGAAATTGTTTTTGATATTGGCGGGGGAATTCCCCGGAATAAATCCTTTAAAGTTGCCCAGACAGGAGGGCCTTCCGGTGGATGCCTTACCGGTGAGCATCTTAATGTACAAATCGATTATGATTCTTTAATCAGGCATGGTTCGATCATGGGTTCAGGTGGGTTGATAACTGCCGATGAGGACACCTGTATGGTAGATATGGCAAGGTATTTTATGGATTTTATCCAGGACGAATCATGCGGAAAGTGCATTCCATGCAGATTAGGAACAAAACGTATGCTTGAAATCCTCGAACGCATTACGAGAGGTGAAGGAAAAGAAGGTGATGTTGAAATATTGATTGAACTCGGAACATCTATAAAAGAATCTGCTATTTGTGGTTTAGGCCAGACTGCACCAAATCCCGTATTAAATAGTATCAAATATTTCAGGCATGAATACGACGAGCACATCCGCAATAAGCATTGCAGGGCAGGTGTATGCAAGGACCTGTTTATTTCTCCCTGTCAAAATGCTTGTCCGGCCGGAGTGAATGTGCCTGGTTATATTGCTCTGATTTCAGCAGGCAGATTTAAGGATGCATACAATCTAATCCGCAAGGAAAATCCTTTTCCTTCGGTCTGTGGCCGGGTATGTACTCACCCATGTGAAAGCAAATGCCGCCGTGCACAATTGGATGAGCCTGTTGCTATTGCCGACTTAAAACGTTTTGTCGCAGATCAGGTATTGAATTCCAATGAACCTTTCACCGATATGATGTTTCCGAAGAAGAATAAGTCTGTAGGGATTATAGGCGCCGGGCCATCCGGGTTAACTTGTGGTTATTATCTTGCCCACCTGGGTTACAATGTGGAAATCTATGAAGAAAAACCTGTTGCAGGTGGTATCCTAGCATACGGAATACCGGAATACCGGTTACCCAAAGAAACCCTTCAGAAAGAAATAGATTCTATAAAACAGGTTGGCATCAACATTAATTATAACACTAAAGTTGGCGCTGATGTTAAGTTTGAAGAATTAAAGAAAAAGCACGATGCCATTTATATTGCTACAGGTACGCAACTTTCGAGAAAAATTGGTATTGAAGGTGAAGAAATGGATGGGGTTTATCATGGTCTCGATTTCCTACGTGATATTAACCTGAAAAAAGAAGTGGAAGTAAAAGGGAAAATAGCCGTTATAGGGGGTGGAAATACGGCAATCGACGCCGCAAGGGCTGCAATACGCCTGGGTGCAGAAGAAGTTCATATTCTTTACAGGAGGACCATTGAAGAAATGCCCGCTGATAAAAGGGAAATATTGGATGCCATTGAGGAAGGAATTAAAATACATGAATTGGTTGCCCCTGTAAAATTTGTCGGTAATGGAAGCATCCGGCAAATAGAATGTATTAAAATGGAACTGGGTAAATTCGGAACAGATGGAAGAAGATCTCCCATGAAAAAAGAAGGTTCGAATTTCTTCATGGATATTAATATGGCAATTCCGGCCGTAAGTCAATATTCCGACCTGCCATTCGTAACAAAAGAGGAAGTTGAGATAACTGAATGGGGAACATTTATTACAGATGCCTATACCCAAATGACCACACAGAAAGGTGTATTTGCCGGAGGGGATGTCGCACGTGGTTCCGATGTGGTAATTACGGCAATCGCTGATGGTAAAAATGCAGCACGTTCAATAGATAAGTTTCTTGGTGGTACAGGTGACCTGAATACAGGCGAAACGATTGACCTGCCATTTGCAAAAGCTGAAGAATCAGATGCTGTAGAACATGAGAGATTTACAATGAAATTTCTCGATGCAGCAAAACGAAAGCATTCATTCGAGGAAGTATCGCAAGGATTTCATAAGCTGAACGCAATCGCTGAATCAATGAGATGTTTACAATGTTCCAAAAAGTAATTAAATGAGGAAAAACCATGAAAGTAAACCTGAAAATAAATAATAAAAATATTCTTTGTGAAGAAGGAACTACCATTTTCGAAGCAGCAAAACACAATAATATTCTCATTCCGCACTTCTGTTACATGGAAAATGTTCATCAGATTGGATCCTGCCGTATTTGTGTTGTTGAAGTCGAAGGCGCAAAAACTCTTCAGGCTTCTTGTGTTACAACTGTCAGAGAGGGTATGGTGGTTCAGACCAATTCAGAAAAAGTCCGAAAGGTCAGAAAAGTTATTTATGAACTTATGCTTTCCGATCATCCAAAGAATTGCCTTGGTTGCAGCCGTAACCAGAATTGCGAGTTACAGGAACTTGGGGAATTAATCCAGGTTGAAGAATTCAAATATGAAGGTGCACGGTCAAAAGATTTTATAGATAGTTCGAGCCCTTCAATTGTCCGCGATAGTTCCAAATGTATATTGTGCAGGCGCTGTGTTACCATTTGTAATGAAATTCAGGGAGTCGGTGTTTTAAATCCACAGCTCAGGGGATTTGATACATTTATCGGGCCGGCTGAAGATACATTGTTAGCCGACTCGGTTTGCGCAAACTGTGGGCAATGCGTGTTGGTTTGCCCGGTTGGTGCCCTTAAAGAAAAAAATTCCACAGTTGATGTCTGGAATGCGCTTCTCGACAAATCAAAAACCGTAATAGTCCAGACTGCTCCTGCTATTCGTGCTGCTTTGGGAGAGGAATTCGGACTGGAACCCGGTACACTGGTTTCGGGTAAAATGACAACAGCTTTGCGTGAAATGGGATTCGATTATGTTTTTGATACGAATTTTGCTGCTGATCTTACCATTATGGAAGAAGGTTCAGAATTTCTTTTAAGATTGAAAGAATCTCTTGTTGCAAAAAAGAATGGTGCTGCCTTACCATTAATTACCAGTTGCAGCCCGGGTTGGATAAAATATGTTGAACATCACTATCCTGAACAACTCGATCATTTGTCGAGTTGTAAATCACCGCACATGATGCTTGGCGCAATATCCAAATCTTATTTTGCCAAACTTATTAATACCGGTCCGAAAGATATTTTCGTTGTTTCTGTTATGCCATGCACAGCCAAGAAATTCGAAATTACGCGGCCGGAAATGGTGAACAATGGTTATCCAAATGTCGATGCTGTAATTACAACGCGTGAACTCGCACATATGATTAAAGATGCAGGAATTAATTTTAAAAATCTTTCAGACAGTTCATTCGATAGTCCACTTGGAGTTTCATCGGGAGCAGCAGATATTTTTGGAACTACCGGCGGGGTTATGGAAGCAGCTATCAGAACTGTATATGAAATTATCACCGGTCGTGAATTGCCATTAACAATTGAAT
>Ga0265323_10000477_pt1 | contig 22641 bp, 18 predicted proteins | sample 41225metaG_FD_193580 | JGI IMG/M metagenome (GOLD analysis project Ga0265323, IMG submission 193580) | Rhizosphere microbial communities from Carex aquatilis grown in University of Washington, Seatle, WA, United States - 4-12-25 metaG | ecosystem: Host-associated > Plants > Roots > Rhizosphere...
ATGCTGTAACAATGGGTGGAGTCAATCCTGCCTATAAAGATTTATTGAGCTTAATAAGACGAAAGATAATATTTGGAGAGAGTAATGATATATATAAAAATTATTTATTCGCGGACATAGGTGGTGGAACGGGCAATCTATCGCTTAGTCTTGCGCCATACTTTCCGAAATCCACTTTCTTAATTATAGATAAATCTAGCAAGATGCTTGAGATCGCAAAAAGAAAAGCATTCAATAAAGGGTTGGAAAATATTGATGTGATGCAGGAGGACGTAGAAAATATAGATAGTATTGTAAAAAAATATGATAGACCAATAGATTGTGCTATAATGGTACATACATTATACGCTACAAAATCTATCGATGATCCCAAAAAACCTGAAAGAATTCTCTCGAATATAGCACATAATTTAGCGTCAGATAAATCCCGATTTATTATTGCAGATGTAAATCAGCCATTAAACACTAATTCATGGATTGCTTACTGTCTCTGGAATGCATATAAAAAGTTTGGAAGTGTTAGCGAAACAATAAAATTCTTCAAGGATAACGACCAGTCAAAACTTGCAAATAGGTATATTGATTCACTTCAAAAATCAGGAGATTATCTCTTATGCAATTTGGTTGAGTTCGAGAATATGCTGAGAAAAGCAGGATTTAACAAAATATATTTTTCGTCAGATAAACTCTATCGTGGAAGAGATAATACCATAATAGCAGGAATTTAGATAAAAAAAACTATTTCCCTATCTTTTTTGACGAAAAGATACAATAAGTGCTTCCGGAGACGACACAATTTTGTTCTATAGTCTCAAATTTTTTCTGGTATATACCTTCCAAAATTCCACTCAGTATTCCTGCAACTAGATAATCTGCTTTAATATTCTTCGATGTACCTAAAAGGTCTTTATAATGATCTCCGGGAGAATTATATAAATAAAAGGTATACTCATATTTTTCCGTATTACTTCGCACTAACTCGATTTTTCCTAAACCAAACAAACCTATCTGGTCAAATAACATCCTTTGTATATCTGCTCTCCCTGTATCTAAAGAATATTTACTGACTAGACGTGCCGTTGAACTTTTACCTAAAAAAATTCCTGTATCATAGAATATATCCTTAGCCTTATTCTCAAAAATATGATATAAAAGAACAATTATATCTATAGGAGTTATTAAAGAATCTGCGCCTATCAAATCTATATTTCCTTCTTCGCCAAAAGTGAAAGGTCTTTTAAGATTTTTTGATTTTAAAAAAGAATTTAATAATGTATCAGGATCCTTAAAAGGTTTAGCATATACTCTTACTAACTTTGCAAGAGTCTCAAGTTTTCTCGCTTCTGCAATAGCAGGAATATCTAAAGGATAGTCATGATTTACCTCTGATTTTTTCCATTTCGAAGACTTTCTTATCTCTATTATACAAACATCATCTCCCTTAGCAACACATTTTGTTTCGATGGCTATCAATGATTCATCATTCTTTACGGCAACGTTGGCTATGGCTTCAATACCTCCAGCATATAATCCTCTAACATAATCACATATAGGATGATTTATCTTTCCAAAATTAGCGATATAAGACTTAGCATTTGGAGATACTACACTAAAAACCATATGGGAATTCTTTAAATCATCTAAAACAGTGCTTAACTTTCCTACACCTACAAACTCAGTCTGCTCAAGAAAGAAAGACATATCTTTTACATCAGGAATAAAATTGAATTTTTGGATAAGAATATTACTCCCGTTTAAACCTTGAAGTTTCCCTAAATAAAATATTGTATCACGTGCTTTTTTTCCGAAGCGCAACTCCAACTCTTTTTGAAGAAAAGATAATGCATCCAATGGGAGAATAATCATAGGAATATTCCAGTAATATACTCTGCTCCCATCAAAAACGACACATTTATTACCTACAAAGCGGGTAATAAGTTTTAGTATTCTCTTCCCCAAAACCTCACCTCTTAATCAAGCATCAGCAAATATAAGATAACAATAGTACTATTGGTAAAGGCGGTTTAAAAAGATTACCAAAATACGACGAATAACATTGATTCTGCTTTTGAAAGAATTATAATATACAATAAATCTCTCCAGACAAAACTTTATAAACTTTCTCCTATTCTTCATCTTCATGCCCATCGAACTATCTTTTCTCGGTACTGGATCCATGGTCCCTACTAAGGATAGGAATGTCATCGGAATGTTCCTCAGTTACAAGAATAAGGGTTTGCTTTTCGATTGCGGCGAGGGCACGCAGAGGCAGATGAATATTGCAGGGATAAACCGCAACAAGGTAAATTATGTCTTCTTGAGCCATTGGCATGGCGACCATGTTTCAGGACTTATCGGCCTCATACAGACTCTCGGAAACCAGAATTCCCAGAATGACGAACGTCCGACACTTCATATATTCGGTCCTAGAGAGACAAAAGAGCGCATGGAACATATGCTTAAGACATGTATTTTCGAGAATAAAGTATTGCTTGAGATCCATGAGATCATCCCCCAACGCAATGAGATATTGAAGATAGTTGATGATGAAGATTTCTATATAGAGACGGCGCTTCTTGACCATAGCGTGACATGCCTAGGTTATAGTTTTGTCGAGAAGGATACCCGAAGAATTGACATGAACAAGCTTAAAAAGTATGGATTATCAAATGGTCCATTGATAGGTAGGCTGCAGAATGGAGAGACTGTAGAGCATGAAAAAAAATCCATAGATCCTGACAATGTATCGACAATAAGGAAAGGGTTGAAGATTACATTCATCCTGGATACTGGCTTATGTGAGAATGCTATCAATCTTGCTAAGGATTGCGACTTGCTCGTCTGCGAAGCGACTTACAGTTCTGAACTTGGAGACAAAGCAGAAAACTACAAGCACATGACAGCAAGAGATGCTGCGATGCTGGCTTCAAACGCCAACGCCAAAAGGCTTATCATAACGCACATCTCCCAGAGATATAAGACTTCAAGTGAAGTCCTCGATGATGCCAAAAGCGTCTATTCTAACGTTGAAGTCGCCCATGATTTCATGAAAGTGAAATTATAGAGCATATAATCTGCAAATAATGATTTCTATAGATTCTGCATTAAGTCAATATTCGGCTCTATCCTAAGTCAAATATTTTGCTATCTTTCACAACATCAATTCTTATTCTTATAAAAATTGCTCTCTTGCAATCTCCGCAATTTTGAGAGCTGATAGTTGGAAAGTTGCTCACTTAGGATAGCAAAAATGACTTTTAGGATGGAGACTCATATTCCGAAAGTTTTATAATATTAAAGTGCTGGATTACGAACGGTATGAGCGATCATATAGTAAAAAGGGGTGTGTTAGTTGTAGTTCTATCTATAATCTTATCCATACTTGGCAGTGGAATAGTTCATGCATTCGGCGTATCCGCGCCGTATCTTGAGAATGATACGTTAATAGTCTATCCAGGACATACTTATGTATATGATATAACTTTACAGAATGGGGATTCGAAGAATTATACTGCCGAGATAACCTACCTCTCTACAAGAGATGTCGTAGATGTCAATGAGAAGAAGGTCTTCGTTACTGAAAGGAATTATAGTATTAAGGTACCATTCAATATAACTATCCCTTCAGATGCAAAAATAGGGGATATATATGTATTAGTGTATAATGTTACACCAAAATTTTTTGAGAATTCTACAGAGATCACGGCATTCAATATCCCTAGAGGATTGAACATGCTTGTTGTAGAAAGTCCTAAAGAGGATATACAGCAATCTAACAGTATAAATGGAATGAGCGGATACTTTTCAAGCGAGGGATTCAAAAACACCTATAAGAATGTAGGAAAATATCTTCTTATATTGATTGTCCTAGCAGGAATCATATTTGTCGCTCTTAGAATCTGGAAGATGTCAAAGAAGATGTCATCAAAGATTGACGCGGAAAAACATCAGAACATGACCATAAGCGATGCAAAGGATATCGAACAAGTCAGGGAAATATTAAGAAAGATATCTGACGAAGAATTTTCGATCCCTGAAATAAGAGAGATATTCAGGAAAAAAATCATTGAATTGACAAAGGACGAGAGTATACTTGATGATACAATCACAAGAAAGGAACTCATAAAGAAGATCAAATGAAAACTATATTGAATAGTGTGTGGATTATAGGAATATTATGTATAATACTTTCTATAGTCCCTGCCAGAGCAGCAAGCGATGCGCAGGCCTGCAGCCCTTTGTGGTACTGTACAGCATACAGTTCAGGCGAATGTGGATCAAGGGAATGCATAGACATAAATGGATGCAATAGTTATGAACCTTTAAAGAATAAAGAATGCTCGAACGGAGTAAATGATGCTCTGCCTTCAGGTTTCTTCCAGACAGATAAGCGAGTCGTGAAGATGGTTGTCGAACAGGATAGTGTCGTACAATCCATTATATCTATAAATGGAAGCGATGATGAGAAATATGTTCTTGAGATACAGTATCCTTCAACATATGCTGAAAGCACGGAATTTATCACATCAAGTATAACGCATAAAGAGATGACCTCTGGAGATTTCGGGATAGTCGTTGATACAAGAGACATAATCCCTGGAACATATGTCATCCCTATAAACATATCGAACGAGAAATACTCGAGGAACATAACATTGATAGTGGATGTTGTAGAGAAGGATACCTCTCCGATAATTATAGATCTGGACTCATACATCAAGTTGCCTGGTGCAAAAAACATCCTGAATGTCGACATTGAAGCGAAAGATAAGATAGATAATATAACCTATGATATACTGGATGATAAAGGAAGTGTGGTATACTCTAAAGAGGAAGAAAAAGGTTATAAGAGTTCAAAGAGCGGCGAAAGCATAGCATTGCCTGAAGCTATAAGTGAAGGGATATACACTCTGGCGGTCAAGATATATTCGGCAGATAAGATATCTGTTGAAAGCAAGAGTTTCGCAGTATTCAGTCAAGGAAAATATTTTAGGACGGAAGAGAATCATGTGGCGCCGGAAGGAAATGCTACTGGATGGATAATTACAGGAGTTATACTTCTTGCAGTATGCGCTGCATTGATATTAAAAAAATATGATTATAACGCAAAAAAAGTAAATGTCTTCGGGAGGAATAAAATGTTCAGGATAAACATGCCAAAATTCGGCTTATGGGGAAAGAAGGATATCAAGGTCGACACTAAAGAGGATAAGCTTGAGACTTTAAAGAAGAGTTATGAACGTGGATTCATATCAGAAAAAGAATATGGCGAAGCCGTAAGAAACTACAAGCAAAACCCTGCGAATGCTATAGGAAATTCTATAATCAGGCCTAAAGAGAATATCGAACAAAAAGCTGCTGAAATAAAGATGAGTATAAAAACAGAAAAACCTGAAGCAAAGATAGAGGAGAAAGAAGAGGAAAAGTCATATCCTCCAAAGGCATCAGAAGAGAAAGTGTCTATAAGTGTAGGGATAATAAAGAAAGTCGAGACGCCAGTTTCTCAGATGCAAAAGATGGAACAGATAGAACAGAAGCATGAACAGTCAAATGTCACAGCGTCAAATGAGCTTCCTGATCAGGTAAGTGAGGAGATACCATACATCAAAGAGAAGAAGATCTTCGGCTTCTACAAGGTGACAGTCAATGAAGAATCAAAAGAGCCTATAAAAGCTCCTGCTGAAGAGATTCATACTGCTTCAGAACCGCAGACGGTGATGACACCAAAGATATCCGAAGAATCCATACTCGACAGGCGTGATGAAGAGAGGGCATTCGGATTAAGCAACGGATATAGGCTATACTCCTTAAGGGAACTCTTGAACATCCTCCCTAACATGCCTGAATATATGTGGCATCATCATACGAAAGAGGGACGCAATGATTTCTCAAGCTGGATAATTGGAGTCTTCGGCAATAACGAGCTCGCTGAAGAATTCAGGCGCGCAGATACACAGGAAGATGCACTCAAGGTGCTCAAGAAATATGAGTGAGCCTAATTTGGCAATCTAAAATGTATTTATATGATATAAATTATTTTTATTTTCTTATTTATCCAATTCTCTAGAAATCAAATTGTAGAATAATCAAAATATGATTAACATATAAGAAAACAAAAGAAAAATAAAATAAAAATTCTACTTATTCATCATGCGCTAATGCATAGATTGCCTTTAGTGCAACGATGATTGTCGCTGGTATGACAAAAGTCATTATAGCGCCAAGGACACTCTGCAATGTTGGGCCTATCTTTGCTACGCCTGACAATACAGTTCCACCCATGGATGCTACAATCACTAGTGATACTGAAGCCAATAGGAATGGAGTAGTCTCTCTTCCAGTGACGTTCAATAGACCGACGATCAATCCTAATACTATCAGGACTGAAGTGGCTACAGGAGCGTTTCCTGAACCGAATATGCCTACTAACAATGCAATCACTACACCTATAATGAATGCCCAGCTGCCTATCTTTGCAACCAAATCCGTATTATCCTTACTCATATTAAATCACCCTCCGAATATTATAATCATGGAAGAGGATAAAATGTTTATAAAGTTTACTCATCGAGTTCAAGTGAAGACTAAAAAGTCATATAACGTAATACTATATGCTTTTATGTATCGATATTCATTAAAATTTATAAACAGGCGTTCCATACTCTTAGAATTCGTATCGTGAGGTGAATTCATGGATTTGATATTGATAATAATATTGGCGGTCGTCGCGATCATATTGATATGGCTCATTGCGGCGTACAATAGGTTTATAGTCCTGAAGAACAGGATAGATAATGCATGGTCGCAGATTGATGTGCAGATAAAAAGAAGATTTGATCTTATACCTAACTTGATAGAGACTGTGAAAGGCTATGCCAAGCACGAGAAGAAAGTGTTTACGGATGTCACAGCCGCAAGAACAGCTGTCATGAATGCTACATCCCTTCCTGAAAAAGCAAAGGCCAATAATCAATTGACTTCGACTCTCAAGAGCTTGTTTGCAGTCGCTGAGGCTTATCCTACGCTTCAGGCTAACCAGAACTTCATGATGCTTCAGGAAGAATTGTCCGGAACAGAGAGCAAGATTGCCTATGCAAGACAGGCATACAATGATTCGGTATTGTCATACAATAATGGCGTGCAGATGTTCCCTGGAAGCATGATTGCAGGAATGTTCAATTTCAAGCAAAGAGAGTTCTTCAAGACTGATGAAGTCGAGAAGGCTGCTGTCAAAGTGAAATTCGAATAAGAGGACAATCTTCAAATATTTTTTTATTCTATATTTTATTAAAGTAACAAACGAGGTACAAGAGACCAATGAACTCACGCAGTTCGTGATGTTCATCATTTTTCCAAGGTTTTTTGTAAAAAGCTTATGGCAAACGCATTTGATGAGTCAGCAATCAATAAATTCAAGAGTTATATGCTCATATTCTGCTTCTCACTCATAATAATCGCATTAGGATATGTCTTCGGAAGGATATATGGTGGAAATAATCAAGGCATAATAATCACATTCATGGTCCTGGCATTCATCATTGCGGTAATAATGGCTCTTGTAAGCTATTATTGGGGAGATAAGGCAGCTCTTAGTATAAGCAATGCATATCCTGCAAACATGAAGGATCATGCACATTATATCAACAGTGTAGAAGGCCTAGCGATTGCAGCGCAGATACCACCACCAAAAATATATGTCATTCCAGACCAGGCGATAAACGCATTCGCTACAGGAAGGGATCCTAAGAATGCATCTATAGCAGTGACTGAAGGCGCACTCAAAAAATTGAACAGGGTAGAACTCGAAGGAGTCATAGCCCATGAGATGGGACATGTAAAGAATTATGATATGAGACTTATGACTATCACAGTCATATTGGTAGGATTGATAGCGCTACTGAGTGATTTCTTCCTTCGCGGATTGATATTCGGAGGAGGAGATGATGACAGGGGAGGCAACAATGTAATATTCTTGGTGATAGGAATAGTGCTTGCGATACTTGCGCCTATAATCGCTCAATTGATACAGCTTGCAATATCAAGAAAACGCGAATATGCAGCTGACGCGCAGGGGGCGATACTTTCAAGACATCCTGAAGGACTCGCAAATGCCTTAAAGAAGATACAGAAAGACGACATCGAGACAAAACATGCAAGCAAGGCTACAGCGCACATGTACTTCTCAAACCCGTTAAAAGAAGGATTCTGGAACAATCTATTTAATACACACCCCGATATAAACGAGCGCATCAAACGCTTGGAGAAGATGTAGATCTTCTTGAACCTTTTCCTCTATCATGATAAATAATCTAATAGAAGCTTAGACATATAAGTTAAATAAAATACCCTCGGTAGGACCAAGAATGTCGATCCTACCTCGGGAAAAAGAGGTGAGTTAGCATGAAACTAATTTTATTCATTCTCTTATTAAATCCTCCTTTATAGATATTAAACGAGAATATTCTAACCGACATTCTTTTACTGTTTCAGAATAATTAGAAGAATGCACACTATAAAATTCTTTATCCTCAGCGTCCTTTCTTTCAACCCCTTTATTAGTTAAAACTACCTTAAAATAGTCTTTAGAATATTCGTATGATCCTAATACTATGGTTTTTCTAAATTTTACTTCTTTGCCGTTTCTACTAAATTATCCAAAGCCGCAACAGTCTTAGCGATATATTTTTCCTCTTGCTCTTCAGTCAATACGTATGCCCAAGTATTAACCATTTTATTTCACCTTCAAATAATCTAGTATAAAATTGATTATAAAAATTACTTCCTCTTCCATGCCATCTCGAAGAATCCTTTTATCGATTCTGCAAAGAAGCTAGTCTCTATCCATACAGCGACATCATATGATGGATGCACGTCCTTGTCATTTGTTATGAAGAACAATAATTTGTTGTCATCAATGAGAACAAACCTTGATTTTATCTCTGTATAATTCTTGACTTCAGCTATCCCCTTCAAATCTTTTTCCAACTTTTCAGAATCCTTGTTGTGAGGGACAAGTATCTTTATTGAGATACCTTTGTCGGCTGCCTTCTTCAAACTCTTCTCAAGATATTGCATCTTTCGTATCATTCCGTCGGCAGAAGTCATGATATATATTGAACTTTCAGCCTTCTTGATCATATTTTCTAGATAATCATAGACGTTATCCCTATTCTTTAGCATCCCTACCAAGTCAGTTGGTTCGACAGTATCTATGCCATTTGTGTGCAATTGAGTCAATTGATCTAGAACATCAGATTTCTTTAATTCATCCATCGTTACTTCTTGCCTTGAAGATTCTTCTCTTATCTTCTTCTTTATTATATCAATCACTTCAGTTGGAGGTATTGCCATATATTTTATCGGCTTTCCAAGTTTCATCATCACGAATCCTTTCTTTTCGAGCGATTCGAGGACATCGTACGTTCTTGACCTTGGAACATTAGAGATATCGGATAATTCTCCTGCGCTCGAAATTCCTCTTGATAATAGCGCAGTCCAAATCTTAGCTTCATAGCTGTTTAGACCAAAATCCTTAATCTTCTTCAATAAGTCTTGCTGAACAATCATTTTTTAACCCCCAACAATTAAAATTTAGATAACATAATTGTTGTTACTTAGGGGAAGTAAGAACCATTTATAAAGATTATGGTTTTGTTGTTATCTTAGAGTGAGAACTTAAATTATATTATTAGATAAAAATGTGTTCGATCAAACATAGCGCACCCTGACACCCTGATTGCATATAGAGAGTGATTTTTATAATTTGGAATCAGAGATTATAGAATTGAAGATTATAGAGATTAATCTTTGGAATTTAAATCTTTATTCTCGTCAAAAAAAATAACTTCAAATCGAATTAAATAGTACAATTTAATATTTTTAATTTAAATGTTAATTAATCTCATTTATTTCTTATTCTCTTAACTCTTTTATTCTCTTTAGTCATTTCTTCAGTTTTGATATATTTTATTCTACACTTTTCTTCTTTCGTTTCTTTCTTATTTTCTTCTAGTTTTCTTACTCTACTTTTTTTCGTTTCTTTCTTTAACTCTTCATCTTCTATCTTATCTTTCATCCAATTCTCTCTTTTTTACTTTTTACTTTCTATCTCTTCCATTTTCCATCTTCTTCTCAATTAAGATATATATATTTACTATATAGAAATAATATATATAATATATATAATATAAAATATTTTATATATAATAAAGGTTAAAAAATAGAGTTTATAGTATTAAGAGTTTGGTTCTTTTGACATGAAAAAAGCAAGATTGAGCACAAAATGGATAAAAAATTTCAGCAATGCTATTTTCATTTCCATAATTCCATATGCAATCAAGGGGTGGCGTCTATTCTCTAACAAGCATTATATAATCATATGGTTGCATACGCGAAATATTTATATAACCTTTATTTCTTCTGGAATATTGTCTTTGAAAGGTATTGTTGGGTGGTTTAAGTGGATGTGAGTAATTTTTTAGAGAATTTCATTAAAAAAGAGTCTTTATTCAAGAATAAGGCTGCTCTTCAAAGTTCTTATAATCCTAATGAGATCATGCATAGAGATGAACAGATCGCTCATATCGCTAAAATTCTGGCTCCAGCGTTAAGACTTGAGAGACCATCCAACCTATTCATTTATGGCAAGACAGGAAGTGGTAAGACTCTTACTGTCCAGACTACTGTAAGGCAGATAGAATCTATAGCATCCAGAGAATTGATCCCTATAAAATTTATCTATATAAATTGTAAATTAAAGAAGGTTGCAGATACGGAATACAGGCTCATCGCCGAAATAGCGAGATTCTTCGGAAAAAATATTCCGCCTACAGGTCTTCCCACCGATGAAGTATATAATATATTCTATAAGGCTTTAGACAGTGAAAAACAGATCGTCATATTATTGCTTGATGAGATAGATCAATTGGTGAAGAAGATAGGTGATGAGATAATATATAATCTTACAAGGATAAATACTGAACTCAAGAATGCCCAGCTTGCGATTGTAGGAATAAGCAATGATATAATGTTCGCCGATAATCTCGATCCGCGCGTCAAAAGTTCCCTCTCTGAGGAAGAATTAGTCTTCCCTTCATATAATGCTATCCAGATACAGGACATCCTAAAGAAGAGATCCATTGAGGCCGTCAAGGAAAATATCCTTGAAGAGGGAGTCATAGCGAAATGCTCGGCTTATGCTGCGCGTGAACATGGTGATGCCAGACGTGCTCTTGAATTATTGCGTGTAGCTGTAGAACTTGCAGAGCGCAAGGGAATCCTGAAGATAACCATTAAAGAGCTTGATGAAGCTGAAGATAAGATAGAAAAGGACAGGGTTCTCGATATAATAACGACGCAGCCAAAGCAGTTCCAACTGGTATTATACTCCATAATGTTGATATATGAGCAGAGAAGATCTGAAAATATAATATTTACCGGCGAGATATATCTTTTGTATAAGGAATTATGTTCGAAAGTCAACTTAAGGCCTCTTACACAGAGAAGAGTCAGCGATGTCATCGCAGAATTTGACCTGCTTGGGATGATCAATGCAAAAGTCATATCCAAAGGAAGATATGGGCGGACAAGAGAGGTGTCTGTCGTGACTAATGATATGTTGAATCTGAAGATAAAATCCCTCCTTGAGAATGCATTGCAGCTTAATTAGATTAGTCCGATGCGGTTTGAGGTTTGACAATTTCGAATTGATGCAAGAATGGCAAGAATAATGGATGCGTGTCTATGAATAAGACTGAACTGATCGAATTTTATCTCGATAATGGACTGCTTGTAAGTCCTGACCTCTTTAACGAATTAGAGATATCTCCTCTTCCTTTAAGGACTCCTTTTGCTGTCTTGGGAAAAGATTCATTGAACGTAGTCAATTCAAGGAAGAGTATAGTCATAGAAGATTTTGAGAAGGCTATAGTGTTGAAGGAGAAACATAAAGACTCAAGACTTTATTCTAAGTTCATAGATTACTTGAAAGATTATGATACTCCGCGTGATGTGACGAGGATATCCAAAGCGGATGTTTTGACAGATGTTTTGGCAGGCAAGGCTGCTTCACCAGCGATTGTTCCTGTCGTAATATCCAAGAATTTATCCCAACAACCTGTTTCCGAATCGGTTCCTGATTTGATGAAACAGGCTTCGCAGGATGATGTCCCTAAACTTGTTCCAAGAAATATCTTGCTCGATAAGACTGAATTCATGAGGGAACATAATATAAAGATAGTATCTTCATATGCCACTAAAGTCCGTAAGTGGGTCGTTCACGATTTTGTCAGTCTATATAATGCAAGGTTCAAGGAACTTGAAAAGATACTTCGTTCGAGGCAGGAACTTTCAAGTCTTACTTCGATAGCGCGCATAAGCGCAAAAAAGGAGCGCGAGAATGTCGCTCTTATCGGCGTCGTCTATGATAAAAGCTTGACGAAGACTGGAAATATCATGTTGACTCTTGAAGATCCTACAGGGATGGTTAAAGTCGTCGTCACGAAAGTCAAGGAGGATCTTTTCAGGCTTGCTGAAGAAATTCAATTGGATGAAGTCATAGGTATTACAGGGATGTTTGATAATATCATATTTGCAAGCAGCATACTCATACCTGATATTCCTTTGACTAAGGAACTTAAGAAGAGTCCTGACGAGGGATATTTTGTCGTCATTGCAGACACTGAACCCGGAAGCAAGCTTTTCTTGGTCAAGGAATTTGAAAAATTATTGTCTTGGATAAATGGAGAAGTAGGAAGCGAAAAACAGCGCGATATAGCATCGAAAATTAAATATATATTCATAGCAGGCGATCTCGTCAATGGTGTAGGGATATATCCTAATCAGGAATTCGACCTGAACATACTTGATATAACTGACCAATATACGGCTCTTGCAAATCTTCTTAAGCAAATCCCCTCCAATATTCCTATATTTATCTGCCCAGGAAACCATGATGTAGGAAGGATGTCTGAACCGCAGCCTGCAATCGACGAGGAATATGCGTCTGATCTGGTGATGATGCCTAATGTGATATCTCTTAGCAATCCTTCCACTGTAAATATATATGCTCAGCCAGAGAATAATTTTGATGGTTTTGATGTGATGATGTATCATGGTTACTCCTTTATCTATTACTCCGAGAATATTCCCGTCATAAGAAAAGCAGGTGGTCAGAAGAGGCCTGACCTTATAATGAAATATCTTCTTCAGAGAAGACATCTCGCTCCGTCGCATACATCGACATTGTATATTCCTGACCCTAAATGCGATCCTTTAGTCATTGATAAGATCCCTGATTTCTTCATCTCCGGGCACGTGCATAGAGCGATGGTCACCAACTACAAGAATGTAACATGCATCAATGCATCGTGCTGGACCGGTCAGTCTGATGAGCAGGAACGTCGAGGACTTGAAGCCCAGCCTGCAAGAGCATTTATAATTGACATGCGTACGCGCGAAGTTAAGATAATGAATTTTATGCCTAAAGATGAATCTGAGAAAGAGCCTGCTGCAAGCGCTCCAAATAATTCACAGGATACATCTTCTGATAAGTCCAAATCGGAGGCGGCTACAAATGGTTGAAGCAAGCCCTGATATGCAGAAATATTTTGAGGAACTGGAGAATGCATGTATGCGCGAGATAAAGATAGCAAATAGCGCAAGAGCGAAAGGATATGATTATACGACGAATTGCGAGATAGTCCTTGCGAAAAATATGGCTGAGCGCGTAATCGGTATAATAGCCGTAGTGGCTCCGCAGATACAGAATACTGGAGCGGTAGATCGCATAATAGAACTGGAAAAGATTTATGGCGTCCTTGATTGGCGTGTCGCATTCACAATCGCTGAAGAAGTAGCGAGGCAGAAATTCTGCGCATTCAAGGATGAGAAGGAATCGATGGAGATAGGCATAAAGACAGGCTTTGCGTATGTGACTAATGGTGTCGTTTCGAGTCCCATTGAAGGATTCACGCATCTTGATATACTCGACAGGATGGATCATCAGGGAAAATATTTTTGCGTAAATTTTTCAGGGCCTATAAGGAATGCAGGAGGGACTGCCGCGGCAGTATGCGTCCTTATCGCCGATTATGTCCGTGTAAAATTCGGATTCGCGAAATATGATGCTACTGATCTAGAGATCAAGAGGACTTTCACTGAAGTAGAGGATTATCATACAAGGTTCAGCCCTAGGCAGTATTTCCCTAGTCGTGAAGAGATAGATTTTCTTATGAGAAACATCCCTGTGCAGATAGGAGCTGAATCCAGCGAGAAATATGAAGTCTCTAATTATAAGGATCTCCCGCGCGTTCCTGTAAATCTTATACGTAGCGGATTCTGTCTCCTATATTCTGATTGCCTCCCTCTGAAGGCTCCGAAGCTTTGGAAGCAGCTCAAAGTCTGGGGGAAAAATTTTGATATGATTGATTGGATGTTCCTTGAGGAGTATCTGAATATCCAGAAGGCAGCAAAGGCGCATAAGAAGAAATCAGATACTGGAAGCAGCGGCGCAAAGATACTTCCGGATTATACTTATATAAAAGACTTGGTCGCAGGAAGACCTGTATTAGGTTATCCTCTAAGAGTGGGAGGATTCAGATTAAGATATGGGAGAGGCAGGGTTTCAGGATATAGCGCTCAATCCATCCATCCGGCGACGATGCAGGTGTTGAATGATTATGTAGCTACAGCGACGCAGCTCAAAGTCGAGCGTCCAGGAAAGGCCGCGGCGATGACCGTATGCGATTCACTTGATGGTCCTATAGTAAAATTATACAATGGCAGCGTATTGTTTCTCGAGAATGAACAGATGGCAAAGCAGTACAAGAAAGATGTCAAGGAAATATTGTTTCTTGGGGATGTTCTTGTAGCATATGGCGATTTCTTCAACAGGAACCAGCTCCTTGCGCCTCCAGGTTATTGCGAAGAGTTCTGGATACTTGAAGTTGAGAAGGCCGCTGTAGAAAAATATCCTCTGTATTCTTCAGAGACTGAATCAACATTCGAATCGAAACCTGAATCAAAATCTGTATCTTCTGAGAGTTCTCCTGTGATACTTCCTCTAAGGAAATTTGATGATTATCGGGATATAGACCTCATAAAACTTTCGGAAGGCCTGAAGATATCTGTGGAAAATCTTGAGATATTGTTCAAGAATCCTATAAAGACAAAGATAAGTTTCATTGCTGCAATGATGTTCTCAAGGCATCTTGATGTCCCTCTTCATCCAAGATTCACTTATTATTGGAAGACGATAAATCTGTATGATTTGCGCAATCTTGCATATTGGCTTGCGCAGTCGAACATTGTACGCTACGAATCGAATTTAGTAAGTATCCAATCAAACGCGACAGGCACTCAATCAGAACCTTCAGCGAACTTTTCAATGAATTCTTCATCTTCAATAGATTCTTTTCCTTCAATAAACCCTTTAAGAGGAGCAATTGAGAAGATAATACTCCCGAAGAATGATGCTAAAAGAGTTTTAGAGATTTTAGGCATACCGCACCTGTTCGTAAACAACGAATTCGTAGTCATAGAACAGGATATAGCGCAGGCTTTGCTTGAGACATTGAATATACATCAGGAATCCTTGAATGAGGATACTTCCGCAATAATCCGGCAAGTCAATGATATGATAGAGCAGAACCTGTCGCGCAAAGACAAGGGAGAATTTGTCGACGAAGATGCTCTCTCGATGATAAATTCCAAGATATCTTCGATTACTCTTCGTGACAAGGCAGGGATATTCATAGGCGCAAGGATGGGAAGACCGGAAAAGGCGAAGATGAGAAAACTTGCGGGCCAACCGCATACATTATTTCCTGTCGGAGAAGAAGGAGGGAAACTCAGGAGTTTTCAGGCAGCGATGGATGCTGGAAAAGTCACGTCGACATTCCCTATATTCTATTGCGATAAATGCAAAAAAAAGACAGTATTTGCGATATGTGAGACATGCGATTCTAAGACGACAAAACTTACTTATTGTTTGGACTGCAAGAATACGGAATGCGCCAATAGCTCGCATAGGAAAGCGTCATGCGGTATATATGAATTGGACATTAAGTCAGTATTTTCTGACCTTTTGAAAAAGCTTGATACAAAAATATATCCTGACATGATAAAAGGGATCAGGGGGACGGCAAATAAGGAGCATCTGCCGGAGCATTTAATGAAGGGTATACTCCGCGCAAAGCATCATATTGCAGTAAACAAGGATGGGACGACAAGATATGATGCATCAGAGATACCTGTGACGCATTTCAAGCCTAAAGAAGTCGGCGTAAGCATGGCTAAACTTATAACACTAGGATATACTAAGGATATTCATGGCGATCTGCTGGTTCAGGAGGACCAGATACTTGAGATAAAGCCTCAAGATATATTATTGCCCTGCTGTCCTGACAGCCCTGATGAGCCTGCTGACGAGATATTGTTCCGTACGACAAAATTCATCGATGAACTGCTTGAGAAATTCTATGGTCTGAAGCCTTATTATAACCTTAAGGTGAAAGAGGATCTGGTAGGACATTTTGTTATCGGTCTCGCGCCGCATACATCTGCCGGGACTCTCGGAAGGATAGTAGGATTCACAAAGACTCAAGGATTCTATTCACATCCTATGTATCATGCAGCGATGCGAAGGGATGCAGACGGAGACGAATCATGCATATTCCTGCTCCTTGACGGGCTATTGAATTTTTCAAAGCAGTATCTTTCTGACAAGCGCGGAGCGACCATGGATGCGCCTCTTGTATTGACATACATCCTCAATCCTGCTGAAGTGGATGATATGGTGTTCGATCTCGACATAGGATGGAAATATCCTCTGGAATTCTACAAGGCAGCACTTGAATACAAGCCTGCGCCGACAATAAAGATAAGGCAGATGGGAAAATTCATAGGGACGCCATTCCAGTATGAAGCGATGGGATTCACGCATGACACTGATGATATAAATGCAGGGATATTATGCTCTGACTATAAGAAGCTTCCATCGATGGAAGAGAAGCTTTTCGGGCAGATGGACCTTGCGATGAGGATACGCGCCGTCGACAGCGGGGATGTCGCAAGACTAGTCATAGAGAAACATTTTATCAGGGATATCAAAGGCAACTTGAGAAAATTCAGCACACAGCAATTCAGGTGCGCAAACTGCAACGAGAAATATCGCAGGCCTCCTCTTGCAGGAAAATGCCTCAAATGCAAAGGTGGAAAGATAATATTCACGATATCTGAAGGTAGTATAGTTAAATATCTCGAGCCGACGATAAGCCTGGGAAAAAAATATCACATCCCGACATATCTTACTCAGACGATAGAACTTACAAAGAAGCGTGTTGAAGCATATTTCGGAAAGGATGAAGAGATACAGTCAGGGCTAGGGGCATGGTTCGGTTGAAATTTTTTAGAGCATTTATTTATATTTCAAGTATACTTATAGAAAGACTGCTTAATTTTATATCTTGGAATTTATCGAATGCTTCGCGCCGCATGCCTGGCATCTTATGAATGTTATGACTCCTTCCTTTGTGAGTTTCGTATCAGGCTTTCCGCATTCCTTGCATATGACATAATTATCCACGTACTGTTGTATCTTCTCATTTATCTTTGAAGAAGGGAGTTTTGTGTTGAATATCAATAATTGTTTCTTTATCTCGCCTTTGGCTGCAGTCTCTCTTGAGATATACTTCAGGATATGTTCGGGATTCCTTCGGATGACATTGGCTATCTGGACGAAATTGCTTATTATGGTCTTATTGCCTTCAAGCTGCCCGGTGACTTTAGGCACGACAAACCTCTCAGTAGCGACGACTGTATCCGGAAGTTTGTTCTTTCCACGTTCAAGCATCGCATCATAATCCATAAATAAAAAGAATAATCTTCCACTTATAAAGTTTATCACAATATATTCGACAATAATTCTTCAGGCCAGTGATCAGCCTAGACAAATTCACCCATATTTTCTTGAAAACATTTATATACTCTCACTATCGCAGTCTTTCCATATAGTCTAGATATTTAGAGGTGTTGCTTGGTCTTAGAAAACATTTTTAGTCCGCAGCGTGTAGAAGAGAAGCCTGCGCTCATGATATTTCTAGGGTTCATATATACTACTCTTGCGATGTTTTTGAGCTATTATATATTCGAGGCATATAGCAGCATATTCATGGTGTTTCTCGCGACGCTTGCATCTACTCCCTTGATATACAGGCTCATGAAGATGGAAGAGGAGAAGGACCTGACTGATGTCGAGGAAAAATTGCTTTTGAAGGAACATTCCAAGGCATTGAAATCTTTCATGTACTTATTTGTTGGTGCAGTATTATGTTTCTCCTTCTGGTATATAGTCCTGCCGCAGGATATGGTAAATACATTGTTTAATTCACAGATATCTACTATAACTTCAATCAATGCACGAACTCCTGTGACTGCGAACGTAATAGGTATAAGTGCGGATGCGACAAGCGCTGCATCTGTATTCAGCAGGATATTCTTCAATAATATCAAGGTGCTATTGTTCTGCATATTATTCTCGTTCCTATACGGTGCAGGAGCGATATTCATATTGATATGGAACGCATCCATAGTCGGAGCGGCGATAGGGTCATTCGTCCGCGCGAGCATCAATGCGCTCATCGAGACGACGTGCGGACCTAACGTCGGAACGACATTCTGCGCGGTAAGTTCAGGAATACTGAGATATACCATACACGGCGTTCCGGAGATACTTGCATATTTCATCGCTGCACTCGCGGGAGGCATAATAAGCATTGCAGTCATCAATCACGAATATACTTCAAGAAAATTCGAGCACATCCTCCTAGACAGTGCAGATCTTCTGATGCTTGCGATAGGAGTATTGTTCGTTGCAGCGCTTCTGGAAGTTTTCGTGACGCCTGCATTAAGCTTTGACAAGAACTTCTATAATTCATGCATAGGGATGTTCCATTGCGGACTTGCATAGAATCATATTTAACAATTTGAGATTATCACATTAACAACTTTACATCAACTTCACATGGCCTGCTTTCACTTCATATATCTCGCCGCGCATCATCATATCGCTTATTATCTCTTCACCATTGTTTATTCGGGAAATCTTCAGGACATCATCTATCACTGCCCCTTCCCCGCGGTCAAGATCCTTTATCAGTTTTGCGATCCTCTCTTTATATCCTAGTGTTGAAGTACTCTCGACAATCTCCGCCTCCTGTGGTTTGGTTTGAGACTTAGGCGTATCCTCTAATTCACGAATCTTTTTTATGAGCGATAACTCTTTTTTTCTGTATGCTATCCATGCAGCATCGCATTTCTTCACGATCTCCAAAGTGAGATATATGCTCTCATTGAATTCTCTTGGCCTTGCGATGACTCTAACGATGTCTCCTACAGAGACCTGCGATAGCTGGTCCGTATTCTCGAACATCCTGCCGCCTATCTGTCCTGTACCGTCGTCTATAGTTAGAGTATTGTTATCTTCAGCTACGATTGCAGCTATTATATTCACTCTCGAGAAATCGCCGTATTCTGTCATCAGATAATTTGATTCCCATCCCTGCTTCTTTACGAAAGTGCCTTTGTGGAGCATGGATATCGTGCAGATGTATGCAGTCTGCCTTCTTATGTCTTGTTCTGCCATTTTTGATCACATGTTTGAATTTTTTATGATTGATATTAAATAATTCCTATCTAATATGTATATACTGATCATATCCTGCTTATGAATCCTGCGCGCGGAGAGAATACTACTCCTTCTTTACGCAGGCTGTCTATTATATCCTCAGCCTTTTCAGGATCCATCCCCTTCTCTTTAGCCTTGAGTATTATATCGTCGACAGGGATCTGCTTGCCTATCTGTGCCTCAAGTTCCTTGATTATATCCTTGATAGTGTTTATGTGGCTTCTCTGCGAGGCTGTAACTCCTGTAGTTATCCTGTCGATATCTATCTTTCCAGTCTCAGGATCGACACCGATCTGCATCAGGCAGAAATGCACAAGTTCGATGGCTCTTCGCGCATCACTCTTAAGGACTTTCATGCTGAGTCTCACGCGTGCACTAGCTTCGCTAAGCCTGATGAGCGCTTCAAGTTGCCTTGCTGATATAGGGATTGCCTTGTATGCTCCTTCCTCGTCGCCAGTGCTTCGCATCTTGACATAATATTCCTTTATCTCCTCCAAAGCTTCATCAGTCAATACTGGATTGATATTCTGCTTGGAGTATGCGATATATTTCTTGAGAAAGTCCGTCCTTAATTCTGCAGCGCCGCCGCTGGATTTTTTATGAAGCTGCAATATGAAATCTGCAGTCTTCTCATCCTTCTGTTTATTAGGAATATCTCTTATAGGAAAGATGAGATCGAACCTGTTTATCAATGTCGAAGGCAATTCTATCTGCTTAGGGATGAGTTCATAAGGATCGAACCTTCCGAATTTAGGATTCGCGGCAGCAAGGACTGTCGTCTCCGCGCGAAGTGTTGCAGAGATATTCGCCTTATTGATGCTGATAGTCTGCTGTTCGAGCGCTTCGTGCATTGCGCTGGTATCTTCCTTGCTCATCTTATCCAATTCATCGATGCAGCATATGCCTTTATTAGTCAATACTAGCGCACCTGCTTCAAGAGCATAACCTCTTAAGAATTCATCCTTTACGACAGTTGCAGTAAGACCGGCAGCACTTGCGCTCTTTCCTGAAACGAATCTTGATTTCGGGGCGACAATACTTATCCTCTTTAACATCTGGCTCTTACCAGAACCTGGATCACCGATGAGCAGGACGTGAATGTCTCCTCTGGTTATGGATTCATCATCCTTCTTCTTACGGACGCCTCCAAAAAGTTGCAGGACAAGAGCTTCCTTCACCTTGTCATGACCATAAATGGATGGAGCGATGCTTCCGATGATCTTCTTATAGAGCTTAGGATCTTCAGACAATTCCCTTATCTCCTTGACATCTTCTGAAGTGATATTAAGTTCACTGAAATCTTCAGCTACAGCCTCTATATGGTTCGCTTCGATCATCAGGTCGAATCTTGTAAGCTTGCCACCGTCTTTAGCAAGTATAGGTACTTCCTTAAGTATGCCAGTAATTATATTCTTGCTTCCAGGACTTGTCTTCTTTTCAGAGAATGGACTTACCAGATCCCCTTTAAGGAATATATCCATGCGTTTAGGCTGCTCGGAACCATCAATGTCTTCAGGAGCCTCTTCAAGGACGATCTTCTGCGCATCGATCATCTCTTTGCTCATAAGCCTGAATTTGCCTTTCCTGCCGCAGCCGCATTTAGTAGGTTCATGAAATTTGATATCAAGCTGAAGCACAGTCATCGTATTGCCGCATGAGGGGCATTCGAACCTAGCGCTCGTGACTTGAGGTCTTACAGGAGATTTCTGCCTTATTATGCCGCTTATCTGGATAAGTTTGGACAGGTGCGCGCTTCGTATGTTCCTTATCATTATCTCCTGAGTCTTAGGAAGTTGCTTGAATCTTACCCTGAATTCTTTGCTTCCAGGGAAATCAAACTGTTCTATAGCAATCTCGCACGCTCTTAATGTATCTTCAGGATTCTCAAGGATATCCTGTGCCAATTCAAGATTATATTTTCCTAGGTCGGAAAAGTTTACTGTAAGAAATTTCTCGCCTTTGGATATGGCTGAATGTAATTGTTCACTATAAACTATATCGAAAAATTCGTGGAACTTATCAATCTGTTCAGTAATCTCCATCTTCCTTATACAGTCAGCTGTTTAAATCTTGACTGTACCCCCGCAACCTTATCTAAATGTCCCCTAATGAATTTGAACGAATTCTGAATGAAATTAATTTATAGGATTTAAATTTTTTAAAATAAAATTATGTATATGTTTACTGGACCTTCTTTAATATGACGATCAACTTGTCAAGGGCCTGCTTTGCCTCTTCCTCGCTCTTAGTTCCAGTGCATACGACCTTGCCGTTGCTGAACAATAGGAATGTAGCCTTCGCTTCAATCAACTTATATACTAGTCCAGGGAATTGCTCTGGCTCATATTCAGTGTTAGGAAGCTTCATAGCAAGGCTATTCAAATTCAAGGCCATGCCTATACTGCCTGAAGCGACCATATTCTGTACGGTTATTTTTGGCTTGATAGTGATCTTTATACCTATCTTCTGCAGGCTTTCAATAATCCTTTGGATTGATTCCTCGACTTTCTGTAAAGACCTTGCGCCAGTGCACACGATCTTGCCGGAACTGAATATAAGCGCTGAAGTCTTAGGATCCTTTATCCTGATTACGAGTCCAGGAAATTGTTCAGGATTATATTCTGTATTGCTTAGAGTTGCAGCCATCTTCTCAAGTGGAATAGTATGTTCAAGCGATGAACTAACAACAATATTTACTATCTGCAGATCTCTTTCAGTAGTTGGTACTTCAACTTTTGTTTTCTTAGCAGTTTTCTTAGCCATTTTATATCCCCCAAAACGGTTTTTACAGCAAGATTATAGCACGATAAATCCTGTGCCATTTATAAAGGGAAATCTTTCGTTATTTATAAAGGCGATTGTTTGTGCTTAAAGGATTCCATAGGAAATATAGGATTGTTGTCATTGGATAGGTGACAACCTCTGTTTCACATGGAGTTAGTGGTTAATTCAAATTT
>Ga0265323_10000479_pt1 | contig 22571 bp, 18 predicted proteins | sample 41225metaG_FD_193580 | JGI IMG/M metagenome (GOLD analysis project Ga0265323, IMG submission 193580) | Rhizosphere microbial communities from Carex aquatilis grown in University of Washington, Seatle, WA, United States - 4-12-25 metaG | ecosystem: Host-associated > Plants > Roots > Rhizosphere...
GTTGTGATGGGTGAGGTGCATGAGTATAGTTATACCCGTTTTGGAACGACAGGTACTTTCTTTGTTGACGGTAAAGCGGTCGCAACTGTCACCGACGCGAATAACTATTCCGGCGTAATCGACCAGTTTGGCGGCAATGTTAATTACCCAGGCAACACCGCCCCCGGAACTTTCTATGGTTGGAACATTCTCAACCGAGGCCTCTCCGCCGCCGAAGTGCTCTCGACCTACGAGACGGGGGTGCTACCGAGCGACTGCTTCCCGGCGACTCCGGCAGGGACGACCTTGAACACGTCGGCCTTTTTGAACGTCGGATATGACACGTTCTCTGGCGCGAGTGCAACGGGGTTTGCTGCTGTCAAAACAGGCGGAGGTTCTTCCAAGGCTAAAATAGCCCCTTTGTTTTCCGGAAAGGTTGGAGATAGGATCGCCGTTAGCTTTACGGCTACTTTGACGAGCGGAGAAGTTCCCTTTGTCTATTGCTCGGACGAAGCGGTGTCCGCTGTTTATTCAAACTTGTACCGTCCAACGGCGGGGGCAAACACGGTGATATTTACGCTCACATCTCCTTCGAGTCGGATATATTTTGAGGATATAGCCGCTTCTAGCTTTCTTATTAGTGCGTTCACAGCAACCCCCCTCGGCTGTCTCTGCGCCCCCGACGAAGCGCAGCCGGGCGGAGGTCCGGTTTGGGTGGATGTGTCGGGCAACGGGGCGCATCTCTACCTGCCAACCTCGGGCGTGACATGGGCTCAACCGTGCGGCGTCGGCGCGACGGTGGCAATTCCGCATACGTTCCTGCACTCGGCAATTTCCAGTACGGGAGGCACGACTTTGTTCGACACCATCCCGTACGGCTGGGCGCCGATCGATTGGCAGGTGTGGGTCGATGTGGCTTTTGATTCTGGAACCACCATCGATGTGGGTTCGTCCAGCACTCAAAATCGTTATGTGTCAGCTCAAAATGTGGCATCCACGGGAGCAAAGCAGGCCACGCCACTGGTGTTGACAGCTTCGACGACAAGTACCGGTTCCGCAGTCTATATCACAAAATCGGGCAGCACGACCACGGGCGACCTTTTGACGGCAGTTTTGACGATCAGGAAGATATTCTAACAATCATCCGAGGAAGGACAATACTATGCAAGACAGCGATAAGAGAATCTATATCCGCGTAATCCGCGACGAGAGTTGGCCGCTTGCCAATCAGAAGAACAAGGTTTCGTACGACATCGTTCACGTCGAGGTGCAGGACGATGAACGAAACGTGGTGACTGATCGCAGTGGCTGCAATATCAACATGACAGTCACCGACGTGACCGCGCCGTTGACCGTCTTCGCCGACATCAAGGCCGCGTGCACTGCCGATGCTATCTCGCACGGTTGGTTGCCGACGCCTCCGTAAGGGTTTTGGGTTTGCGGCCGGCGGGTGGGACCGCCGGCCGCTGTGTGGGGGGAAAGAGAATAGGTCGGATAGGACGTATGGGACCAATATGAACACACCGCCGCGCAGTATACTCGCAACGCTTGGGACTCTGGCGGCGATGTGCCTGCTCTTGATCGTGCTCGCCAACTGCTCGCGCCAGTCGGGCGAGCCGGCCATCTATACCGGCAGGATCTACTCGGCTGAACAGGTGCGGGAACTTTGCGGCTGGGCTTTCCTGGGCAAAGCTACTTACGCCGAGGTGAACCGCGACTGGCTGCCGTGGTACTATGCGCAGTTTCGCTCGGAGATCGCCGCGGGCGCCTACGGCGTGGTGAAGTGGCAGCCGGATGCGGCTTGCACGTTCTTTGCCTCGCGCTTCGCCAGTGGCTCACAGTTGCGCTTCTTCGCGCAGAATTGGAACACCGGCTTGGCTACCCACGGTATCGCCGTGGGCAAACGGTGGTACACGCAGGTCGGCGGCAAGACGGCGCACGCTCTGATACAGGCTATCACGCAAAACGGGCTGGAATTCTTCGAGCCGCAAACGGGGCAGTTTGTGACGCTCGCAGGAACGGAATTAACGGCAACGCAACTTTCGGAGTTCGACTGACATGAAGGCAAAACAAGTAATTCGTGCTGCGTGCTGCGTGATCGGAATGATGCTGGCAGCGTGCGCTACGGCGCCTACTACGCCGGGGACCGTGGTCGCGCCGGCCGGGCCCGCCACGGCGCAACTGGCAAATGACGTTACCAACCATATCGCCAAGACAGGCGATGAGATGGCCGCAGACGCGGCCGTGCTCAGCAAGGTTGCGGCGTCGGCGGGGGCGATCCATACGATTAACGCGGGCCAGCCGGCGGGGCCGCGAACCGATGGCGTCGAGAATGAGGCAAAGCTGATTCAGGCCGTGGCTGGCGAGCCTTCTGCAGCGGATAAACTGGCCGCCAGTGAGCGGGCGCGGATCGTGGCCGAGGGAAAGGCCGATGAGATCGCCAAAGCCTACGCCACGGCGCAAACGGCTGCCGCCATAGCCGCCAAAGAACTGGGCGAGACCAAGACGGCTCTCGCGACTTCGGAGGCCGCCCTGGCCAAAGCAAACGCCGACGCCGCGGCTGAACAGGCAACGCTCGCGGCCAAGCTCCAGGCGCATGAGGATGCGCTAAAGAAGGCGGCAGACGCGCGGGTGGCCAAGGTGCAGGACGAGGCGCGCAAGGCGTGGATGGCCAAGATCAATTATGTACTGCTGGGGCTGGGCGGGCTTTTCCTCATCGCAGCCGTGGCCAATGCGTTTTTGACCAATGGGCTGGGCCTGGGCAAGTCGGGTATCTTGGCCGTGGGGTCGGCCGTCGCGTTCACGCTGGATTATGCGTTGAACCAGACTTGGTTTCAATATGTCGTGATCGGCGCGGTCGTCGTGACAATCATCGGCGCCGGGGCATGGGCCTATTTGGAGTGGAAGGCGCACAAGGCGCTCGGCGCGGCGGAAGTGGTCAACGACACGGCCAAGAAGATCGTCAAGCAGCTCGATACCACGTACGAGGCCGCGACAACGGAAGCCAAGGCCGTGCTCGATCCGGTGTTCGACAATCTTTCCAAGGCAATGGACAAGACCGAGAAGAACGCCGTGCATCTGTTGCGCGCTGAGGCGAATATTCAACCGGCTTCGCCGCCGGCAAGCTGATTATGAGTGAGTGCATCAAAGCCGATCATCCTTGCTGGACACTCGAAAGTTTGCGGGTGCATCTGCAAAGGCAGTTGGACCAGATGGACCAGCATAATTTGGAGCGATTTCAGGCCCAGCAACGGGCGGTCGATCTCGCCATAAATTCCGCGCGCGAGGCTACCTCGAAAGCAGAACGGGCTACGGAATTGCGTTTCAACAGCGTGAACGAATTCCGCGAGACCCTGGCGGACCAAGTGACGCAATTCGTGACGCGGGCACAATTTGAAGAAGCGCAGAGGGGAATAGCAGAGAGCCGACAAACGCTCGTCGATCGTTTGGAGCGGATAAATTCCTACCAGGTTAAGACTGAGGGTGCGAAAGAAGGCACAAAGGATCAAACGGACCACAGTCGGGCCAACCTGGCGATAGTGTTGACCATTCTGGTGGGGTTATGGTCGATCATTTCACCTTTGATGGGGCCGCTATTCGGGCTGTTGGCCAAGCGATGAAAACCCATGTGGCACCTTGCTTACGCTTTCTTTGCCCTGGTCGGCGTTCTCACTGCGCTGGCTCTGATCCTTCTCTGTTTCAGGGTTCCGAAATCGTTTGAATTACCAATGCCGAAAATGAACCATCACGAAGAAGCCCAACTCCTTAAGATTTTAGCTGATCTGACCCGTGAAATGCACGAGTTGGGTGAGCACGTAGGAAGAAACAACCAGAGAATAGGAGAACTCATGTCACAAATTAGCGACTTCGCAGCCAAGCAAACTGCGCACAATCAAAAGGTCAGCGATGACCTCGACGCCATCTCGACCGAAATCCAAAAACTGAATGACGCCCTGACCGCCATTCAGAACTCGCCCGGCACGTTGAGCCCCGCGGATCAAGCGTCGCTCGACGCCGCGCAGGTCAGCGCCCAGGCGCTGGAAGACAAGGCCAACGGAATGGCCGCGGTCAGTCCGCCGGTAGTCCCGGCTGTGTAGATCGAACGTCCGTAATAAATCTACAGCAATACGTTGCGGTAGAAAAAGGATAACAATGACAAACATGACGAACGAAGACACGAATCAGATCAGGGAAAAGAAACCCCTGACCGAAACGAAAACGACCGAGCGCACCCGAACGCCCGCCACGCCTGCCAGGCCGGCCAGCGACAAAACGACCACCACCCGCCTGTCCGGCAAACCGGTGGACGATGGGAAAAGAACCCCGTTCGAGAGAAAGTAACAGGCCAAAGTAAGGGCTGTATTTCTGTGGGCGCTCGAAGCCGGGCGCCCACATTCCGCCACAACAATTTAATTGCAAAACACTTCATGAGCTGGCGCCGCAAAAAACAAGATCCGCACGAAGACTCGGAAATGAACGAAACGCGGGCCATCCGGACCGAGTTGCGCCAGCTCTCCGACCGTACGCCCGTGCGATTGCCGCTAGCCGTGCTGCTTTCACTGCTGATCACGGTGGCAGGCGCAGCGGCGACCTACGGCGCGATGAAAACCCGCATGGAGGCAAGCGAGCGCCGAGTGGAAAAGCTCGAGAGCGCCAATCTTGCCGTACAAAAACTCCTCGAACGCATCGACGAACGAACAGCAGCAGCCGCCAAATCAACCGAGCGGATTGAACAGGCGCTGATGCAACATCTTAACGAGAAAAGGTAATCACTTTCCCTTTCGCGTTCACCTTTTGACTTGCTGTGTCCTTTCTCCAGACAAAAACTAATGAAGTCCGCGCGCCGGAAACGACCGTCTTGCCCGACGGCCGCAAGCGGCTGACACGGTTTTTCCAGATCGCGCACCGGGGCGTAGTGCCGCCGGATCTCGATTACCCTTGGGCCACCCCCGACACCGGCACGGCGCCGGCAGGCTGGACGATCGGCCTGCGGCTCGTAGGCAAGGAACTCCATGATGACACCCCGCAGCCGGGCGAGGATAGCCATCCGGAATTGCATCTGGTGTTCGAGGAGATTTCCGCCACGGCGGAAACGACCGTCGGAGGCACGTCGGAGCGCGTGCTCGAGGATGGGCGGATCGCCGTCGAGACGAGCGCGGTCCAATTTTCGAGCAATACTTTCGTGCCGGGGATCGTGGGCGCGGCCGGCAGCGGCGCAACCGCGGGATACTATCTTTTGAAGGTGGACGGACCGGACGATGGGACCGTGCGACGGATCACGCGGACTTGGGTGCAGAGCGGTATTCTGGCCACGGACGACGAATCGCTCCAGGGGGGCGCACTGCTCAAGAAGTCGATCACGAGCGCGGTGACAGTGCCAAGCACGCCGGCCGGCTATACGTTGGTGGGATCGCCCGTGCAATCGCCGGCCGGATACCCGGTTTACACGTACACGTTTTGGAAGGGCGCCGGGCTGGTCGAGGATGATCTGGAGCTGAAGGACGGGGGCGCGCTCAAGCTCTATCATCGCATCGCCTTGGGGTCTGCGCCGGCCAACCCGACGGGCGGCGGCGGTACGCTGACCAGCATTTTCGTTACCAATGGCGGCAGCGGCTACACGAGCGCGCCGACGGTCGCGATCACGGGCGGGGGAGGATCGGGCGGAACAGCTACGGCGGTGCTTTCAGGCGGCTCGATAACTTCGCTCACGCTCACCAATGGCGGCAGCGGCTACACGAGCGCGCCGACGGTTGCAATCACGGGCGGGGGCGGCACGGGCGCCACGGCTACGGCTGCACTCGCCGCGGGCAGCATCGCCTCGGCAGCGTTGGTTAATGCCGGGTCGGGGTTCACTTCCGCGCCGGCCGTGGGAGTGTCGGGCGGTGGCGGGGCGAGCGGAGCAGTAACGGCGGCGCTTACGCCAACGTCGATCGCGAGCGTGGCCGTGACCAATCCCGGCAGCGGCTACACGAGCGCGCCGACGGTGGCGATCACTGGGGGAGGCGGCACGGGCGCCACGGCGACGGCGGTACTTTCGGGCGGGTCGATCACGGCCGTGACGATCACCAATGCCGGCACGGGCTACACGAGCGCGCCAACCATCGGATTTACGGGCGGAGGCGGCACGGGCGCGGCAGCCACGGCCAACATGACCAGTGGCGTGGGCGGCCTAATCATCACCAACCAGGGCGGCGCATATTCGACGGCTTTTGCCATCACCTTCAGCGGCGGGGGCGGCAGCGGAGCGGCGGCCACGGCCTACGTGAATGGCGGCATCGTGATCGGGTATCATATCGACAATCCAGGGTCCGGCTATACTTCGCCTCCCACTCCTTCGTTTGCGGCAGGAGATGGCAGTGGCGCGGCCGGAACGGCGTTAATGCTGGGATGCTTGCAGGACGTGCCTTCCTATACCAGCCAGGGAGGCGGCTACGCCACGCCTCCTACTGTGACAATCACGGGCGGCGGCGGAACCGGGGCGCAAGCTACTTGCTTCGTCTCTGGCGGACAGGTGACGTACATCAACGTGACCAATGGCGGCAGCGGCTACACCTCGCCGGCTACCTTGAATTTCTCGGGCGGTGGCGGGTCTGGCGCGGCTGGCACCTTGGCTCCCCAGGGCAATACTGGCGTAGTTGGATCGGTGACAATGACCAACGGTGGAAGCGGCTACTCCTCGGCGCCGACCGTGGGTTTCAGCGGTGGCGGCGGCACGGGTGCCGCGGGCACGGCCGCCGCGCCGACTTCGACAGTCGCCAGCGTGACGATCACCAATCCGGGCAGTGGATACACGTCGGCGCCGGCGGTGGGCTTCAGCGGGGGCGGCGGATCGGCCGCGGCAGGTACGGCGGCCTTGACGCCTACCTCGTTGGCGTCGCTGACCGTCACCAATGGCGGCAGCGGCTACACCAGCGCGCCGACGCTCGCCATCACCGGCGGAGGCGGATCGGGCGCCACGGCGACCGCTACGCTGGCTGCGCGAGCGGTGGCAAGCCTGACGATCACCAACAACGGCACCGGTTATACGAGCGCGCCAAGCGTGGGATTCTCCGGGGGCGGCGGCACGGGCGCCGCGGCCACGGCCGCGATTCCGACTTTGAGCGTGGCGGGCGTTACGATCACTAATGCCGGCAGTGGCTACACCTCGGCGCCAACCGTGGGCTTCAGCGGCGGCGCTGGCAGCGGAGCGACGGCCATTGCACCGGTGGGCCTGGCGGCTCTCATCGTGGCCAATTTCAAGCAGGCGGACGGGTACACGATTTACGATTACACTTGGGCCGCAGGCGTGGGCGAAATCTCCCGCGCGATCGAGTACACGCAATCGAGCGACCAGGGCACAACGGGCGTCACGCGCACGACGATCCGCTACCTCAGCGCATCCAGCCAAACAACGTTGCTGCCGGCCACGCTGGCGGGTTCGGTGAACATCGGCGCGGAATACGCTGACCAGGACGGCTATCGCATCTGGACAACCTCTTGGGCCAAAGGCACAGGCACGGTAACAACCGACGTCGAAACCAAGAATGGCGGAAAGCTGGCGCTCTACCACCGAATCGCGCTGGGCGCGGCCCCGACCACGCCGACCGCGACGATCGGCGGCACGGTGACGCTCGTAACCGCCAACACGCACAAGGAGGCGGGATTCGATGTTTACGATTACACTTGGGCCGAGGGCGTGGGGGAAATCGGTCGCGATGTTCAATACCATTTGTCGAACGACCAGGGCGCCACGGGTGCCACGCTGACAACGATCACTTACCTGACGGCCAGCAGCGTGACGACCAATCCGACAACCGGACCGGCCGGGAGCGTGCTCGTCAGCCTCGCCGAAAAGGAACAGGACGGGTATCGCGTGTGGACGGCAGAATACGCGCAGGGAACCGGTACGATCAAGACGACCATCGAGTACAGACACGGCGGCAAGCTCGTGCTGTACCACATCAAGGCGATCAACACTCCGCCGAGCGCGCCGGCCGCCACGATCGGGGGAACCGTCACCAACGTGACGACGGATGCCGAGCGCAGCGGGCGCTACGTGGCTCCGGGGTTATTGATTTACGAATACACCTGGGCCGAGGGCTTGGGCGAAATCTCGCGCGCCGTCGATTACCTGCAATCGAGCGACCAGGGCACGACGGGTATCACGCGCACGACGATCCGCTACCTTTCGGCCGGCAGCCAAGCGACGCTCCTGCCGGCGACGCTTGCCGGTTCGGTGAACTTGTCCGCCTCGTACGATGACCAGGACGGCTATCGCATTTGGACAACCTCCTGGGCGAAGGGCACAGGCACCGTAACGACAGACGTAGAAACCCGCAACGGCGGGAAGTTGATCCTCTATCACCGGATGGCGTTGGGCGGAGCACCCACTACGCCGACGGCAACGATCGGTGGCACAGTGACACTCGTCACGGCCAACACGCGCAAGGAGGCCGGGTTCGATCTCTACGATTACACCTGGGCGGAGGGCGTCGGGGAAATCTCGCGCGCCGTCGAGTACACGCAATCGCTCGACCAGGGCACCAACGGCATAACGCGCACCACGATTCGCTATCTCTGCGCGGCATCGCAAGCGACGTTGTTGCCGTCGACTTTGGCCGGATCGATCAACGTGGGCGCCGACTACGCCGACCAGGACGGCTATCGGATCTGGACCACCACCTGGGCCAAGGGTACGGGCTTGGTGGCGCAGCAAATCCACGCGCGGCAGGATGGTTTGCGCGAGGTGACAAATGTCGCGTTGGGTACGCGATCCGCGCCCGTGGGCATAGTGATCCGCGACGATTACGAGAATAGCCACGGCTTCACGATCTACACGGTAACGAGCATCCAGAAGGCGGACGGCGGCAGCGACCCAACGGCCGCAACGATGGTGTTCGAGCGTTACGTGCCTTTCATGTACCCCGGCCGCGCGAAGGTCTATGCGGCGGTGGCAAGCGATGGCTGGACCGCCAATGATTGCTACCTTTCTCCGCCAGTGAAGACAGAGGTGCAGGCGACCGTGACGGTTTCCTACACCACATCGAATACGATCGGAACGATCTCGGATTATTGGAACCCTTCGGATTGGGCGGTGCTGCGGGCAGAATGGGTGACGGACTTCAACCGCCAAGCGTTTTTGCTGCGGTCTCTGCCGGGGTATCGAAGCATGACCTTGGCCTCCGTAACTTTTACCGCCACTGCGGCGTACGGGACGGGTGGCGGAGCGGCAATGGGCAACCGGATGTTTGTCGGCAGCACCTGCAAATTGACTTGCGTAGGCGGTCCGGCCGATCCGGCGGCAACGCCCGGAACGCACACGCTGGATGTGACGATCGAGCCGGCTTTCACGGGGACCGATGGCACGAAGTATTACCGCAAAACGGTCGTGACGGCAACTATCCTTGCGCAGAACTCTTTGCCCGTATGAACACCGGGATACAACCGCCAACAGCGCATCCCTACCTACCGGGGGGCTGGATCGCCGCCGGGCGCATGGATCGCGTGTTGCCCGATGTGAACCCGGCGGCAGTCGTCGTCGCACGCATGAACGCGAAAATCGACACCAGTTTGATCGACAATTTTAACGGCGGCCCATCCTCGGCGGAGGGCTACATCCGGCCGTTCCAAGACCCGACGGTATAACGCACCAATTTACCATGACCTCCATCGACGAAATGCTTGCGCCCAACCAGATCCGCGGCGGTGGACTCTATCCCTCGCCCTCACTTTCGCAGGCGCCCAACGCCTCGCCCGGCATCATCCCCGGCCTCTACGCGAACACGGGCGCCGACAAATTGCTCCGCTCACGCGGGCAAAACAATGGCACGGGCGGCGGCGGTCTGTACCCGCCGACCGTGGCGGGCGTTCCGAGCCCGAGTCTTCGACCCGTGTCGACGCCGGGAGCCGCGACCGTCGGCGGCGATCCGAATTATCGGTTGAACTCCGAGCAGGTAAACTTTGCCACGAGCTACGACGGCGGGCAGGCCGGGCTGTACCCGGCCACCGTTCAACCGTCCACCGGCTCACCGTCTACCGTCGGACCGTCCACCGTGGCGGCGCCGGCGGCGCTGCCACCCCCGCCGACGGCGACCGGCTTCGAGGGGCCCGGCCCGATGGAACGCGCCCAGGGAGAACATCCTTTCCTGCCTTCGAGCTGGGCAAATGCGGACGTCAAGCTCCAGGACAAGGAGCACGAGTTTCAAGTGGGCAAGGCGCAGGCCGCCGCGGGGCTTTACCAGCTCCAGACTCATGCCGCGCAACTGCCGGGCGAGATGTCGGAGCGGCAGGCGCGGACGGAGGAAATCCTGGCCGCCAACGACAGGATTTCGCGCAACGCCAAGGCGATGGCCGCCGCCAGCAAGGCGCACCTGGCCGGCGAAGATCCGTCGGGCGCGTACCTCGAGGCCGGCGGTACGGACCCGAGCGCGATCGCGACGCTGCGCAAGGAACAACCTTTCACGCCAGGCTTCACCAATTCCGAGGACGTCGGCGGACCGGCCGGCGGATCGGTGTTCCAACAGAGTTCGCAGAGCGCGCAGTTCATCCCGGAGCGTACGCCCAAGCCGCAATTTCCGCGTACGATCGACGCCGGCGGCCGGAAGTTGATCGAGGTCGCCACCGGGCGCTTCACCGACGAAAAGGGCAATCCCGTGGCGTGGACCGACCGGACCGAGCATCCCCTGACCGTGAACGAATTTATGATGAGCCCGGCCATCGCCGACCGATTCAAGGGGGATTACGGTTCTTATCGCGAGTCGCACGCAGCGATGACCAAGCAGGCGGCGCGGTTCGATAGCCCGGCGGCTGCACCTGCCGCACCAAGCGCGCCGGCTACGGCCGCCGGTCCTGCAACGACCAACGCGCCGCAAGAGCCTCCTACGTTGTCGCCCCAGGACGCGGCCAAACTAGCCAAGGGAACCCGGTTCAAAACTTCCGATGGCCGCATCCTCGTCAAACAGTGACCCCTATTCCGGAATCGGCGTAGCGGAACCGCCTGCGGATCCTTACGCCGGAATCGGAGCAGAGGAAATTCGGGCCGATCCTTATTCCGGTATCGGCGTAGCAGAAACGCATGAGAAAACCATGCCGAAAACCACGCCGGCAGTTCCAGCCGACGCGATTTCGGCCGATGTAGCACTCGAAAACACGCCGGAAGAAAAGCAATACGCGCGCGATGTCGCGAGTGGAATGCGCCGCAATGCCGGGCCCTTGGTCAAAGTGGCTGGCCCAGTGCTTGCGCCGCTAGCAGTGGCTTCACTGGCCACACCAGCGGCGCCCGTCGGCGCGCTGGCTTTGGCTGGCGCCGCGGCCCTAGGTGGCGCTGCCAGTCAGGGCTTGGGCGACGTGATCGAGGGTCAGCCGTTGACCTCGGGGCAAGTCATCAAACGCGATCTTGGCGCCGGCTTGGTGGCTGGCGCTACGATGGGTATGCCAGCGCCGCGGGCGGTGATGAATCCCGCAGCCAATCTTATCCGCCAGGGCCTCGCCGGCGCCGCCGTGGGTGCCGGCGCCACGGGCGCGTATCAAGAGTTTGTGGACGGCAAGATCCAGCTCAAGGACGTGTTATTGGGGGCGGCGATGGGCACGGGCATGGGCCTCGTGCGCGGCGTGGCGCAGAATGCCGATGCCCGCGGCCGTTTGTTCGAGCAGGCGCGCAAGCTCGGTTTCACCGGCAAATCGTCGGACGATCTCGCGCAGTGGGTCGATGACACGCGCGCTGCCAGGGCCCGACCAGTCCAGCCCACGGAATTGGCACCGGGCGCTCCCGTACCTCAACCTCAACCTTCAACTTCAACGGCGCCGGAGGCGACCGCCGCGCCCGCACCATCAACGGCGGTAGTTCCGAAACCCCTCACTCCCTTAGTCCCTCAATCCCCCACTCCCTCCGTGGCGCCGGAGGCGCCTGCGGCAGCCCCGCAAACGCCGGTCCCGCCTGTGGCAGCTACGGAACCGGCGCCCGCGGGCGATGCCGTGTTAGCTGGCTCAGCACCCGGCACAGGACCAGGCGGTGGCCAGACGCCCGAAACCGTGGCGCCGGCCGCTCCGGTTGTCAATCCCCCAGCGTCCTCGCGCGCAGAGATAACTGCGCAGCGCAAAGAAGTGGCCAAGTGGAAGGCCCAGGCCGACCGCATGGCGGAGACCGATCCGGAACACGCGGCGCAGTTCCAGGCCAAGGCCGACGAAGCACAGGCCAAACTCGCCGACCTCGTGGCCCGCAAGACAGTCGGCACAGCGCCGCAGGTGGGACTCGCGCCCGACGGCAGCCGGGATTTGCTGAGCGATATTGCCGATTATGTGGGCAAGATCGCCACGAAGGCGCCCGCCGGCGCCTCGGCCAAGGGCGGGGAATACGACGGCGTGGCCGCGGCGCTCGGCTCGGGCGAAGCGCGTTGGCTGCGCGGCGGGGAAAGTGGCACGCCAACCGACAAGGCGATCGAGATCCTGAACGCCAATGGCTACAAATTCCAATCGACGGCGGAATTTAACGAGGCCGTGATCCAAGCCGGCGCCAACCGCGGCAAGCTGCGCGAGGCTCAGGCGACGCAGAAATACCAACAGGGGGTCGAAGGCGCGGCCTTGGGCAATGTCGGGCGGCCGGCGGCGCTTAAGGCGCCGGCTTCCGTGCCCGTGGAAGAGTTGGGCGTCGGGGCGGAATTCGAGATCAAGGGCGAAAAGTTCCATATCGTGGATGTCGACTCGACGAGCGATGATCCGGCGGGCGATATTTACACGATCAAGGACGGCCACAAGTTCACCGTTCCCGCCGGCACACCGCTGTACCCGGACAAGGGGAAATTCACGGCGCCCAAGGTGGGCGAGGTATCCTTGCCGGAAGCAAACGGTCCGCTGGGTCAACAAGAAATTGCCGGCAGCGAAAACGCTTTCAACCTGGCTAGCACTGAAGCGCCCGACCCGGCCAAAGCCCTGGCGTCCGTCGAGGCGCGCCGCGCCGCGGACGAGGCGCAGGGGAAACTTTTCGCGGGGGAAGTGTTCACACCGACTCCCCTGCCCGCAAACCTGGTAGCTCCCGACGCAGCCATGAATGCGGCCTCGCAAGAATTCTTGAAAGCGCAGGCAGCCTACCGGGCCCGCCAAATCGGCGACCCGGAATTTCTGGCGGCAAAAGCAAAGTTCGATGCGGCCAGCCATGCCTACGACATCGCACGCGGAGAAGCAGCTCCGGGCGGCCTCGAGACGCACGGCATGGGCGCCGGCGGCGGCAGCGGATCGCGCGCCGCGGTTGCGCCTCAACCTCGACCTTCAACCTCAACGCCGCCGCAGGCGGCTCCCTCGCCCGGTCCGATTGCTACGCCGCCGCCGCGGGCAGCCGTAGCGCCCGCACAGCCGCGCGCGCCACTGGCGCCGGCGCCGGGGGCCCTGACCCGCGATCTACAACGGTTGCAAGCCACCGTCGCCCCGCAGACGGCCGGCGATGCGGCACGTTTTACAGCCAATCTCCTGCGCGAACTTTCCTCGAAGATGGCCAACGAGCTGGCGCGCGCCGATGCCGCGTTGCGGCCTTTCCGCAATGGCTTCGACTCAACGCGCGTGCTCGACGACTACAAATACGATCCACAAGCGCCGTTGCCCAGGAATTATGCGGTGATAAACGCGATCGAGCAAAACGATTTGACGGGTATCGCGCCGCGCGACCAGGAATTTGCCGCACTATGGGCCAAGCAAAACGCTTCCTGGATCGATCGCATCCACGCCGCGGCGCCGGATGCGCTCAAGACCTGGTACGCGAACTGGTTTGTTCACCTGTGGAAAGATCCGGTGAAGGCGCAAAGCGTGCTCGGGGCCCTCCTTGCCAAGAATCCGCTCGAGGGCAGCAAGGCGTTCCTGAAGCAACGCACGCACAAACTCATGATCGACGGCCTGGCGGCCGGCCTCGTGCCGGTGCACGATAACCCGGTCGACTTGATTTTGCTCAAACAGCGCGAGGTGGAACGGTTCATCCTTGGCCGTAATTTCGTCACAGAAATGAAAGGCGCCGGCCTGCTCCCGTTCGTCCACGCTTTCCAGAAGGCGCCCGAGGGGTACGCGACCGTACCCGACCGCGCGTTTACGGTGTTCGGACCGCCGACGGTGACAATCAAGGAGGCATTCGACGCCGGGATGCGCGCTGCCACGCTCGACGCCCTGGCCAAGCTCGGCGTACCGCATGAACGCCTGGCCAAGATCGGCGGCCAACGCTGGGGCTACGAACAAAACCAGCCGCGCCGACCCGGCACCGAGCGAATCGTGACGAAGTTTGGCGGTCCGGATTTCGTCATCTGGCACGAGCTGGGCCACGCGCTCGACTCGCGCTACCCGGAGATGCGCGCCGCGCTCTTTGGTGGGAATCCGAGCGAAGTCGGTAGCGCGCGAGCGGCGCGGAATTTCAAACGCCAGATCAAGCCCGAGCAACAGGACATCCTCATTCGTGACGATGAGTTGCGCGCCCTGGCCGATGCCCGCGGCGGCGAGGGCAAGCAAGTCTCGGAGAGTTACACCAAGTACCTGCACAAAACCACTGAGAAGATGGCCGTCGTGCTCCAGGCGTACCTCCACGCGCCGGATCTCATGCAGGCCAAGGCGCCGACGATCAAAGCGGCCTTCGCGCAATGGCTGCGCACGCACCCCGAACTGTCCATGATCGATGAGATCCGCCCCACGCTCGAACTCGGCAGCGGGGAAACGCAAATGGACGTCGGCGGCCAGGTGAAGCTCGGCAATTACTATATGCCGGACGCCGCGGCCCGCGTGATGAACAATTTTCTGTCGCCGGGACTCAACCCGCATCTCTGGTATCGATCGCTGCGCGAGGTCAGCAACATCGTCAACTCGGCGCAGCTCTCGCTTTCAGCGTTTCACTTGGGCTTTACCAGCCTCGATGCCGCGGTGAGCACCATGCAGGTGTCGATCTCCGACGCGGTGCGCGGCAACTTCGGCCTGGCGGCAAAGACGGCCGCGGGCGTGCCACTCGCTCCCATCACCAATATCATCCGCGGCGCGCGGTTGCGGGCGGCGGTGCTCGCCAATGCCGGGGCCGGAGACATTCCCCATCCGCTCGAGTTGATGGTCCGCGCGCTCGAAGCCGGCGGCGGGCGCGTTGGGCAAGATGCTTTTTGGGAAACTCAGTTCACGCGCCGCATGATGCGCGGAATCGCTGCCACACGCCAGCAACTCAGCTCCGGCCAATGGCTCGGCGGTTCGCTTTCTGGCACGGGCGCGTTGATGCAGGCGCCGTTTGCCCTGCTGGAGCAAACGATGCGGCCGATCCTTTCCTATGTCGTGCCGCGGCAGAAACTGGGAGTGTTTGCCCTGATGGCCTCCCGCGAACTCGCGCGCCTCGGGCCCGATGCCAGTCCGGAAGCCGTGCGCGAGGCAATGGGCCGGGTTTGGAACAGCGTCGATAATCGGATGGGCCAGCTCGTCTATGATAATTTGATGATGAACCGAGTGGCCAAGGATGTGGCGTTGCTCTCGTTCCGCGCGTTCGGCTGGCAACTGGGCAAATACCGCGAAGGCGCCGGCGCCTTCGCCGACACCGCCGACGCTCTCAACCAACTGCGCAGCGGAGTGCGCAAGACCGAGCCCGGCACGCAAGGCCAGGTCAAAAAGCCGTTGTTTACCGACCGCATGGGCTACGTGCTCGCGCTCGGAATCACTGTCGGCGTGATTGGTGGCGTGATCCATTACCTGATGACCGGCCGGCGCCCCAAGGGCCGCGACTATTATCAGCCGCAGACCGGCGACACCGACCGCAACGGCAATCCGGAGCGCGTCAACCCGCCCAGCTACCTCAAGGATGCGATGGCTTACAGCAAGGCACCGTTCACCAGCTTCGCGCATTCGCTGAATCCGATGCTGGCCTCCACGTTTGATCTGCTGCGAAACAAGGATTTTTACGACGTCCAAATCCGGAACCCCGATGACCCGCTTTGGAAGCAAGGCAGCGACGTGGCGAAGTGGGCCGGCAGCGAACTAACGCCCTTCAGCCTGACCGGCGCCGCGCAGCTCCACGCCCTCAACACTCCCGCATGGAAACAGGTCGCGCCATTCTTTGGCGTAACGCCCGTGCCGGCGCGCCAGACGATGACGCCCGCGCAAACGCTGGCCGGCGAGATGATGTCCGCCGGGATGCCCAGCACGCCGCAAACGCGCCACCAATTCGAGGCGGGAAAACTACTGAAGGATGTCGTGCAGCAGATGAAAACCGGCGACCGCGCCGGGGGCATGAAGGCGTTCACTGACGGCATCGACCGCGGCGCGCTCAATCCCAACAGCGCCGCGCTGCTCGTGCAACGGCTGGGCTATACGCCGTTGCAATTCCAGGTCCATCACCTCGAGGCCGGCGCCGCAATGAAAGTCTGGCGCGTGGCCAACGATGCGGAGCGCAAGGAACTCAAGGGCATAATCAGCGTCAAAATTCTCAACTCGCAAACGATCGCGCCCGGCGACAAATCGGCCTGGCTGCGGGAGATTCAGACCGCGGCGCCGACGCCTTGAGGCATCCCTAGCGGCGCGTAGGGAACCGCGGCGCCAAGGTACAGCTCCGTTGTCTTGGCGCTCGTGTGTCGGGCCAACTCCTGGCCGGCGCGCATCCCATTGGCGAGAATTGCCGCCGTTATGGCGTGACCGCGGAGGCGATATGCCACCTTGCCCTTGATGCTCTCCACGCCGCACGCCCGCAGGAATTTGTTTAGGCCGCGCGTGCAAAGTTCGTGCCGCTGAAAGTCCGTCGCGGCTGGCACCAAGTGCGGATCGCCCTCGCGTTGCACGCTGCGCAGCGCCTCGACCACCTCTCGCCGGAAGATTACGAACGGCGTATCTGACTCATCGGTTTTCGGCTTGAACGTACCCTGCGCCTGAAGATCAAGCTGCCAGTCGCCGGAAGCCAACTCGTGGAACCAGTCCCAGCGCGCGGCCTCACACTCGCAATTCCGTAGGGCCCCGGAGAACATAAGCACACAGGCGGCATACGTGCCGGGGCGTACGGTGCGCAGCCGCGGCAGCAGTCGGGCGATCTTGGCAACCACCTCGGGCGAGAGCTGGCGGGACTTCGGCGCCTTGCCGGCCGGTAAAAAGCCCTGGCGCGCGAACTCTGCGACGCCGGGCGGCAAGCGTAGGCCGGCATCCGCGTAGCTCCGCAGCATCGCCGCGGAAAATACGCTGCGCGCCTGGCGGTATTGGGCATTGGCGCCACGCTTGGCCTGCTCGCAGCCGGCCGGATCGTTCGGCAAGTGGTCGCGCTCCGCTTGTTCCTTGCGGGCGAGTTGCCAGATCCGGACCGCGCGCCCGTCGAGTGCTTCGGCGCCCAAATCGGCAAACAGCTTGTCGGGGTACAAATCGCGCAGCATGGCCTCGAGCCGGGCGAGATTCTTGGTGCGCGTCGACGGCGAGCACGAGGCAGCGCGCTCGTAATGCAGTGCGATCGACTCGAGGCTTGCCCAGCCGCCGGAGTTTCCGAGAGTAGGCAGGTGCGATGCTCCCAACACCTGCGCCTCGTGTGTCTCCCAACGCTGCGAAGCGCGCAGCACGGCAGCCTTCAGGTCCGCGGTGCGCGTGGAGAATTTGCAAGGGCGCTCAGTATGCGTCCGCGGATCACAAACCGATTTGCGCATCACCCACACGCCCCGCTTGCCACGTTGGACGAGGCCGAGAAAGCGAGCCGCCGCGGCGAGCTTGGCGGGGGTCATGCGGAGAATGTCAGTATCGAGCACGGCGTGGAACTTGGGCAGATTTCGGCCCGATTGCAAACGAAAAAGCACCGAAAAACCCCAATAACTACGCACAAAAGCCGAAATAAGTTCCACGTGGAACTTATTCCGGCCCTTGGTTTTCGCTCACAAATTGCCCGGATGGCGGAATGGTAGACGCTGGGGACTTAAAATCTAAAACGGGCGGCGCAAAGCGTTTTGCCGCAAATCAATTTTGGTCCGCGGGCTGATTTTGGGCGGACTGGTTGAGACGATCGAGAGTTACCCTTCCGCCTTGCCAGAGGCGCCAACAATGGCTGCCGCATTCGGAATCCATTAGCGCAACAGTGCGGCCCGTGGCCTTGTGTTGGGCTTCCGCGGCAGCGATGGCTTGCGCGGTCGAACCGATGAAGACAAAGCGGCTTTGCGTCATCGCGGGCGCCGGGTCTTTCGTGCAAATGTTAAAGGTCAAATTCATGGTTTTTTGTTGGCCGGCTTGCGGCCAGGATTGCGGCGCAGTGCGGCAAGCTGACGATAATAGGCGGAATCGCCGCGGACGTTGGCCACGCCTTTGGCCGACGCGCGCAGCGCGCGCGCGGCCAGGGTAACGGCTGAGGGTTTAGATGCGGGTTTCATAGGTCTATGCAAACAAGGGGAGATCATCGCCGCAAGCGTGGCGCACGGCCTCGGCTTCGCGCCGGCGGTCCATCTCGGCATAAGCGTCGCGCCGTTCGTTTTCGATGCGCGCGCGTTCGGAGGTTTCCCACTCGAAAAGCAGGTTTCCGGTTTGGTTCACGTCGCCGATGTGTTCGAGCCGTTGCCGGTTGCGTTCGATCTGCTCGGGCGTGGCGTAGTCGGCGGATGTCATGACGTCGTGGCAGAATTTGCGAGGTTATGGGCGAGGGCAAGCGCCGCGGCATCTCGGCGGTGATACCAGCACGAAGAGAAACGCGACCAGCGCCAGCCGGCACCCTTCAGGGAGTCGAGCACGATCGCCGCGGGCTTGGCAGGAAAACGAATTTCCACGCCGTCTTTTTCTTCGTTTTCGGTGACTGTGGGGCGCGTAGAATCTGCCGGCGCCGCGGGAATAGCGGCCGGAGCCGGCGCCGTTGGCGCAATGTAAAACGAGCGCGCGCGCGTTTCGCGATGGATCATCTGTTCCGTTTCATAATCGACGCCCTGCATGGCGTGGTGATCGGTGAAGGTGATGGCGTGGCCTAATTCGGCCGCCACCGCAATCAAGGCGCCGTCGCTTTCGCTGCGCGATGCGTTGCAATATTTGGCGCCTCCAAAAACCTCGCACCAGACAGAATGCCGATAACTTGTTGAGTCATCCATGCCGTCAAAATCGCATTCCTGGAAGAGATCCGCGAACTTGTCGACCTGGGCGGATGTCGGGCCGTCGATCCAGTGGCAATCGACTGAGTTGCCCATGCTGAAACTATCCGAAACCACAGAGAACTTGACGCCGGGTAACTCGCGCGCAAGTAGCTTGCGCAGATTGGCCGCGGCCAGGGCGTGGCCGCTCTTTTTGCTGGCGCTCACTTGCTCGAGGTAGGGATATGCGGCGATGATGCGTGCGCGCTCCGCTTCGTCGGCCGCAGCTTTGGCTGTGGCCGCGGTAGCTGCTTCGGCTGCCCGACGGATGCCGGCCGCCTCGGCTGCGGCAACAAACTCCGCCAGGGCCGCGGCATCGAGGATCACGGGCAGCTCATCGGCGCCACGCACAAAGTGCCAAGCGCCGCCAGTGCGGCCGAATTTGTCGATCGTGTCGGCGTGTACCTGGGATTTATGGCCGTCCTCGAAGATGCAGGCTTGCCCGTATCCATAGGCGCCAACATCGGCGCCAGTGATGGCGGCACGCTCGCGCGGGTTGGCCATGTCTTCATAACTGACCAGCGATCCGACTGGTAAAAGATCGGCCGAAAGTGGCACAAGTTTGCCAATTTTGAAATCCATGTGAAAGACTTGGCCACTCACTTCGCACCCCCTTGCAACTCTTCGAGCCGCGCAGAGAGGACGGAAAGTAAGATTTCGGCATCGTTCACAGCGTCGCAGATGTCGCGATGAAAGGCGCCCACAAGAGCCGCAGCCACCCAGTAGGGCGTTGCCGGGTCATTGATAATTTGATCCGCCAAATCGAGCGCCGATGAATGCGGCGGAAACTCACAGTGAGAAGGCGGAATAGCCTGCGCAATTTGCGTTGGCGAAATGGCGGGCGGTGTGATGGCGTCGAAGTCGGCGCAATCGGTGTCTTGTATTTCAGAGACTTTCATGGTTTCTCTTTCTTTGCCCGGCGGCCCGTTCTAGCGGGTGGCAGTTGGTTGGGTTTCTCTCCGATTGCCTGCCGGGCACTGCGCCGGAGAGAAATGATCTAAGGAACGTGAGCAATATATCGCCACGTCGCGCTTTAAGTCGATAACGAAAACGCAGTGAAAATACAAAGCCAAGCGCCGCAAAACTATATCAAACAAGATTGTTTCTTGTAATCAGGGAACGGATACGCCAACCGCGGGCACGTATTTGGCCGGCACTTCACGCCAACCGCCAGCCAAGCCAGCCGACACGCATACTGTCCCGGTAAAGCGGTCCAGACGATAAACCAGCGGCGAACCGGGCGAAGCGGTAATGGTGTATCGAATCGGCGAATATAACGCGCCAAGCACGCCGCCGGCAGTGAAACAAAGAAATGCAATCAAAAGCCTCGAGCGCATAGGCGCACCGTGGGCTAATCCTCGGCCACGCGCAAGCCGTGATCCTCTCCGTTTTCAAAATAGGTAATTGGCCGCGCCCGACACAGCGCAGCAATCCGCACCAAGAGCGCAGCCAGTTGCGGATCGCGCGCCGCCTCTTGTTCCAAAAGTCGGATGTCCGGTTCTTGAATACGGCCATCAATTTCGATTTGTATTTCGCTCGAGCGCCGCCCGGCGCGGTCAATTTCGTCGCGCAAATGGGCAAGCAGTAGATCTAAACCGTCGCGCGTGTCGGGTTGTTGAGTACAGAGCGCGCGCAGTGTGCGTTCTTCGAGGCGCCGGCCCTGGCAAGCCCGGCCCAGCGTGGCATGTGACATCCCGGCATAGCGAGCGATCGCTTGGGCGGTGGTGTGGCGTGCTTCGCAAAGTGCAACAACGGCGCGGCCTAAATAAGTGAGCATGTGACGGCAAAAGCACAAAGAGAAAATGGGGTCAAGAGAGATCTTGACAACGGCAAAGGAACAATGTGCTTTGCGCGTATGCCAGACGAGGTAGACATTGCAGACTTCATCGATGGCCAGCTTTCGTTTTTGCGGCGCCGTGCAATTCCGGAGGAACGCGCCCGCATTGATTGGTGGCGTCGACGGGTTCAATTGCTCGCGAAGCAGCAACCGGAAGCGTTGCCCGTCGAAATGGAACCAGCTCCCGCACGATCGCAACCGCAGGCCGTTGCAGGATGAACTCCGCGAATCAATTTCCGCGGCTGTTGTCACCGCAAATGCGCCGCGTTTGCGCGTGGTGTAAGAATGATTTAGGGAGCAAACCCTGCCCGCCAGAGCAAAATGGAGAAATCACACACGCAATCTGCCCAGCGTGTGCTCGAACCTTTGTCAGTAGTATCTCACCGTCGAGACCTGGCCCGCAGGGTGCGGGAAACGATTCGGACGGCCACGCCCTGCGCTCGCTCTTGGGCGCGAACGCTGCGAGCCAGGTCGAGGCGGTCGAGGTCAAGCGCCATCCGTCGGGCGGATGGACACACGCGCGGCCCACGAGCGGCGCTGCGCGCATCTACTCCGGCAACTGGCCCACGCGCCACGCTGCGCTTGCCGCGCTCTAATTTTTTGCCATGTCGCCCCGCATTCGAGTCGCCGAGCAAACCTATACATTCAGCGAGGTGTGCCGTTTGCTGCATCTCCCGCGGTCGAGGGCGCGCGAACTCCAAGCGGCTGGCGAACTGGCCGGCGCCGATGTCGTGATTCCTGGCGGTGGTCGCAAAGCCGAACGGTGGACCGCGAGCCGCGTTGGCGAGATCCTGCGCGGGTGGTCTGTTGCCGCGCATTGACCCATTTTTTTCGTGTCTTCTCAGCTCGCAATTCCCCTGCCAGACATGCCCGGCATTGAGCCGGGATGGGAACTCGTACAGCTTCGGCCTCCGGGCCCGGATGGTGTGTTTGATGGCTCGCGCGCCGACCACGAGAAGCGCGCAGCGATCATCAGCGCACTGGCCGAAGGATTGGGAGTGCGGCAGATTGCGCGCGCGTTCAAAGTGTCGCCAAACACGGTCCTGGCGCTCCGCCGAAACTCTGCGCCCGATATAGACGCAGATAAAGCAAGAGCTGCCGGGCGCTTCGGTGATTTGCGCGACCTGGCTGTGGAACGAATGATTGAGGAAATCGATTCGATGCCGCGGCAGACACTGCCGATCGTTGCGGGCATCGCAAGCGACAAGCACGAACTGCTCCGAGGTGCGCCGACTGCGCGCATCGAGCACGATCACTCCTTCGAGGTGCAGAGCGTGGCCGACTGGATTGCATCACTTCCACGGGTGGAGATGGTGGGCGAGGATCGGCAAAAGGCGATCGAGGCGCCGACGGCGATCGAGACCGGCAGCTTGGTGCGAGCCGATTCGATCGAGGTTGGCCAGGTGCGCAGCCTCGGCGCGGCGCTCGAGGTCGGCGCTCCGGCGCTCGAGGTCGATCACCTCGAGCAGGGAGCGAAAGGGGATTCGCAGTCCACGGTTTCTAGTGCGTCGCCAGAGGGAACGCTTCCGAGTTGGGCGGATGATGGGCGGAATGAGGGGCAAAAAGGGGCTGGGTCTCCTACTCCTGGCCCGCAATCATCGCGTCCGAACTCGGCACAGTTGCGACCTGGGGCAGCGCGTGCGGCGCGGATCGCGGCTGGTGTCTCGAGTGACGCAGTGCGCGCGGGAAGCGCCGCGGTCGGGGGCGGGGGG
>Ga0265323_10000480_pt1 | contig 22501 bp, 17 predicted proteins | sample 41225metaG_FD_193580 | JGI IMG/M metagenome (GOLD analysis project Ga0265323, IMG submission 193580) | Rhizosphere microbial communities from Carex aquatilis grown in University of Washington, Seatle, WA, United States - 4-12-25 metaG | ecosystem: Host-associated > Plants > Roots > Rhizosphere...
CGCCGACCGCTACACCCTGGCGGTCCTGGCGAATTTTGCCGTGGACTACGCCAAGGACCGCGGATTCACCAGCCGGGCGATGCAGCTTCTGCTGGACGCGCGCACCGAGAAGGGCGACGACGCCTGGTGGAGCGCCGAGGAGACCGCCGTCTATTCGACGGGCGATAGCGCGGCCACCGAGACCACCGGCCTGGCGGCGCAGGCCCTGCTGAAGTGGGGGCAGGCCAGTGGCACCGCCGGCAAGGCGCTGCACTACATCGCCTCGAAGAAGAACGCCCGCGGAGCCTGGAGCACCACGCAGGCCACCATCATGGCGCTGCGCGCGCTGCTGCTGGCGGCCGATAGCGGCGCGGCGAAGGTGCAAGGCATGGTGGAGATCTCGCTCAACGGCAGGCCGGTGCAGCAGCTCATGCTCACGCCCGAGAACAACGACCTGCTGCACCAGTTCGTCTTCAAGGGCGCGCTCCTGGGCTCGGGTGTCGAAAACGCGGTCGCGTTGAAGTTCGAAGGCAACGGCGGGCTGGCCTACCAGGTGGTGGGGCGGTACTTCGTACCCTGGACCGAGCGGCCCGCGCGCGAGGCCCTTTCGATAGACGTCGCTTACGACCGCACGCGTCTGGCCCAGGACGACATCGCCACCGCCACCGCCACCGTGCGCAGTAACCTGGACAAGCAGGCCAACATGGTGATGGTGGACCTGGGTATCCCGCCCGGGTTCGACTTACTCAGCGAGGACTTGCAGGCGTACCAGGAGAGGACAGCGCGGCAGAAGGGCGGCCGCCTCGAGAAGTTTACCCAGACCGCTACGCAGGCAATTCTGTACTTCGATTCGCTGGCTCCGGGGGCGACCGTGACGCTGACCTTCCGCCTCAGGGCGAAATACCCGATCCGCGCCCGCACCTTCGCCTCGCGCGTGTACGAGTATTACGATCCCGAAGTTCAGTCCGTGGCGCGGCCCATCGCGCTGGAGGTGCGGAAGAAGTAGGGGGACTTCGATCCCCCTACGGCTCTCCGCCGCGGGTGAGTTGGCGATGACGAGGCAGCCGATCTTGCGGAACATGCCCCACCGGCCGTGCGGGGCCGGCGGGATACCCCGGTAGCAGGTCCCGGCGGTGTAGCCCATGCCGCCTCCGACGAGAGAAGACAACGGCAGGATGAGCCGCTTTGCTCCATTTGAGCAAGTGAGCCCGCACAAGCATCCCGGGTGGCGGACATCCGGACCAAATCGCATAATCCAGTGCCGTGGCGCCACGCTGAGAACTGCTGAAAGGTTCTGAAACCGGCCGGCAAAGCCTCAGCATCCGCGCTTATGGAGGCAGAAGAGCCAGTACTCCGATTGAAGATAGATGACTGCACCCTGGATCTCTCAATCCGGCGTCTGTACCGTGGCACGGAGCCGGTCCGGCTGGACGCGAAGCCCTTCGACGTGCCGCCCTGCCTGGCGCGTAACGCGCGCCGCGTGCTCGAAGACGACAGAGGAAGTGAGTGCCGCTCCGGCAGTCACCCCGCCGCCAGAGCCGGCGGGCCGCGTAGTCCGGCAATCTCCCCACCGCGGGAATTCTCCAGCGGGATGAATGCCCGGAGCTTGCCGCGCCGCTCACAACCCGGTACTGGGGTCGCCGCGGAGCCAGGGCTAGCAGGCCGTGGCGCAACCCGATTTTTGTGCGCGCGCACAAATCTCGGACGGAAAACAAATGACTTAAGCGCTGTTTTTTGTGCGCTCGCACAAAAACAGGGCTTTTGCCACAGGTTGCTAGGCCGCGGCAAGCGCTCTGTGCAGCAGGCAGCCGTCCGCTCCGTCTTCGTAATACCCGCGGACAATCCGAACCTTGGTGAATCCGTACTTCTCGTAGAACTTGCGGGCCACCGTATTGTCCAGCCGCACCATCAGCGAGAGGCGTGCCACCCGGCGCCGGCGCAACCGGCGCAAGGTGCTCTCCAGCAGCGCCGAAGCCACGCCCATGCCGCGCGCGGGCGGGTCCACCGCGATCGAAACCAGTTCCGCGCGCTCGCCCCGCGCGTGGGCCAGGCTGTACCCCAGGATGCGGCCCTGGCTCTCCGCCACCAGGAACAGCCGCGGGCACGCGCGGGAAAACTCTGCAAACAATTTGCGATCGTAGGCGTCCGCGCCGAAGCTGGCGCTCTCCACGCGCAGTATCGAGTCCATGTCGCTCTGTCGCGCGGGGCGGATGCGGGGTTCGGCGTGCATTCTGATATCCTTATTTTGTACTACCTGGAGGCCCGCCGAAAGCTGTGGCCAGGAAACTCAAGAAGCAGCGCGCCGAGCGGCTTGACAAAGATTTCAGAGTCCCGCATACTGAAATCAAGATGCAACTGAGTGTCAACAAGAGCGAGGCGCCGGCGTACTCGGCCACCCTGGTCGATCTCCGCCGGGGCGATGCCGCGGTACTCGACCGGATCGATCTGCCGGGGGACGACGCCCGCCGTTTGATGGAACTCGGATTCCTGCCCGGCGCCACGGTTGTCGCGGGCCAGTCCGCTCCCGGTGGCGACCCGCGGGTGTTCCGCGTGGACGGCTCGGAGATTGCGCTGCGGCGCGAGACCGCCAGAAAGCTCAAGGTCCGGCCTACCAGAGCAGCCGCGAAATAGCCCATGAGCGAGTGCAGCGATTGCCGGTCCTGCACCACCGATCCACTGGGGGACACTCCGGCACCCGGCGCCCGCCCGAAGGCCGTGGCGCTGATCGGACCTCCCAACTCCGGCAAGACCACGCTGTTCAACCGTCTGACCGGTTTGCGGCAGAAGGTGGCCAACTTTCCAGGCGTCACCGTGGAGCAGCACTCCGGCATCGCCGAGTTACCCGATGGCCGCACGGCGCGCATCATCGACCTGCCGGGCGTCTACAGCCTCTCGCCGCGCTCGGAAGACGAGCGGGTGGCGCACGACGTGCTCACTGGCGCCCGCCCCGGCACTGCGAAGCCTGAGGCCATCCTGCTGGTGCTGGACTCCACCAACCTGCGGCGTCATCTCATGCTGGCGGCGCCCATCCTCTCGCTGGGCGTGCCCACGCTCGTCATCTTGAACATGGCCGACGACCTGCGCTCGCGCGGCGGCCATCTGGATACTTCCGCACTGGCGTCGCAACTGGGCGCTCCGGTGGCCCTCATCAGCGCGCGCCAGGGCGAAGGCATGGAACAGGTGTGGGAGTTTCTGGCCGGCGCCATGCCCATGCCGGAGCCCACCGAACTGCCGGTTCTGCACGACGTGCCCAAGTGCCGCCAGTGGGCCGGCCGTGTGGGCGGCGAGGCCGGCTATCACCCTCCGGCTCCGCCTCAATGGACGCGCCGGCTGGACGCGGTGTTCCTCCACCCCATCGGCGGCCCGCTGGTCTTCGCGGCGGTGGTGCTGCTGGTGTTCCAGACCATCTTCAGCTACGCCAAACCGCTGATGGACGGCGTTACCTGGGGGTTCGAGACTTCCGGCAACTGGTTTGCAAGTCAGGTCCCCTGGCCGGTGCTGCGTTCGCTGGTGGAGGTGGTGTGGGTCAAGGGCGCCGGATCGGTAATCGTCTTTCTCCCGCAGGTGCTTCTGCTCTACATGTTTATCGGCATACTGGAAGACTCCGGCTACCTGGCGCGCGCCGCTCTGATTGCCGATCGCACCATGGCGCGCGTCGGTTTGCAGGGTAAGAGCTTCATCCCCCTGCTGTCGGCCTACGCCTGCGCGGTGCCCGCCATCATGGCCACGCGCACCATCGAAAACAAGCGCGACCGCTTTGCCACCATCCTGATCGCTCCTTTCATGACATGTTCGGCCCGTCTGCCGGTCTACCTGCTGATCATCGCCGCTTTCATTCCCGATCGCCCGCTTTTGGGCGCGTTTCTGTCGATGCAGACGGCCGCGATGCTGGGCCTGTACCTGCTGGGTTTCGTGGCGGCCGTGGGCACGGCGAGGATTCTGAAATCCTCCATTCTGAAGAGCGGCCACACGCCGTTTCTGCTGGAGATGCCCTCGTACCGCTGGCCCACGTTCCGGTCCATTGGCCTGCGCCTGCTGGACCGCGGCAAGGTGTTTCTGCGGCGCGTGGGCACGGTGATCCTGGTGGTCACCGCGATTCTCTTCGTCCTCACCAAACTCCCGCTGGTCCACGGCGAGGCGCCGCCTATTGAGAGCAGCCTGGCCGGCACCATCGGCCGCACCATCGAGCCGGTCATCCGGCCGCTGGGTTTCAACTGGAAGATCGGAATCGGGCTCATCACCTCGCTGGCCTCGCGGGAAACCATCATCAGCTCGCTCGGCAGCATCTACGGCATGGACCAGTCCAACAAGGCCGGCCTGCGGCAGGCGCTGCGCCGCGATCTTACCCCGGGCGGGGCGCTGGCGCTGCTGATCTTTTTCGCCTTCGCCATGCAGTGCGTCTCCACCATCGCCGTCGTTCGCCGCGAGACCGGCGGTTGGAAATGGCCCGCGCTGCAATTCGCTTACATGAGCGTGCTGGCTTACGCCGGTGCCTTCGCGGCGTTTCACATCGTGGGCTGAGGGCGCGGCGGCGGACCCATCGACTAGCCCTAAGATACTCTAAAAGTTGCGGCGTTTCCGATCAGAATAGAAAGCGTGCGTCAGCCCGGCATGACCAAACTCGACGGTCTTCTCGCTTACTCGGAGGGGCATCGCACCACCGTCGGCATTGCCGCTGGAATCCTGATCCCGCTGACGGCGTATCTTGATCTGATCACTCCCGGCTCTTCCCTGGGTTTCTTCTACCTGGCCCCGATTCTGTTGTCCGCCGCCGTCTTGACGCCTATGCAGATCCTGGGCATGGCCGTGGTGTGCGGCTATCTGCGAGAGGCCTTCGATCCGTTGCAGTGGACCACCGGCCCGTTCACTCTCCTGCGTGCGCTGAACCCGCTGGATTGGGGCGCCGGATCGTTCGGACGCCTGATAGTGGCCGTCGCCGGATTCGCCATGACCGGCTTTTTCGTGGCGGAACTCAACCATCGGCGCCGGTATCTGACCAGGCACCTGGCGGACCTCGAAACCCAGGTGACCTTGCGCCGGGAGGCCGAGCGGCAGTTGGCCGTGCTGATCGACACCAGCCCGCTGGCTATTCTCACGCTGGACCCCTCCGGCGCCGTGGCGCTGTCCAACGAATCGGCGCGCCAACTGCTGGGCTTCGAGGACCTTCCCCTGGAAGGCCGGCAGGTGGAGCCCTATCTCCCGCTGCTCTCCCGCATGCTGCATAGCCACCGCAGCGCCGGCAACATGCGCACCAGCGTGGAATGCAAGGGAACCCGCCGCAACGGCGAGGTCTTTCTGGCGCACGTGTGGCTCTCCACCTACCCCACCACTGCGGGCGCCGGCCTGGCGGCGGTGGTGTGGGACGCCTCCGAAAACCTGCGCGACCGCGAGGGCTCCGGCCTGGACTCCATGATGGCCACCTCGCGCGTGCTGGTCGGCGCGATGTCGCACGAAATCCGCAACCTGGCCCTGGCGGCCGCCTCGGCCCACCGTGCGCTGGATCCGCCTTCCGGAGCCAATCAGGCCGCCCAATACCAGGCTCTCGGCTCGCTCATTCGCGGCCTGGAAAAAATCGCCTCCTCGGGTTTGAGCGTCGCCTCGAACCGGGAGAGCGCCATTGCCGACCTGGGCACCGTGCTCGACGAAGCCCGCATCGTCATCGAGCCCGGCCTGCGCGAAGCCGGCGTTCGGGCAACCTGGGAGATCGCCGCCGGACTGCCGCTGGTGCAGGCCGATCACCACAGCCTGCTCCAGGTCTTCGTCAACCTGGCCCGCAACAGCCAGCAGGCCCTGGAGTCGGTCGATCCACGCGAGATGCGCATTTCGGCCGGCCTGGAGCGGGACCTGGTGGTTGTCCGGTTCTGCGACAACGGGCCCGGCGTGGCGAACCCGGAGGAGCTCTTTCGCCCATTTCAGCGCGGCGCGCACTCCATGGGCCTGGGCCTGTACATTTCGCGTGCCATTCTGCATTCTCACGGCGGCGGCCTCCGCTACGAGCCGCCGGCCGCCGGCGCCTGCTTCGTGGTGGAGTTGTGGCCGGTTGAAACGGAGGTGGAATCCCGATGAAGACTGATCGGCAGACCATTCGGATCCTGCTGGTGGACGACCATGCGCTGTTCCGCCAGAGCGTGGCGCGCTCTCTCGCCGCCGAGCCTGGCATGGAAATCGCACACTGCGGCAGCATCCGCGACGCCCTGGCCCTCATGGCCCAGCGCGAGTTCGACGTAGTGCTGCTGGACCACGACCTGGGTTCCGAACGCGCCTCGGCGTTTCTGCCGGCAGCACGCCAGGCCGGGTTTGCCGGTAAGGTCCTGGTGGTTACCGCATGGGTCAGTGAGACCGAGTCGCGCCGCCTGCTGCGGCAGGGGGTCTCCGGCATCTTCCGAAAAGAGGCCGCCCTGGAGGATTTGACCGCCTCCATCCGAACCGTTGCCGCCGGAGGCACCTATGGCCCGCCCGGCCCCTCGCCGGCGGAGGCCGCGGGCGGGGAAGCCTCCAGCCAGCCGCTATTCAACGACCGCCAGCGAAAAGTCCTGCGTTTCGTACTGGAGGGGTTGTCAAATAAGGAGATAGCCTGGCGCCTCCAGATTTCGGAAAGCTATGTGAAGGCCATCCTGCAAAACCTCTTCCAGAAAACCGGGGTGCGCACCCGCGGCCAGTTGGTGCGCGTGGCGTTCGAGCAGTATGAGGACCAGCTGTAGCGATCCCGGCCGCCCGCAACTGACCGAAAGATACACTTTCGCCAGTCTATGCGGCGCGGTACCGTAGGCGCATATTGGAACTGGGCCTCTGGCCCCGCCGCCGAGGGGGATAAGTGAGTATCGCCTCCGGCGGACGTGTTTTGAGACGGGGAGTAAAGCTTTGATTCGGGAACTTGTCAGCAGTTTGGACGCCTTCGACGTGTGCACCCAGGCCGATGTCCGGCTGGAAGCCGGCTCCCTGGTTTCCTTGTTGCGCATTCGATGCGAGCCCCTCGCCGCCTCCGCCCCCGCGCCTTATCTGGCGGAATTCGAGTGCTCCGACCGCGTGTACACCTGTCCTTTGTATCAGTTTCAGGCGCGCACCGAAACGGCTGCGGTGGAATTCGCCGACGCTCTCCCGGAGCGCAAGGTCGCCGCCGGCTAGCCCGCCAGCCGTCTGACCCTACTGCCGCCGGAGCGCGGCGTGCCAATCGGCTTCCAGTTCCACCAGGGATCTCCCGAAAACGGCGGATATTGCCGGGCTCCCGGCACGCCAGATCCTCTGGATACCGTCGAGCCCGTACGTGTTCTTCAAATACTCGACGAACCCCGCCAGCTCCGGGTACGTGATGTCCGGCGAGTACTGCGAAGGCTCCCAATCCGGATTCACCAGCTTTCCCAGCGGCAGCATCCGGCCCTCTGCCAGCCACTCCTGGCTATCCCGGTGGAATCCGCCCTGGGCGGCATACGTGGCCAGCCCTTCCTCGATCCACGGCTCCGCCGCGCCCCACAGATTGGAGACGATCTCGTGGCACAGTTCGTGCGTCAGATCCGGACGCACCGGCGTCGGCACGAACAGGATCACGTGATGCGTGGGACGCGCCCGGCCCTCGCCATCGTACCCGATCAGTTCCTTCATGCGGGCCCGCGACTCCAGGAAGAACACGCGAATCACGGGCTCGTACCGCGGCGCCGCCGCCAGGTGAAGAATATGCGTCCGGGCCTCTTCGGCACCCTGCCGGGCCGCCAGCAGATTGGGATCGCCGGCGAGTTTCGGATCGAAGCAGAACTCGAAGTGCCCGCTGTGCTGGCAGCGCCAGGTGAATCCGGGATGCTTCAAGTATTGCTCGATCGCGAGACGGTCTTCGCCGGGGTTCCCCTGCGGCGAAGCGGCCCTCGAAAGCCCGGCGGCAATCAGGATGGCGGCAACAACGAGTTCCGGCCTCATTAAGCTGTCACTGACAACGGTACCATGAACGCGGCGGACAACCCAATCAAGGCCAAACGCCCGGGTGCCCGTGCTATTCTGTTTAATACCGGCGCGGCTTGATGCAAACCACAAGCCGCCGCTTCGTCCGGACCCGGAGAGATGGCCGAGTGGTTGAAGGCGCACGCTTGGAAAGCGTGTATAGGGGAAACTCTATCGAGGGTTCGAATCCCTCTCTCTCCGCCAGAATCAAACTGTGGCTTCGATGGGCAGCCGCCCGGCAGCCCACGCCCACCGTGGGCGACCGTGCTTTCGGATTCAGACCGGCCAGAAAGACTCAAGCCACAGTTGGAGCGTCAAGTCATGACGGGTTTCGTGGGCGAGGAGGTTCGGTCGAAGTTCGCGGTAGTAGCGCTCTTTCAACAACTCCGGCTTCAGATGGCCCGCGCGTGCAAGTTGCTGTATGTCGTCACGGTCCCGCTCCCAGTTCCGCTCCAGTTTGGAGAGAGCCAGATCGTGAGCTTCAAGCGCGAAAAGCCGAAGGCGGCGCCAGGCGTCGTGGAACATGGGCACCAGCCGATGCTCGTAGTCTTCGGGCGGAGTGGCGACGGTGACGGCATCCAGATAGACTTTGTGCTTTCGATGCAGGACGGAGCCCTTGCCGGCGATCTCCGCCAGTTCGCTTAGCACGTCCGGCACGACGCCCAGGAAATCCACGTCGCTTGTGGTGCGGGCCACGCCGTAAAGTTGTGTCACGACGAAGCCGCCGCAGCAATGCAGCCGGACGTCTTCGTTGAGGCGCGAATCCACTTCGGCGAAGAAAGATCGCCACGGCTCCGGCGGCTGTTCAATGCGCGGCATACGGCAGTTGCCGGACTGTGAGGCCGGTCAGCAGGCCCCAATGGGCGGCGGCTTCGGGACGATTTGACCTCAACCAATTGCGCTCAGGCTCCGTCATCGACTCGCGGCAGAGCGTTCCTTCTCGGGCGAGCCGGGCCTCTTCGAGCTCTTCCAGCCATCGAGACAGGACCCGAACCGCGGCTTGCCGCCCCGGCCAGGCGAGCGCTGTTTCTCTTGCGAGATGCACGAGATAGCCCAGCCGGTTTTGAGCGTTATTCCATTTAGCGCGGTCGCGCAGCCATTCCCAATTCAGATCGGTACACATGCCCAGGACCCAGGGCAGCGCTTCAGTCAAGCGCGTGTCCAAGTCCGGCGTCATCACGGAAGTGAGCACCACTTCAGCCGGATTGCTCACCGCCCTGGAACGAACATGCTCGAAGCCGGGGTAGCCGAGAGAGGCGAGCTTTCGCTGAAGTTCGCCGGGCGCTCCTCCCCGAACGTTTAACAGCTCGGGGAGAGGGAGTGCCGTAGGTAGCCGGTAGAGTCTTGCAGCCTTGCGCGCAAGTTCGGCACTGGCCACCCTCAGCCCCGCTTCGAGCTGCGACAGATACGGCTGCGACACGTTCAGGGAACGCGAGGCTGCCACCTGGGTGAAGCCCGCCTTTTCACGTCCGGACCTCCACTGCGCGGCAGTCATGCTGTTGCCCTCTCGAAGTCAGTATAGCAAATATAGCTATATTCCGCAAAGCGGCAATGGGCAGGCGGCCCCGCGGAGCCGGCGGCATGAAGGCCGATATCTCGTCTGCACTCCCGTCGAAAGCAGGCGGCCCCAGGATGGAGAGATGCGACGCGTGCCATCGCTACGCGTAACGGCTTTCCCCGCGTACAGCCCACGTACGATGGACCTCCCAACCGTGCGGAAAGTGAACCCGCTGCGCATTGCAGCATCAGCCCGATGCGAACCCTCGGTCCTCCGTGTACGATTGGCGTGCAATCCTCCGGTCATGGTGCGTCCTGAACGACACATTCTTCTGGTAAGTGCAAGTTAGGATTCCTTAGGCTCCGGCGAAGGCGCTCGCGCCGCTCGCCGCCCGCCGGCGGCCGCTCCCGGCGAATATCCGACCGTCCCCCGGAAGTCCCTTCGCCGTCCAGCGCCCCCCCGCACACAATCGACCGAGGACTCACAGAAAGGAGCCCGCCTATGCGGTTCGGCCGGCCCGGAGCGGTGGCATCAACGGTGTTGCTGGGCGTTTCGCTCGTCATGGTAACGCCGCCGGTCTTCGCGCAGCCTGCCGTGGACCATGCGATCGTGCGCGGCAAGGTGCTCGACTTCAAAACCGGAGAAGCCATCGAGAAGGCCGTGGTTTCGGTCCGGGATCGGAACATCACTGCCACCACCGGGCATGACGGGAGCTTCGAGCTGCGCGATGTTTCGCCGGGGAGCGTGGAACTAACCGTCAGCACCGTGGGCTACGGCCTGTTGAGAACGCGCGTCGAAGTTGCCGCCGGAACGACCCTGGACCTGGAGCTGCTCATAGGCCAGGACGCGCTCAAACACAGCGAACATGTCACCGTGACCGCCGGCCCCTATGCACCCGTGGTGGCCGATGCGCCCACTCAGTATTCGTTGAGCGGCACGGAGACCCGCGAGTTGTCCACCGTCCTGGCGGACGATCCCCTCCGCGCGGTTCACAACCTGCCCGGTGTTTCGGCGAACCAGGACTTCTATGCCGATTTCGCCGTGCGCGGCGCGGATCAGGCTCACATCGGCGTGTTCTTCGACGGCGTGCTGGTGGACCGCCCGTTCCACGCGGTGCGCGACGATGGCGATATCGGCTCGCTTTCCATTCTCAATGGCGACTTGATCGAATCAACTACCCTCATGAGCGGCGCCTTCCCGGCCAGTTATGGCGACCGTACCGGCGCGGTGCTGGATGTGCGGGTGCGAGAGGGCGGACGCGACCGCATCCAGACGCGCGCCAGCGCGGGCTTCCTGGGCGCTTCCATCACTTCCGAAGGCCCCCTGGGCGCGTCCAAAAAGGGATCCTGGCTGGTCTCCTTCCGCAAAAGCTATCTGGAATACCTGATGAACCGTCTCAACGTCAACGACGGTCTTTCCCTCGGCTACGAGGACGTGGAGGGGAAACTCACCTACAACCTGACCGAACACCATAAGCTCAATCTGACGGCGTTCTGGGGCGGAGGCCAGGTGGTGCGCGGCATCCCCGCCGTTTTTGGGCAGAACGACAATTACTTCACCCATGGGCACAGCCGCGGGGACCTCGCCAGCCTCCGCTGGAGCTGGATCGCTTCGCCGGCAACGCTCGTCCAGACCCAGGTTTCCTGGAACGACGACGCGGAGCGCGACCGGAACGATAAGAGCCAGACGGTCATCGATACGGAATCGCGCCAGTTCGCCTTTCGCAGCGACGCCACGCGCCAGTTCGGCAACTGGAACCGGTTCGAGGCCGGGTTTGCCCAGCGGCGCATCGACCAACGGTACCTCGAAATGTCGCTCTGGGACTTCAGCACGTGGGGCATCGGGCCGAACCTGCATCCGATCGCGAGTTTCCGGGCGTTCGCCTGGCAGCCCGGAGGGTACGTGGAAGACGCCATCGATCTGGCGCACCACCGCGTTACGCTCCAGGCCGGCGGGCGCTGGGACAAATTCAGCGTCACGCGGCAGAGCGTCCTGCTGCCGCACGCGTCCATCGCTTTCGCGCCCATCGCCCAGACGCGCCTCACCATCTCGGCCGGCCAGTACGCCCAGTTTCCAAGCTTTCAGGATCTTGATGGCCAGTTCGGCACGCCGGGCCTGCGCGCCACGCGCGCGACACACGAGGCGATCTCGCTCGATCAGTTCCTCACCGGAAAGCTGCGCATTCACGCGGAGGTCTACAACCGCCAGGAGCGCCAGGTGATCTACTCGCCGGAGACCCAGTTCCGCCTGTACCCTTGGACCAGCCAGATGGCGTTCCCGCAGCCCGGCCCGGTGCTGGAAAACTCTCTGCGAGGCTATTCCCGCGGCGTCGAGATCTCCGTGCAGCGCCGCAGCGCGAACCGGTTCTCGGGTTGGGTCACCTACTCGCGTTCGTACAACAAGTACTGGCAGCCTGGCACCAATCTGAACTTCTGGGGGGATTTCGACCAGCGAGACACGGTCACGGCGTACGGCAGTTCGCGGATCACACCCAGGCTCAGCGTGAGCGCCAGCGCCCGCTACGGCAGCGGTTACCCGCTGGCCGGTTTCCTGGATGGACCGATCCCGCTCGACATGGGGCCTCCCACGCTATTGGCTTTTCGACTTACCGAACTTCCCAACCGCACGCGCCAACCCGCGTACCAGAACGTGGATTGCCGTGTGAGCTACGCCATCGCATCCGGCCGCTTCCGAATGACGATTTACGGGGAAGTGGCCAATCTGCTGGATCACACCAACTGGCGCTACTATTACTATGTGCTCCCGCCGCAGGTGTACCAGGGTATCATTGCCCGCTACCGCGGTTCGACCATGCCCATCCTGCCGGCGGCGGGCTTTACTCTGGAATTCTGACAGGAGGCCGATGGCTTCGTCCGCGGACGTGCTGCACCACATCAGGCTCCTGGTGTACCTCTGGAATGCCGTGGGCTTTTCCGCCTGCGCCTGGCTCCTGTTCCGGGATTGCGCCGGCGGAACCAGGATCTGGGGCGGCATGCGGACGGCTTTGCTGGTCCTCGAAATAGCTCTGATCTACGTGATGAACGTACGTGTGCAGCCGCTGATGCCGCCCATTTCGGATTTCCATTGGGCCATCCACGACGCACTGGACTTAGCCTTGCCTCCCTTGATCGCCGGCGTGTTTTTCCACGAGGAGCGGAGGAACCTGCCCGGGGCTCCATGGTGGAAGTTGGGCCTGACCGCCCTGTATGCGGCCTGCGCCGCCGGGTTGGCATTGACCGTGATCGCTCCCTTCTGCCTTCCGGCGTGGCGTGGCTTGCGCCTCTGGTCCTTCCCGTCGTTCTGCGCGATCCTGGGCGTTTCGGCCGCCATGACCGCGCTGATCATCTGGCTGACCAGGCATAGCGGAGTCCCGGAAACGAAGCGGAAGCTGGCACGGTGGCTGGTGGTGGGTTTTGTCCTGGTTGCGGGCGTCCATCTGGTCCAGCTTGTGTGCGACCCGATGTGGCTCAGCGCGTTCGAGAGCGTGGTCCCCGGCTTTCTGCTCTTTGTGCTGGCTTACTATGTTCAGCCGCTGACTTTCGACGTGCTCATCAAGGAAGTCTCCTTCGCCTACTTCGTTCTGGTGGCGGTGTATGTGGCCTGGTGGGAATACCCCGCCAGTGCTCTTCTCAGCGGGCGCGGCGCGCTTCCCTGGCTGATCGTATGCGTATGGCCGGCCATAGCCGCGGTGCCCTGGCTTCGCGCCAGGTGGCTGCGCTGGATCGACGCAAAACTCTTCAAACGGCGCTTCACCCCGGCCGAAGCGAGGGTCTACTTCCTCGCCGGGCTGGAAGGCGCCATCACGGAAGAGAGCCTGGCGCGGTGCGCGGAGCGGGTTCTGGGCGAGATCTTTGGATCCGCGGCAGGCATCTCGCTGCCCGCCGCGGCGCCGCCCGCGAGCGGTACGGGGATGCAGGCGGTTCTCCGCGCGGGAGGCGCTGTTTGCGGGTCCATCCAGGTTGCTCCCAAGGTCCGCAACCTGCAGTTTATGGGTGCCGACATGGCGCTCCTGAACTCGCTCGCCAGCGAGTTCTCGATCATACTCGATAACCAGCGCTTGCGGGAAAAGAAGATCGAGCAGGAGCGCCGGGAGAAGGACTTGCAGATTCTGGCCACGCGCGCGGAGTTGAAGGCCCTGCGCGCGCAGATCAATCCCCATTTCCTGTTCAATGCGCTGGGCGCCATTGCGGGGCTGATTTCGAGGGACGCTTCGCGCGCCCGGGAAACCGTCGAACAACTGGCCGAAGTTTTCCGGTACACGCTGTGCCGCTCGGAAAACGAGTGGGTGCGTCTGGCCGAGGAGATGGACTTCGTCGCCGCCTACCTGGACGTCGAGCGGTCGCGCTTCGGTCCCCGGCTGCAAATCGAAATCGCGGTGGAGGAAGCGGCGCGGCGGCTCATGGTGCCCGCCATGGTCATGCAGGTACTGGTCGAGAACGCCATCAAGCACGGCGTTTCCTCGGTGCGGGGAGTTGGGATCGTGAACATCCGCGGAGAGTGCCGCGGAGAGAGGCTGTTTCTGGAAGTCCGCGACAACGGAAGCGGCTTCGGAGCCAGGACGCGCGCTCCCGGCGCCGGCGGGCAGGGATTCGGTCTGCGCAACATCGAGGATCGCCTGCACCTGTACTTTGGAGACAGAGGCTCGCTGAGCATTGGCCGGGAGGAAGCGATGACCGTGGTGGCGATCGAGATTCCAGCGCAGCGCGCGCCCGCCGCCGTTGGGGTGCGCCCGTGATCCGGGTCCTGCTGGTCGACGACGAACAGCCAGCGCGCGATCATCTTCGCGAACTGCTGACCCCGCACGCCGACGTGGAAATTGCCGCGGAGGCCGAGGAAGGCGAGCAGGCGATCGAGCTGATTGCGGCGGCGAAGCCGGACCTGATCCTTCTCGATATCCAGATGCCCGGCTGCAGTGGGCTCGACATAGCGGCCTCTCTGCCTTCGCCGCGTCCGAAGATCGTCTTCTGCACGGCGTTCGACAAATACGCCGTGGATGCGTTCGAGGTGCACGCCGTGGACTACCTGCTGAAACCGGTGAGCCGCGTCCGGCTGGCCAAGGCGCTGGACCGCGTCCGCCAGGCCGTCGTTCCCTCGCGCGACGAGGCCGTCGATAACCTGATCCGCTCCCAACCGCGCCCGCAGCCCCGGTTCCTGGTCAAGCACGGCGGCCGGTACCGCGTGATCGCGGAAGAAGAGGCCGACTACTTCTCGATCGAAAACGGCATGACGGCGATCCACGCTGGAGGCCAACGCTGCTGGATGGACGTGACCTTGGCTGAGTTGGAAAGACGCCTGGACCCGTCCGGATTCGTCAGGATTTCCCGTGAACATGTGGTTCGTATTGCGGCCATTGCAGAAGTTCTGCCGCTCGTCGGCGGCTACGCCGAAGTGGTTCTGCGGAGCGGGGATCGTCTCCCCGTCAGCCGCCGCCGCCTCAATCGCGTCCTGGATACGCTCGGTGCCATTAACTGAACCGCGTTGCGCCACCCCGAAGCGCCGGGTGGCGTTGACGCCAGCGGTGTGGGCGGCGGTGGAGGTGCCTGCGGGTGGGTCGGTTGAAAGTACGTACCGGGTGCGACCGGGAGTAAGTTCGACGTGCTCAATCAGCTCGCCGGGACTATCAAAGTGGTTTGCTGGCGTTTCCAGGGGGAGGCCCGATCTCTCGCGGCCCTCCTGCGGATGATGGGGCGTGCGGCTCCCCGCGCCATGGATCGCCGGCGTGCCGGGTGACGGGTGACGGGTATTCCCGCTTCCCTATCCCGCCAGTTCGGCGGTTGGCACCCGGCCCTTCCGGTCCTCCGGAAGCAGCGGTTGCAGCAGTTGTCCGGCCAGCCCGGCAGCCATTGGCGTGTCGATCCCGTAACTTCCCGGCCACTGGCGCTTCGGCATGTACCAGGTGCCGAATAGCTTGTCCAGGACGGGCAGCATCGAAGCGTAGTTCCGGTTGACGTGCTCGCCCTTCGTGTGATGCCAGTGGTGAAACGCCGGGGTCGAAACCAGCACCCCCAGCCACCCGAACCGCCAGCGCAAGTTGGCGTGGATGAAGAAGCCCCACAGCGTGCCCAGCAGCATGATCAGCAGTGGCACCGAGTCCAGTCTCTGCCCCGCCATGGGTTGGGCCAGACCCAGGGCGTACATGGGAACGAAGCCGCACAGGCGCACGAAAACCAGGTCAATCGGGTGGGCGCGTGTGCTCACCAGCCAGTCGATCTCCTCCGCGCTGTGGTGGATCGCGTGGAACCGCCACAGCAGTGGAATCTCGTGCGTCCAGCGGTGTCCCCAGTAGAAACCGAACTCTCCGGCCACCAGCGCCGCCGCCAGGCGCATCCCCAGCGGCATGCCCGCTACTGCCGAGTGCAGCCCCCGCGGTACCACGTAATGCAGACCCGAGGCGATCATCGCCATCGGCACGACAAGCAGCATCCTGGGCAGCAGATTGTTGAGAAAGTAATAGCCCAGGTCCGCCGGAAACGACTTGCGGAACGCCTTCTGCCGGCGAACGCCGAACAGTCTCTCCAGCGGCACGAATACCGCTAGCAGCAGCAGGAACCAGAGGCTTAGCCGGACCACTCCGATAGCCAGCGGCATCAGTAAACGTTGCGCCTGATCGAGGCTTTCCATAAGGATCCGCGGGGCATCGCCCCGGCCCGGCCCGCAATCACCTGCCCGGCCGGGTTCTCCATCTGTGCAAGCCCAGTGCGCCGATCAGGGCGGCCGCCAGCAATCCCATCGTGCCCGGTTCCGGGGTTGCCGAGTCGAGCGAGACGCCATCCAGCAGCACAAACGGCGGAACGCTGCCATTCGGCGTTCCCACGGCCAGGAACGACAGCACATCGCTGGAGCCATCCGCGGTGAAGGTGAATGTCTGATACATCCAGCCCGTGAAGCCGTGGCTGGCGTTGGCCGCGACCGCGGTCGATTGGGTCTCGGCTCCCAGGCTCACCTGCCACTGCTCCGTGGTGTCGCCCGTGAAGGTGTACTGCTGCGAGCCGGCCCACCAGAACCCCACCAGGTAACTGTCGCCCGCATTCAGGCCATTGATGGTCTGCGAAATCGCGCCCACCTGGAACGCGCCGTCGGCGCCCACATAGTTCCCTCCATCGGGACTGGCTGCCGGCAGGCCGTTGGCCGACCCGTTGCCGGGGCCCCAGAGCTGCACGTTGCCATATTGGCCGTTCGAGCCGCTGGTGTCAGCCGTCCCGGCGGCGAAGATAAAGTTGTACGCATTGCTGTTGCCGATGGCCGAGGTCCAGCCTGTGGCCGTCGTCTGGTAGTCGAACTGGCCAGGGCCTGCTGTAGTGCTCTCGAAGCTGCCGTTTACGACCATATCCGCTTGCGCGGAAATGGCCAGCGTGAGAAGGGCCATGGCTGAGAAAACCGCCACGGGAAGTTTGTGCAAAGTGCTGGGAATCGTCGTCAATTGGTTGATTCCAAAACTCATTTTCCTCTCCATTCGTGTCTCTGCGGGCCGCGCCAGCCGGCAGTGCTGAAATCCACTGCGCTGGCGAAGCCCCAATGCACCCAAGTCCTTTTGGGGACAAGACGGCGGGATTCCCCCGCGCTACCCAGCCCTGTCTCCTGCGGATGATACTGGGACTATCATACTCCACATTGTCGCATTTACGGAAGCCGGAAGGACGGGATTCTCAGGATCCAGACGGTCCGGGCCTCAAGGACCCCACCCGCAGCCCCGGCGCGGCATGTTATCCTCCGGCTCGATGCCCCCGCGTCCCGATGTCGCCCGCCGCTGGTTCGTCCGTGGACGCGTGCAGGGCGTCGGCTACCGCTGGTTCGCGCAGAAATCCGCGGATTCGCTGTCCCTCTCCGGCTATGCCCGCAATCTCGACGACGGCCGCGTCGAGGTCTACGCCGTGGGTCCGCCCGCCAAACTCGACAAACTCGCCGCGCTTCTCTACACCGGGCCGCGCTGGGCCGACGTCCGCGGGGTGGAGGAGCAGGCGGCCGCGGTGCAACAGTACGGTTCGTTCCTGATCGAGCCCTGACGGCACCCTCCACGCCCCACCCGTGTCGCCACCTGCTCGTCGGCAAGAGCCGGCTCCACCGCTTCAACTTCACCCCGCCGCTCGCCTTCGAGTGGTCCATGCCCGCTCCCAAGCCGGGGTGGACCCGGCTGCCAATCCACCACCCGCGTTGGCACGAGGGCTCAGGGTGATATACTCCATACCATTGGATCAGGGTGAGATGCGGGCTGAATGTGATCTCCAAGCGGAACGCGAGGAACTCGAAGCCGTCCTGTCTTCGGAGGCTTTCTCTCGCTCTCCATCCGTGGCGCAGATGCTCAAGTACATCTGTGAACGCCACTTCAGGGGTCAATCGCGCGAGATCAAGGAGTACAACATCGCGGTGGAGGCCTTCGGGCGGTCGCCGGACTTCGATCAGGCGCGGGATTCCATCGTTCGCGTCGAAGCCCACCGGCTCCGCAAACGTCTCCAGGAATATTACCTTCAAGATGGCGCGGGGCACCAGATCCAGATCATCCTGCCCCCGGGTAACTATATTCCGCAGTTCATCCGGCGGGAGCCGCCACCGGCCATGCAATCCCTGGACGTCGAGCCTGAATCGGCGTCCGGGAAGGTGCGTCCCGTCGCGCTCGACAACCCGGACGCGGCAATTGCGCCTGCGCCCGCCGAGCCCGCTCCTCCGGTTCCTCAAGCCGCTGCCCAACCAAAGGTGAAGCGGGCGCCACTGCGGATCCGGTGGCCCATGCTGGTCCTGGTGTTTCTGGTGGCCTTCGTGGTCGTGTTCCTGTGGGTCAGGACCCGCGGCGATTTCCCCGCGCTGGGGGTGAAGGCACCCGCCATGTCGGACCCGGTCTATTCCCCTCAGCGAGAGGTTCGGATTCTGGCGGGCGCCGGAGACGCTTCCCTGGTGGACCACTACGGAAACACCTGGTCCGGTGACCGCTACTTCCACGGCGGCGAGGAGCGCAGAGTGGCACCCCGGGCGATTGCGAACTCCCTGGATCCGGCCGTTTTCGTCCACCGCCGGCAGGGCAACTTCACCTACGACATCCCGCTGGAGAGCGGCACTTATGAGCTGCGCCTGTACTTCGCCGAAACCGTTTTCGGCGAGAACAACGTGGGCGGGGGCGGCGAAACCACCCGCGTATTCCGGTTGAGCGCCAACGGTGGCGAGTTGCTGCCATTCCTCGATGTAATCGCCGATGCCGGGGGAAGTAATACGGCTGATATTAAGGTGTTCAAGGACATTCAGCCGGCCAGCGACGGCATGCTGCACCTGGCTTTCCTCACCTGGAACAACGAAGTGCCATTCGTCAACGGGATCGAGATCATGCCCTCCCGGCCCGGGGCGATCCGCCCCATCCAGTTTCTGGCGCGGGAAACCGGCTATACGGATCGCAATGGCCAGTTCTGGAGCAGCGACCGCTATTTCCACAACGGGGTCCAAGTGCAGAGGCATGATGCCGTTTCCAAGACCGAGGACGAGACGCTCTATCAGAACGAGCGGTTTGGGAATTTCACCTATGTCATCCCCGTGGCGGCGAACAGCCACTACGCGGTCACCATGAAGTTCTGCGAGAGCTGGTTTGGCCCTGGCCGCCCGGCCCGCGGCGGCGCCGGCAAGCGGATCTTCGACATCTCTCTCAATGGCCGCATCCTGCTGCGGGACTTCGATGTCTTCAAGGAGGCCGGTAGCCTGAATGCCCTCGACAAGACGTTTCGAGGCTTGGCGCCAAACGCTCAAGGCAAGCTCATTTTCACCTTTGCCCCCTCTCACAACTACGCCATGATCAATGCCATCCAGGTTCTGGATGAAGCCTGGAAGTAGCACATTCGATTGCGCCAATCCTCGGTTACGCAGCGACGGAACAGTCTCAAGTAACGGTTACGCGGCGGTCTTTAGCCCCGGACCGAGCCAAACCGCCTGCCACGCCTTATAATCGGTCCAGCCTCATAGCCCCAGTATGTGGAACTCCCTTCGAATCGCCGTTGCCGCCGGCATCCTGGCCGGCTGCCTCCGCGCCGCCGATGCGCCGCGCGCTATCGAGATCAGTTTCGTGGCTTCCCCTCAAGGCGGCGTGCCCGGCGCTGCGTTGACGGCTGCCGATCTGAAACTCACCGACAACGGAAAAGGACAGCCCGTCACGGGTCTGTGGAAAGCCGATGGCGTGACCCCGCCGGACCTTCCTCCGCACACCTTCGGCAACCGGCCCGCAACCGGAACGGCGCGGAACGTGAGCGTTGTCCTCCTGGACGGCGTCAACACCCAGTGGAGAAATGACCCCGCCGGCCGCCAGGAAACCCTTCGGGCGCTGCAACAGATTCGGCCCGCGGAGCGGGTGGCGATTCTGGTTCTCGGCAGGAGCCTCAGGTTGCTGAGCGATTTCTCGGACTCCGCCGCCCTCCGCCAAGCCAAAGTGATGGAATTCGGCTCCGCCAAAGAAGCCGCCGGTCCCGCTTTCTCCGACCTCATTCTCCCCATGAACCTCACCGGGAGGGCTGAAATGTACCAGGAGCAGCAGCGCCTCAGCACTACCTACGCCGCGCTGCGGTCGATTGCGTCCATGCTTGCCGCGGCTCCGGGGCGCAAAAACCTGCTGTGGATATCGGGCGATTTTCCCCTGCTTCTGGGCCGGCCCGAGGAGGGGGCGTTGCGTCCCGCCGATGCCGATTCCGATTTTCAGCACGCCGCCAAGCTCGACTACAACCAGGCAGCCGACGAGTTGATCCGCGCATTTCAGCTTGCCGGGGTCGCCGTGTACCCCGTCGATGCCAGGCCGGTTTCAATCGATCCCCAGCGCCGCCAGAGCCACGTAAACAGCATTACCACTTCGGCCGCGGGCGAGGCGGGAACCATCAACGACATCATGAAGTTCCTGGCGGATCAGACCGGAGGCGCGGTCATCGGCGATCGCAAGGATCTCGGCGAGACTGTGCGCGGCGCGCTGGACGACGCGCAAGACGCCTATGTTCTTGCATTTGCGCCTGGCAAGGCGGCCGCCGGCGGCGCCCCACACAAGCTCAAACTCCAGGCCAAAGGCTACCAGACCCGCATCCGGCCCGTGTACTACCCGCCAACCCCTCCCGCGCCGCCCGGCGACCCCAACTCGCGAGTGGCCGCCGCAATCTCGGCGCCGCTCGACCTGCCCGAAATCGGCATTACGGCGCGCGTGGAGAGGGACCCCGCCGCAGACGGATTTTTGTCGGTCTCGCTGGAGATCGATGCGCGCGACCTCGAACTCGCCAGGCAGGGCGAGGACTGGATCGGTGTCATCGGAATGGGGATCGTGCAGGGTGACTCGGCCGGCCAGCAGTTCGGCCGGCAACTTCAGTCCGGCGGTGTCACCATTAACGGACCGGATTATCTGGAAGCCATGCGAACCGGCCGCGGCATCCATTTCGATTTCAAGGTCCGGCGCGAGCCCAAGGCTTCTTTCCTCCGGCTTGGTGTGATCGATCAGAAGACCTCCAAATCAGGTTCTCTCTCCATCCCGCTCTAGCCTTTTGGCTTATATGACAGTTACCGTTCCCCGGGTAACCGTTACTCTCCCCCCGGAGTGCCGTTTTTCTTGAATGGGCACTTCATTCGTGCTAACTTCAGCCAGTTTCAATATCAGGGCTGTAGCGAAGAGGTTTAGTGTGGACGGTCGGCAATCGGTCCGTCTCACCATGTGTCGACAACGCTTACGGGCGGCCAAGCCGCTTCGAAAGGAAACAAACATGAACGGATTCAAGCCACGCATGCTCGCAGTGGTTCTCGGTCTGATGCTGCTTCCACTGGCATCGTTGCAGGCTCAGGTAGTCTCCGGGTCGGTTTCCGGAGTGGTGACGGATTCCCAAGGCGCGGCGGTCCCGGGTGCCAAGGTGACCCTGATCGACCAGGTGCAGATGGCTACCCGCACCTTGAACACCAGCGTGGAGGGCACTTTCAACTTCACTCCGGTGTTGGCTTCCACCTACACCCTGGCCGTCGAGGCGAAGGGTTTCAAAAAGTACGAACGCAGGGACATTGTCGTCCATCCCGAAGATCAATTGGCTGTCCCGGACCTGAAGCTGGAGGTCGGGGCTGTGAACGAAACCGTCACCGTGGAGGCCTCCGCACTCGCCTTGAAGACGGAAACCGTGCAGACGGACACGGTAGTGACCGGGGACCAGGCGGTTGACCTGCCTATCGTGGACCGCGGTTTCCTGGGCCTGCTGCAGGTAGTGCCCGGCTTCGCCAGCGGCGACCAGTACTCCGCCAATGTCAACGGCAATCGCAACGACAACATGAGCATCAAGCTGGACGGCATGACCAACATGGATAGCGGCGTCAACATGTGCTGCTCCACGTGGGTCAACCCCGACACCATCGCCGAAATGAAGGTGATCACCAATACCCAGTCGGCGGCCATCGGCCACGCCGGCGGAGCCTCAGTGATGGTGGTGACCAAGGGAGGGACGCAGTCGTTCCACGGGTCCGGCTACGGCTTCCTGCGCAATGAGTGGCTCAATTCCAATACCTGGATGAACAACTTCAACAGCCGCCCCAAGTCCACCTACCGTTACAGTACCTACGGTTTCACCATCGGCGGGCCGGTGTTCATTCCCAAGAAGTTCAACACCAACAAGCAGAAGCTGTTCTTCTACGCCAGCGAGGAGAGGAAGAATCAGAAACTGGGTGGCTCCCTGAATACCAAGACGGTACCCACCCCGGCCGAGCGCACCGGCGACTACTCGAACGCGGTCGACAACAACGGCAAGACGCTCAACATTTACGATCCCCTCAACGGTGGCACCGCGGGCGGCACCGCGGCCCTGTTCCCGAACCGGATGATCCCGGCCAGCCGCATCAGCCACGACGGCCAGGCGCTGCTGAATATCATGCCCCTGCCGAACTATTCCGGCATCAACGTCAACCAGTACAACTACACCTCGCAGATTCCCTATAACCAGCCAGAGCTGATCGGCACCTATCGGTTCGATCTCAACACCAGCGAGAAATGGCACAATTGGGTGCGCTACTCGCGCGACTACTATACCCAGGACAACCCCTACGGCATGGGCGGCAGTTTCCCCAACCTGGGCACCAACGAGACGGTCCGCCACGCCATGGGGCTAGCCCTTGGCATCA
>Ga0265323_10000481_pt1 | contig 22501 bp, 31 predicted proteins | sample 41225metaG_FD_193580 | JGI IMG/M metagenome (GOLD analysis project Ga0265323, IMG submission 193580) | Rhizosphere microbial communities from Carex aquatilis grown in University of Washington, Seatle, WA, United States - 4-12-25 metaG | ecosystem: Host-associated > Plants > Roots > Rhizosphere...
AGGTTTTAAAGAATCCTTTACCCGTATGTTTGACCAGCTATGCGTTACGGCCTATGGGCTGATACTCCAGAACCCGGACGGGAAGATTACCCAAGGGGATAGGAAGTTAATTTACAAACTTGCAATAGACTGTATCGACCCGAAGAAGAAATCTGTGTTGCGAGCGCTGACTAGATTTTCCAGTGGCGGCGGACCGGAAGAGATAGCCACCGAGATAGGCTTTACTAAAGGCAGCGCGGAGCAGTTTACCGAGGACCTGATGATCCACGGCATGGTGACTAAGGAACGCGTACCGTACCACAGCGGGCATAAGACGATATATAAGATAGTGCCGAAGTACCGGGATATTATGGCTAGATTTGAGAATATAATTATAGAAGATAAAGCGGTGCCGGGAGAGGAAGAAGTCCCCTTGCCTGTAGAAGACCCGGGGGTGAGTTTGGAAGATACTAAGGCTTTAGCAACATTATTTAAGGAGTAAAGAGATGTATTATTGTAAATGTTTTTATTGCCGGCATTTTACTGAATATAACAGTATGAGGCATAAATGGTATCTACCTTTAAAGCGATTGTGGAACTGGATATGGTATGCGATTCCCAGTTTTATATATGAAAAGAATTTAGCAAAACGAAAAGAGCTTGGGTATAAGTTTACCAAAGAAGGGATTGTTCCCTTAGTCCCTTTTATGGGGATGACCTTTGAACACCAGGAAGGCGACCAGATTAACTGGAAATGGTGGAAGTATATAAAAAAACCGAGAGATTAAGTCTCTCGGTTTTTATCTGACTCGGCGTAAACCTTGTAAGCCGCGGACATTAATTTTTGTCTTTCGCGAGATCTAGCACGCTTAGCCTCCTTAACAAGGTCTTTATATTTATTAGCTAGTTCCGGATTCTGCTCTTCTAAAAAAGCAAGCGCACTCAAGTTTTTTGTCATATTTTTCCTTTCTTTAATTATTAGTTTAAAAGTTCTTTCCACTCATTATATGGCATTGAAGCTAAACTTATTAGCCTTTTAGCCTCTATTAGCTTCCAAATTCGGTCTTCTACGGTGCCTTTAACCGTAATGCGGACACTTATAACCTTATCTGCCCTGCCCTGCCGCCTGGCGCGGCTACAGCGCTGGTCATAGGAGCTATAAGTTAGGGGTGGATCATAGTGAACCACCAATGAAACACATTGTAAATTTACCCCCATTTCCAATGCCTTGCTTGCAAATAAAATTTGCCTATCCGGATTTTCTCTAAATTCCTTTAATATTTTTTCTCTCTCTTCTTGAGGAGTAGCACCGATGATCATTAAAGAGTTAGGAAATTCTTTATGCAAAAGTTTACAAGCTTCCGCAAATTCACTAAATACTAATGCTTTCGGTTTCTCCACCCCAACAGATTGTGACAGTCCTTGCATAAAGTCCTTCCGTTCTTAATAGTAAATCTTAATCTAGGAAACAAACAAAATGGTTTAATGTGGTCTACTTCTAAACCTTTACCCCGATAGCTACAATTTTGACATGTCCAGTTATCTCGTTTAAAACATTTTCCACGCCAAATTCTATATTTTAAAGAATTACGAATCCTTAAATTTTTAGGAGTAATACCGCCTCTCCAATGATGACTACGAGATCCTAAGTGTAAACAATTTTTACAATATATAGTTCCTTTTAAATTGGCATTTCTATGAAGTTGCTTTCCACATTCTTTACAGTTTAGTTTTTTAACCCAATGCCAATTATTTTTTCCACTAATAAGTTTGCCAATGTGTTGCTTGCAATAACGAGATTTTATAGTTGCTAGTTTTTTATGACAAATCTTACATTTCGGCAACCGACTCTTTCCTCCCAACCATTGAACAGTATTTTTTCCTCTATAAAATTTGTGATAACATTTCTTACATCTTCCGCCTGGTCTTCTATTAGTTAATTCCATATTACAATCAATACATTTTGGCATACCACCAACCCAAGCGTGATTATTTGAACCTGTCATATAGCATTTAAAACATAAACCAGTTGCCCTCTTCCTGTATTGAGTGGTTAAGGCTTTCTTACATTGCTTGCATTGTGATGTTTTCATATATGTTATTCATTATGATATACCCCTTACAGTATATCATTTTATATCCCAACTTTCAAGCAATTCCTTTAGCGCTTCCAGCTTACTAAACTTCTGGTGCGCGCTTCCTAATAGTCCGGGGTGGACAAGGTACTGGCGCAAGCGCATAAACTTAACTATGCCATTCTGCATACCAATAGGATTATCAATATTGTCTATTTCGGCTGCCTTCATTTCCAACAGGAGTTCCGAGCGTATCATTTTGTAAAATTTATCTTCTTCCGGCGTTAGTTCTACCGGCAAATCCTGTTCAATTAAGTCCGGCAGTTCCGGCAACAAAACTTCACGCTCACGCCTTAGATAGTAAGGCTGTAAGCGACTAGCCAGCTCGGGGAGCTTGCTAGTTCGCACAAATCCGGCCTTAGCCCACATTGACGGCGCAAAATAAGTGGACACAAACGACCAGTAGTTGCCAAGGCAGCCTTTGTTAAGATATTCAAAAAGGGAAAATGCTTCTAAGGGTAGGTTGACAATTGGTGATCCGGACAAAGTTATCTTTTTAGCTTTTGTGATATTGGCTATGCTTGTTAAATACTTATAGGATTTATTTTTCATATTTCCAAGCCTTATACATTCATCAGCTACAATTACCGATATAGGCATTTCGGAAAACTCTTTCGGGTGCAACATAATTTGTTCATAGTTTATTACCAAGAGGTCGCCTTTAAACGCGCTCAGGGCAGTTTTACGCTTCGCTTTTGTCCCGGATAGCACTAAAGGCTTAAAAGGTATGTTAAACTTGATAACTTCGTTTTCTAGTTGCAACTTCAAAGACGCAAGCGTTACCCATAAACAGATTTTACCTGTAGGAGTAAACTTGCGCGCGGCTAACAAAGCCGGGAGGCTCTTGCCTGTGCCAGCAGAATCAGCAAGCAATACATTTATATTATTCTCCAGCCTGGAGGTTATAAACTCCAAAGCCGTCTTTTGGTGTGGGAGTAATTCATTCATACCCGCGAGCCTATAAAACATAGGCGCGCGAAATAAACATTACTGGAAAAGGTCGGGGTTAGCCGCTTCTATTGCGGCTTGCTTGCCGGTAATAGCAGCGCGCAGGTCTTGCCGGCACGACGCCAGCTCGTTACTCGCCGCGTACTGGTCTATTACCAAACCCCGGAGGGTGTAGGGCAGTTGCAGGGCGTAGAACTTATTAAACATAAACACAAGTCCAGTAGCTAATATCACTATCGTGATATATAGCTTCCAGTGGTTACGAACACTAAAATACATTTGTCTGATGGGCATATTTTTTTCCTTTCTTTTAATTTTTATTTTTCAACGACCTTTATATCATAGAGGGGTACATTACTCGCCCCGTAGGGCATTATACGCGCTCGCTTTTAGCCGCTTTCCGGCAATAGCCCTATGAACGGGGGTTCACGCGGCTACTGCCGGATTACGGTGCGAGGGAACGCCGGATCGTATATGATCGTCCGGCGAAAAACTTCCACTTTTTATTAGTGGCCTGTTATGTAAACAGGAGAGAGCCTATAATCCTTATACTAAGCCCCGCATAAAAGATAGGCGGGTCGTCGCGATTTCACGATACTTCCGGATATTTAATCCGGCGTACTAAACTCGTGGAGGCTTATTATCTATTCACCTTTTTTATAGGCTCACTTCTGCTTACAGCTCCAAGTTCCTGCGGTGGATTAGGGATTATTAGTTAAGATTATTGTCAACAATTCTTTTAAACATTCCGTCAGTAATACTGCAATCAGTAAAAAATTCAGTTTTTAATTTTTGCACGTTACTGATTATTTTACGTGCAACATTTACTTCATCACGATTTTGCCGATAGCTTAAATCTTCGTGAAAATAGTTTATAACATCAAGATTAGTCATATAGTTTATTATTATTTCCATCGCTTAATCCATCGCGGGAGTCTGGGGCTGTAATTCCTTAAGCATAAATTATCCGCGCTAGATTGTGATTAGTTTATTTAACTTCCCAAAACTTATATAATTTTGTGATTAGTTTTGTAGCTTCTATTGCCCTTAGGTCGTCGCCTAATTCGTTGGCGTACGTTTCCAAAGCGTCCTCAATTATTCCCAATTCTCTATCCGTTAAGTCGCCTCTAAAAATCTCATTTTCTCTTTTTTTCATATAATTATAGTTCCCTTCGCAATAAAGCGCGGGTAACTTATGCTTAAGTATCAAAACGCGGAGGATTAAGGGCGGGGAGGGGTTGTTAGTTTATTTAAATTTGTTGACTTTCTAAATAGTAACCGCCATTTGATTCTTTTGTGCCGTCATCTCTAATAAAACCGTCTGGCATTATTAGGGATGAAAAACGGTAAACGGTATTGAATAACATATCCATACCGCATCCGCTTATTTTTAAACCTGTATAATTTTTGGCTATTGATTCGCCAAGTAAATCGTGCAAAAGTCCGTTAATGTTTATGATCCGGCCGTCATTGATGATATGAAATGATATAATTCTACTCATTCCACTATTGGCAACGTGCCGCACAATTCCATAAACAGTTAAACGGTTTTTGATAATGTTATTTACTAGCGTCTGATAGTAAGTGTCAAGCTGTTCAATTTTTAACATTTTCATAATATTAAGTTCCTTTTCTCGCTTCCCTGCCCTTAGTCCAGGGCGTTTTGATTTTGCATTGTAGAGCAGATAATGGGCGGATTAGATTAGTTATAATAAATTTCTTTCCCTTAAACTGCTATAACCATTTTTGGTTACAATAATATGATCCAATACTTCAATGCCTAATAATTTGCCTGCTTCCTGTAAGCGTTTTGTAACCGCTAAATCTTCCTCGCTTGGCTCTAAACTTCCACTCGGATGATTATGCGCTACAATTATAGCCGCGCTATTATCCAATATAGCTTGTCTGAAAACTTCGCGCGGATGTATCAAACTACTGTTAAGCGTTCCAATACTAACGATGTTTTTATGCAATATTTCGTTTTGGGTATTTAGCATAAAAGCCATAAAATACTCTTTTTCCTGCACGCGTTCAAACTCTAAGCGGTTGACGATTGCCTGCGGTGAAACGGCAAGCGGTAGGGCTTCGGAAACTGTAAGCAATTTTATTGCTTGGTTTTTTGCTTCCGCTTGGGTTTCGGCTTCTACTTCACAAACTAGACTAATTTTATAATTCATATAATATACCTCGCTTTTAATCCGTCCATAATCTGCAATACAATGCATGCCACGCGGATCGCACGCCTGGGCTTTTAGTGGTTCACTTGCCGGACAATGGCCGGAATTAGTTTAATTATGATTTAATTGCCATTAGCAATGCCTTAACAGTTTGGCCTTGCGGTGTTTTAGCTTCAAAGGTTATAGGCTGCATGTCGCCGTATAACTTAACTTCAACACTAGCGTTTCCAACAGAGCAGTAGACTTCCGCGATCCGCTTTAAGAAGTCCGGCGATACGTTAAAAGTATGCACGGGTTCGCCGGTTGGGATTATCTGCTTATAATTTGGATATTCGCCGTCAATTTTCCGGTAGATAACAGGCGCGGCCGTTTCCAGATTAGTGGTTATAAAACCGGCTTGACTTGATTCCGTTAGTTTCAAGCTTGCGGCATTTTCCAGTATAGGCAAATTGCCTTTAATCTTTTTTAAGCTAGCCTGTAACTGATTAGCCGCGTCAATCGGCATTATATGGGTTTCAGTTTCCGCCGTTTCGTTATTCGGGATTATAGGATAGTCCGATAATTCAACGGCCGGCGCTGAAACTTCCAGCAAGGTATAACGATCAGTGGCGGCCGTGCCGTCTTTGGTAACTAGCACGCCGGATATTTCCGGCTGTACGCCGGATTTACTTACAAACTTATTTACTAAAAAATTATATTTATTGAGCATATATTTTATGATCCCCGCAATTCCGGCCACAATTCGGCAAGTGATATTTAATATCTATATAGAATTATAACCGCAAATATTAGTTTTTAAACTTGCGCGCTTGCTGATTCGGTTTGATCCAGATTGAATACCGTGTAAAATCTTGGAATGAATGAGCGTGTAACCGGCGTTGATTTGCCGTCTTTGATAACGATATCCGATCGTTTGATAAACGGGCTTGCGATTGTAACGCCGTGCGATCCTTTTTTGATTCTAAGGTTGTAGCCTTTGGCCTGTAAGAAGGTTAGCCACTGATTAGAAGTGTAGCTATTTTTTGCTTTTGCTAATTGCAAATTGACTTGATTATGGCCGGCATAGTCTTGAGTAGTGATGAAATTTATTTGGTTCATATATAATATATCCCCGCTTGCGGCTATAATTCTATATAGATAAGTTTTTAAGGAGCTTGTTATCAGCCTTTAGGCGACGAGCCTTTAAGGGTTCAGTACCAGCGTTAGCGTTAATGTGCTGTATTGCATAGTTAAGCAAGTGTTTAACTATGCTAACGGCAAGTTATCTATTATAGTAGTTTATTTTATAGGCTTGTTTTGGTTCGGCTCTTAAGCACGATATTGTCGTTGCCATTATATGCTTGTGGCTTTGGCACTTGCATATTTTACCGGTAGTGAGTTCACGCTCTAAGATTAAAGCGCAGATGTTTTTTTCGTATTGGGACATAGGGGTTTTTTGTTTAATTTTTAACTTGATAAGATAATTATAGACGAATAAAAAGCAACTGTCAAATGGTTAAACTGTCTTAACTGTGGATAAGTCAGAAAAATAGGCGTTAATAAAGGGGGAATTGTTTCTTTTGGCTTAGATAAGATAAACTATTTACAATACTATAATCAGTATAGGGTATGTTGTAGGGTATGTTGTACGGTATGATGTATAGTATAATGTAAATGATTTCTATATACACACAATAACGCTTAAATAAGCCATATTGACAGAATAGCAAATAGGTGTTATAATGTTTATTGCTTAAATAAGAGGAAAAAGAAACATCAAAAAAAAACCTATACAGGTATAAGATTAAAAAAAAAATTTATTTTGATATTTACTATATTATAGGTATATTCTCACGTCTTGAGGGCATTGTTTCACTATGTTTAACACTATTGGTCAAGTGCTATTAACTTATTATGCTCTCTTTGTTATGCTTATGGGCTTATATAAGCCTTTGATGTAGTTGTATAGTATATAGCTATACTTTAAAGAGCGCGCGCCGTTGTTTTTTGGCGGTAGACGGGGGAGGGGAGGGCGCGGAAATCCTAAAGGAAATAAATTTGACCCCCTACCCACCGACCATACAAAATTTTCGCACCTATATCGTTTCTTTAGGGCGCCCTGCAATTTAAAAGCCGCCTACGTCAAAGTAGTCGGCTCTTAATTTATCGTCGCTCTAATGGTCAATTTTTGCTTTCTAGGCACTTCTCCCACGTTGCTTTTATCCTTTCAGGATCCACATGCGTATAAACTTCTGTCGTCGCTAAATAAGAATGTCCCAGCATTGTCTTTACGTCAGTTATGTCCGCTCCCCGCGCCAACATGTTCATTGCGAATCCGTGCCTGATCATGTGTGGATGAACTTTTAATCCATTTCTTTTTGCCAGTCTTCTAAGTTTTTGTTGTACCATTACCACGCTATATTCTTTCCCAAAAAGCAATCCACCTTTCATCTCTTTCCGCAGTAATTCTTTTGTCTCCTCCGAAACTATTACCACCCTCTGTTTGTCTCCTTTACCTAAAATTGTAAAATATTCCGGCACCCCCATAAATTTCTGCCGGCTGATCCACGCCAGTTCTGAAACGCGCACCCCTGTGTCCAGCATAAATTTTAAAACCGCTCTAAAATTTTCCGGCGCCGCGTCTAGTAAAATTTTTGCTTCGGACATTTTTAGGTAGTTCACCTGTGCAGCACGCTGCTTTAATCTGTCGAACTTTATTTTTCTCCCAAGCACCTGCTGGTAAAATTTTACCAGGACCGTGGTGTGCTGGTTTATGCTTTTGTTACATAGTCCGTTGTTCTTCAGGAAGTTTAGGTATTCAAGTTCCCATCCTTCTACCGGTAATTCTCCATTAAAATGTTCCGAGAATCTTTTTAATATCCCCCTATAGGTTTTTTTTGTATTTTCTGCCAGCTGTAGGTTTATAAACAGGTCTATGTTTTTTTGCATATTTCTCCTTATTAATGATAATTTAATGGTAGCATAGCACTTTTATTGTGTCAACTTGACAACATATTTACATCTGCTATACTTTAAACATGTCTAAACCAAACAGAAAAGCAATTTCACGCATGATTTCTCTCTACCCACGCCAGGTTGAGATGATTGATAATTTCCTTGAAATAAAGGGTATAGCCTCTGCATCTGAGGTTGTTAGGCAGGCCATTATTTTTTATTTTGATTCTACCTTTCCCGGCTATATTTGGAAGTTAAATGACAAACAATTAACTGAAAAAGAACTGGCTCAAAAGAGAGAAAGGGAGCAACAGGAAGCCCTTGTATCTATGTCTCCTGAAGATTTTACTATTCATAACTGTAAGGGCCTCGTCCGCGACGGCATGGCAATTTTCTACAACATAATCGCCAACGAATCTTACTTTGTTGTCCCCCTAAAGGAAATCAAGGAGTGGGCCACATCTTATTCCGGTTGGCTTAATGAGCATAAGCAGAAAGCTAATAAAGAGCCCATGGACGATGCCTTCGTTGCCGCGCACCTCGGCCAGACGGTTGAGTTCCATGGAAACAAAGCTGTGATATAATTAGTTCATGTCTCTAACTAACGAAACCACAAATGCCATACTCGATTTTTTGTTCCGTAACAGAGTTTTTGCGTGGAGACAAAACTCAGGTGGTATACCGCTTTTCAGAGAAGGGATACTTACGGGTTTTAGACCCGGAGGGAAAGCAGGCCAGCCAGATATTGTGGGAATATTGCCCTCTATGGGGAGACATTTGGGCGGTACCTACCTCGGGATTGAGATTAAGACCGGCAAAGATCGACTCTCTGAAGGACAGGTGGCTTTCCACTCTCAAGCCAGAAAAGCCGGAGCCCTTATCTTAGTTGTTAAATCATTTGAAGACTTTTTAACTCAATGGAATGAACTACGAACTAGCCCTAAAACTTAAGGAAGCCGGGTTTCCTGCATCAAATGAGTGGATTGATGGGGGTACTAATTTTTTTATTGATAAGGGTGAATTGGTTTACGAAGCCCCCACCCTCTCCGAACTAATAGCGGCGTGTGGAGAACATTTTGAAAGACTTACTCATTTTGGGAACGGAGAGTGGGAAGCAAAGCAATTTAAACGTAACAGTGTTATAGGCAATTCTCCCGAAGAAGCCGTGGCAAAATTATGGTTAAAACTTTATGGAAAACAATAATGAATCCCTAAACGACCTACTGGCCCGCGCGGCTAATGACCCATATAATAAGCAGGAGCTTGCCCTGGCTATTTTAACCGCGGCTAAGAATGATATGGATCCCGCTGCTCTAAAGGCTATTACAGTGGCTCTTGAGGAATCTAAATTTAAAGAAATTGATTCTATACCTATAACCGATGGACGTTTTAATGAAATCATCTGCACCCTTGCAGACAATATCCGCGGATCTTAAAATTAGCCAGAGAAATTTAAAGATTCGCATACTTCGTTACGCCGCCCAGAAGTGGTTCTGGGTTTTTTGTATGGTCATGCCGAATAAGCCTAAGCCATACATGATGACTAAGTTCCACTTTTATTTTTGTAATCGCCTACAGGCAATGTATGAGGCTGTTCGTGACGGTAAAGACCAGAATATTGATATTGAAGTCCAGCCACAGATAGGCAAGAGTATTACGGTTTCCGAGCTTTTTATGGCTTGGATATTGGGAAAAGAGCCATGGCCCTTGATTTGCGCGTCCTATGGAGCCTCCCTTGCGGAGATAAAATCCGGGAACTGCCGGGACTTAGTTTCCTCAGATGCGTACAGAATGGTTTTCCCGAAGACTACGGTCTTACAGGACACAAGTGCCAAGGACTACTGGAAAGTATCTACCGGCGGCTCTTACAGAGCCGTAGGTGTGGGCGGTGGTTTAACTGGTATGCCGGGAAAAATCTTGGTTGCGGACGACTTGTTTAAGGATGCTCAGGAAGCGGCCTCTGAGACCACGCGCGAGGTTACTTGGAAGTGGTTTATGACGGTATTTTTATCCAGGAAACAAGACCCTGCCGGGGTTTGCTTGGTTAATACCCGCTGGCACAAGGACGATGTGGCCGGCAGAGTTGAGAAGAAGTTTAACGATGATAAGGCTTCCGGGAAGGGTTCTGGCACTTTTGACCACTGGGAATTTCTGCGGTTCCCGGCGTTTGCCACGGAAGATGAATATATTGCCGGGAAATTATTTCGAAAGGCGGGAGAGGTTTTATGTCCAGAGAGGTTCAGCCGCGAAGCCATGATCAGGCGCAAGAACGCCACGGAAGCTTATGAGTGGGCTGCGCTGTATATGCAGACCCCAATTTTAAAGGAAAATGCGAAGTTTAGAACCGAGTGGTTTAAATATTATAAGGCGGACGATATTAAGTTCCGAGAAATTATTTGGTATATTTTGGTCGACCCCGCATCTAGTAAACGCGCTACCGCGGACAATACGGTTGTGCGCGCTGTTGGTAAAGAGCGGGCTACTGGGTTTTGGTTCCTTGGTGACGAAATTGCCGGCCAGTTTGATGCCGGAGAACAGGTAGATGCGATCTGGAAAGTTGTTAAGCAGTATCCCGGCGCGCATGTCTGGATTGAGGGAGTTTCCTACCAGCGCACTCTTGAGTATTGGGTGAATGAAAGGCAGCGAAAAGAGCGGTTTTTCTTCAATGTTGACCTACTGGAAAGAAAACAGGTGCAGAGCAAGGAAGACCGTATCGAAGGTCTCGTTCCTTTGTATAAGAATGGACTGATTTTTCATAGGGAGTCCGGCGCGGATAAGGATTATGAGATGGAATTATTGGAATTTCCGCAGGGGAAACATGATGATAGGCCAGACGTTGTAAGTTTTGCGCTTGATGTGGTGCCTAACACTCAAATTACGGAATCCCCCCAGGAAAAAAAGCGCCGCGAAAAAGAAGAAAAGGTGCAGTTTGATCCGTTTAGTTCTATTAGTAAAATATAAATTTATGGAAGATTGGGAAAGAATTATACGATCGAATATTGCTGTTGCCTTTTTTGATGAGAGGTTAACGGTAAATTTGGATAAGTTACGTATATTAACTGAGGATATTATTAAACAAATAAAAGATTTTAAGGAAAAGATTTGACTGTGGATAAAATATCTGCTATAATTTATTTATAATAAAGCCATCAAAATTTAAATGGCATACGATTCAGCGCCAGCAATAGCTACCGCTACAAAAGTTCCCAACACTGCCTTCGAGGCTACGTCTTTAGGCGCCTCGGGGGCTTATTTTATTGAGCAACCTGACTACTCCACTGAAGAAGCAGAGCGCCGGAATCAGGAACTTCTGGAACTTACCTCTGATTATAATCGCCGCGAGTCTCCGCACCGCCTATTGAACCAGATGACATACACTCAGAACTACCGGACGAACATGCTGGCCGCGAACTCCGACACACCCCCGCGCGCTAACGCGGAAGACACGCAGGTTGTTACCGGAACCACCCGGGAAAAGGTACTCGCGATAGTGAGCGCCGTTTTGCAGTTGAATTTTGAAACCAAGTTCATGGCGTTTGATAAGAATGACATGCAGGATGAAGAACTGGCCGAGGCGATGTCAGATTGCGTGGAGCGCGCGAACAAGATGGAGCAGTGGGACGAGAAAAAAATCTACGCCTATTTTGAAATGGCCACGCAAGGCGATGTTTACGTTGAGGAAAATTTTATTGACGAACAGCTGACGGATAAAAAGAAAATCAAACTTTCGGATGTGACTGAAGCGTTGATGAAGGATTACAAAGCTGACTACAAAGTTAAAACATCTGTTGGTATGTGCCAGCGGAATCTGATTCCGGGGACGCAGGTTTATAAAGGCAGCATGACCGAAAGAATTTTACGCAACCAGCCCCACATTTGGACCCGGGAAGTGCGGCCTTACGAGGTCGCGAAATCTATCTACGGGGAACTTCCGAGATTTAAAAATGTCCCGCGCAGGCTCGTAACTGTGGGGCCTGGCTTTACTCAGGATATGGTCAATGGAATTAACTGGCGCCTGATGACGGTTGACTCTGAAGAGGTGGAGATTTTAAAACGCCAAGATAGGTTTAACGACGAATATAGCCTTTATCTTAATGGCGTGAAGATGCTTCCTAACGGCTTTCCTATGCCGTGGGAATTTCAGGAATATAATATTGTTCAAGGTTCGCTTGAGCCGATTTCCGCGTTTTTTAGTGAGTCAAAATCCATTCCTTGCAAGACCAAACTTGACCAGGAAATTTTGGATGAAATGTATCGGCTGGCTGTTTTGAAAACACAGAAATCTTTTATGCCGCCGATTGCGAACTACTCAACAAATTTGTTGAGTAGATCCATGTTCCTGCCGGGAAAAGTAAATAACAGTTTACAAAAAGGAGACATCGAAGTTTTAGGTGGAGATCCAAGCGCGTATAGCATGAAGCCGTCCGAGTTTCAGATGATTGAAATGATCAAGAAGTTTATTGATGAGAAGTCCATCAATCCGGCGCTTGAAGGCGCTCAGGGGCAAGGCGATCAGACCGCGACGCAGAATAATAACATCATGCAGCAGGCAAAGCAGAAATTAGGCTTGATGATTTTTGGGTTCATGCAGTTCCACATGAATTTGGATTTGATTCGACTTTACAATATTTTGGAAAATTATACCAAGCCGATTGATACTCAGTTAAATAAAGTCCGTGATGGGATTACGAATAAGTACCGGACAATTTCGGTGCAGAAAAATATTGGCTCTAAGGGTTTTGGCACGAAACAGGTTCAGTTTACGACTGATCATAATACACCGGCCGAACTTTGGGATCAGGAGAATGGTGTAACGCGCGCAAAAGACGGTACGCCGATAAAGACGGTAAAACCTAAAAAGCCGATTAGTATTCTACAGGTCAATCCGGTAGTATTGCGCAGTATGAAATTTACATGGTACGCGCAGTCAGACCCGACACCGCGCGAGACAACTATGTCCGAAAAGATTGCATTTGGAGATGACTTAACTCAGGCTATGCAACTTTGGGGCCAGCAGTCGGTTAATACGGATTACTCGCAGATGAAGTGGGCCGAGCAGAGAAAGTTAGACCCGCACTTATTCTTTAACAAACAACAGACTCCGCCTCCTGGGATGCCGGGGCAACCCGGACAGCCACAGCCAGGTCAGCCGCAAATGCCAGCGCCACAGGAATCGCCGATGAAAAAGCAGATGCGTCCGTTTGGTTCTGGTGCTGGACCCGCAGAGGCCATGCGCCAGGGAATGGGAGGAAGATAATATATGGCTAAAACTAACGAAGAAAATATTGTCGGCCTCTACCGGGAACATCTTAAATTAGTTAATCCGGAATCTGTTAATTTGATTAAAGATTTAGAGGGTGAAGAGTTAAGTAGGTTTTATAAATTCTGCCACGAGACATTCCATAATCCTTTTTTTGGGAGAATACTGAACGGCTTTATTTTGGAGCAATGTTTGAAGACCGGACAAAGCGGAATGACGGAAGAGCAGTATAAAAACGGACGATTGAGTATTGCCGGTATGAAAACATTGGAAGAATTTTACGCAAAAGCCGCATTACAATACGATAAGATGACCGCTAAAGAAGAAGATTTTGACCCCCAGAAAGCATTTAATCCAGCTAAGGTTTAATAATTAACGATTATTTTTCGCTCTCGTCCGGAGTTGTTAGTTGCAAATAGCAACATGGACCGTAAAAAATAATCGAGAGGTAAGTATGCCACAGAAAGTGACTATCGAAGGTGTGGAAACGGAAGTTTTCACCACCGAGGAGGTTACCGCTCAGGCGGAAGCAAAAGCGAAAGAAATCGCCGATGCCAAGGTAGCTGAAGAGACTGAGAGGCTCAATACGGAACATGAATCTGCTCTGCTTGAGCGTGACGAGGCTCTGAAAGAAGCTCAGGAGAAGTTAGAGAAAGCGGAAAAGAAAGAGTTAAATTTTAATGCTCTTAGGAAGAAAACCGAGAAGACCGACGAGCAAAAGGCTGAAGAAAAAAAGGTAGCCGATGATGTTAAGGCTCTGCGGGAAACCGTAGCTGAGATTCAGAAGCAGCCATTTGAGTCAGCCAAAGCCAGTTTTGTTAAAAATAATATTGGTGCGGATAAGGAACTTGGGGAAAAGTTTGATTTCTTCTTTAAAAAGTTAGGTACCGGAGTTAAGTCTGTAGAGGAACAGCAGATAGCTCTTGAGTCAGCGATGACTCTGGCTACCGGCAAACCTTACGAAGCGGGTCACGGCAGAATGACCGGTGTCTCGGTTGACCCGGGATTCGGCGGAGAACGAGGCAAGCAAGAATCTCAGGACTCCCAGAACTTTGGCGCTCTGCTCGGGCTAACGCCGGAAGACAAGAAGAAATACGCTGTCACAGGAACCGTTCCCTTATTTGCCCAGACTCCTCCAAAGGAAACTAAGTAATGTCATTAACTAATTTAATAAGGAGAAAATTTATGAACGAAGAAACTAAGCCAGTCGAGCCTGTTGTGGCTCTTGAAGTTCCAGTAACTGAGCCTGTTGTGGCTACAGAAGTGCCAATTGTCGGTGAAGTTATCGCGCCTGTCCCGGTTGACGCTACTCCGGCCGAACTAGTAGTTGTGGTTTATAATGGCCAGCAAGTAGTTAAACATCTTGGCCAATTTCAAACCGATGGTGCCGAACTTTGTGAATTAGCTGATGGATCTACGACCTATGTGCCGAAGTCCATTCTAGGAGCTTAATCTTATGGAAGAATTAAAAACTGAAGTTCCAGTAGAGAAACCGGTTGCTCCTGTTATTCCTACCGTTGACCCCGAGCTTTTTGCTCAGATGATGGCCAGGATGACGGCTTTGGAACAGCGCAATACCGTTTTGGAGCAGGCTGTTAGTAAGAATGATTTGCTTGCCGCGCAGGCTAAGAATAAGCCGGCCGCTACTCCGACAGCTTATCTAAAAGTATTACAGGGTAAAGTTGTGGTAAGCTGGAAGAGTGAAAAAGCTCAGTATCTATTTAACCCTTCAAATCCGGAAGCCGCGATTGGTGAAATTTTGAAAGCCCGATATTTCTTCATTGACGGCACCGATTCCGGAATAATTGACCAGGTTGAATTTACCCGGGCAGGCGATAAGGTTATTGCCGATGTGCTTGAAGGCTGGAAGGCGATTAAAGATTCTGAGGTTAAGGAAGTCACCTTGCACTTCAAAGAATTGGTCACCACCGACGAAGACCTAAGGGTAAAATTCGTCATGCCGGCTGACTATAAGATTAATAAAAATTTCTTAAACGCATAATTATGGATGAACAAACACAGCCAGTAGAAGCTCCGGTGGTAACGCCGGAAGTCCCAGTAGTTGCCGATATTTATGTCGGTTCTGCAAAAGTCACTCCGGTAACTTTACCCAGCGGATTAATTTCAGTTACCATTGAAGGTGTGGAAATTAAATCCACACAGGAACAGTTTGATGCAATGAAGTCGGATACTCCTTACGAAGATGGTCTGGTGATGATTCGAAAGTGGAAACCGACCATTGCGAAAGTCCTGTCGGTCTTGACTGCTGATAACTTGACGATGAATGATAAAGATTTTGTAATGCAAAGAGTAGATATGAGCATCTTAGAAAACTACCGGGCTGCTACTGCCAAATTATTCGGAGTAGAAAACCAGTCAGATGTAAGTATGCAGCAGATAATTGATATTGTTTTGCCTAAAGTTTAGACAGAGACGGTTGGTCACGACTCGTCAGGCGCGTGACCTTCCACCTCTGGCAAAGCGTAAAATTGCCATTCCGCGCCTTACAGCGTTGTCAGCCTAATAAGCATGTAAGAAGTGACTGTAGCCTCACTATAAACGGGCTTGTTCAGTGCGTTCTTTAAAAATTTATCTCTTGAAAGGAATAATTTTATGGCAGCCACTGCCAATTCCTGGAAGCTAGATAGTGGTAAATTCAAGATCAAATGGTTCAACAAAGCCGCTAACACGGTAATTTCTACCGGTGTTATGGTTGAACTTGTTTCCGGTCTTCTGGTGGAAGCCACCACGACTGCCGGTGCCGCCGATACCCCGATTGTGGGTCTCTACGCTGGTCCTTCGATCAAAACTACCTCTTCCAACTACGCCACAGCTGAAAAGCTGCCGGTGTATGTTCCGGTTGATCCTACTGCCCTTTATCAGGGTATTGTAGACACTGGAACTCTCGTAACAACCTCTGAAGGGTTGTCTTACGATATTAGTGCCACCAATGGTGTTACCCAGTCGACTACCACCAACAACGCCGTCTTATGCGCTCGTTTTGTTACTGCCGCATTAGGCCTGTTTACTATAAACAGCTTGGGCGCTCCTCGCTAACCCGCTTTGACAATTAATATAACCATAATTTTATGGCTCAAATAATTAATCGTCTGAATTTTGCGGATTTCAACAACAACTTAACTGTTGCTTGGACGAAATCCTATTCAGACTTTCCAAAGCGGGCAAGTGTCATGTACAACATGAGTTCTACTGATGTTGATACTGGTGACATTTCCGGCTTGGATGGCTTCTCGATGGCCAAAATCAAACTCGAAGGCGAAGAAATGGCCTTTGGTAGCTTGACTCAAAACTATCGAAAAACATGGTCCACTTATGAGATTGCTTTGGAGACAAAAATTACCTGGAATATGCGGAAATATTCTAAGTATGACTTGATCCAAAAGGCGATCAATAACTTGGCCCAGAGTGCCGCGAAGAGAATGGAACTTGATCTTACCCATCGGTTTACATTCGCTAACAGCATTTCTTATACCACTCAAGAAGGTATATCCAAAACCACGACCGTCGGTGACGGGTTGGCTTTACTTTCGACGGTCCACACAATGCCCGGAACTTCTACTACCTTCAGGAACCGCGTTGCCAACAACCCGGTCTTGTCCAAAGGTGGATTAGAAGCTGCTGAGACATTGTTCGCGACTCAGATGATTGATACTAACGGTGAAACGACCTTCCAAGATCCGACTCACTTAGTTATTACCAATGATCCGAACCAGAAAAATACTGCGATGCAGTATTTGAAATCTTACGCTGACCCGACTGCAAGCCAGGCCGGTGTAATGAACCCGTACGAAGGTAAATACGGACTTATCATTTTGCCTTACCTGTCTACGACTGCTGCCGGCATTTATGATTCTACTAAAGCCAAATATTGGTTCTTGGTGAACATGAATCATAAAGATGCCTACTGTAAAGTAGGTCAGGATCCGATGTTTATCACTCCGGTAGACAACGGTGGTAAAGAATTTGAAACTTTGGACTGGAAATATGCGACGCTCAGTTCTTTCGCTTTAGAAATAGTTGACGCGCGCTGGATCGTTAAAAAATTACCGGCGATCCTTAAATCTTCTCTAATTGACTCGAACATCCACCAATTATTTTTAGTAAATGGTTTGTTGGACAACGAGGCGGAAGGCGAAAGCCACCGTGAGAGACTAACCGAGAAGACACTTGAAAAAGTGATGTAATAGTCCGAACACCAGCTATAAATAAAACTGGTGAAGTAGACAGAAATGTTCTACTCGCTCTGAAAAGAGTGGTAACAGATTAGCGGTTCACTTGGAGATGCTTCGGCTTAAATAAGCCAAATTATAGCTAACGTGCTATAATAAGTTGTAGGTCTTAGCGGTTAAATGGGAGAGAGGTAAAGTCTCTCTCCCTGCCTACTAAAATAATTAACTTTACTAATTATGTTAAAAAAGCGAATACCTTGGAATAAAGGTATGAAAGGAATTTATCCTTACCCAAGTCCGATGAAGGGTAGAAAGCATAAGCCTGATTCATTGTTAAAAATGTCTTTGGCTTTAAAAGGCCATGCGTCTAATTCCGGTTCTTTTAAAAAAGGAATATCTGGAAAAAATTCTGTAGCATGGCGCGGTGGAATAATGCAAACTTATTTTAAGAAACAGTGTAATTCTTGTTTAAAAGAATTTTCTGTTTTGAAACATAAGATTAATGCAAAATATTGTAGTGAAAAATGTTATTATGTTTCTTTAACAGGTAAACCTAGTAAGTTTCGAGGTAAAAAAAGACCTGAATTGAGTGGCTCTAAAAATCCTCTTTGGAGAGGTGGGGTAACGAAAATTCAGGATACTGTTAGAACTTGCCTTGAGATGTCTCAATGGAGAAAGAAAATTTTTGTTAGAGATAATTATACTTGTAGACTTTGTGGGCAATGGGGTGGAAAATTATGTGTCGACCACTATCCCATCCAGTTTGCTCAAGTATTAAAAGATAATAACATTACTACTCTTGACCAAGCCCTCCAATGTCCCCAGTTATGGGATACAAATAACGGACGAACTCTCTGCGTCCCTTGTCACAAAAAGACAGAGACTTATCTTAAGAAAATTAACAAGACCCCAGTCTAGTCTCGAGCAAAGGCTCGGATGAGGTTGGATGGTAGGGAATGGGGTCTTATGAAGGAATAAAATGGGAAATTATAATTTAAACAGCGGGTACGGCGCTCTTTTGTCAGACAAAGTGTTTAACAATCAAGCGACTTGTGGAAAAACCTTTTTGGTTTGCCCTTCGACCCATCCGAATTTTGCGAACTTACAGCAGTTGCTTATTCCTGATCCGGATGGTACTACTCGCATCTACTCCACGTTAGTTGCCGCTGCCGCGGCGACCACGGCTTCCCGCAACGATATTATCTTTGTTGCTGAAGGCCATACGGAAACCTTTTCGTCTTCAACGGCTATTACCTTGAGCACCGCCGGTGTCACCATTATTGGTTTGGGTGTAGGAACTCTTCGCCCAACCTTTACCTTAGATTCGGTCGCGACTGCCAGAATCAACGTTACTGCCGCGAATGTAACTATTAAAAATTGTATCTTTGTAGCAAACTTTGCTGATATAGCAACCTGCTTTAACCTTACAACCGCTAAAGATTTCCAAGTTACTGGATGTGAATTTAAAGACACTTCCAGCAGCTTAAACTTCTTAGCTTTGGTTACTACAGCCTCTACTTCCAACGCCGCGGACAGATTAGTCTTTACCAATAATTCTGTTTTTGGTTTAGGCACCACTGCCGCGACTACTCCGATTAAAGCGGTGGGAGTCAACGACCGCTGGGTAATCAACAACAACTTTATCAGCCTGGCTGTATTGAACAACACCGCTTCGGTGCTTGCTCAGTCTACCGGCAAAGCCCTGACCAATTTGGAAATGGGTGGAAATAAAGTTATAAGGCCGAACACTGATACTTCTTCCGGCGGTTTCTTGATTACTGCTGATACAACCAGCACCGGCATGGTTCACGACAACTACTGCGCGCATCTTGATGTGGCTGCCGCAATTTTAGCAACTGCCAGCACTGGTTATTCGTTCTTTAATAACCTGGCTGACGGTGACGCTGACTTCTCCGGTTATGTCTTGCCTGCTATCGGAACTAACTAGTAATATTACTTACTATCTTCGAGCCTTTATGGGCTCGGGGATTAGTAAATAATTAAACAATAAATTTATGTACAACCCCCAAGTAGTACAGTATACGCTGTTTGATACTGTTACTCCTCAGACTGTGACATCGAGCACCGATCCTGCTTCGCCTGCTCCGATTGTGGTAACAAAAGTTGCCCACGGTTACTCAACCGGAGACGTGATAGTAATTAACGGCCACACCACGAATGTGGCAGCGAATGGTATTCGTAGTATTACAAAATTAACCGCGGATACATTTTCTCTACAGGATCCGTATACCGGAAAGGACATTGCCGGTTCGGGCGGCGGCGCGGGCGCGAATGGTATTATGATGAAAGGCGCAAAGACTGTTTTGGTGGAAGGTTATCGGCGCGCGGTATTAAGTTTCGTAACCGCGGGTACCGCGACTTTGACAATGAAAATTGTCGGAGCTACCGGAAAACTGCAGGACGTTGCTTCTAACGGCCAGGACACTCCGAATATGGGTGGGACACTAACCGATGACAATTTTTATAACTTCCTGTCTTACGCGAACCTAGATACTATCGGCACTAACCTTCAGACTCTTGTTGGCGGTGCTACCGGTATTGCCGCGACAGGTACCGATTTGAATATAACCGTAAGCATTGATATTACCGGATTGAAATATATGGCATTAATTCCGACGGCGTTTACTCAAGGATCTGTGACCGCAAAATTAAGATTGTATACTGATTAACATGCTCGAATTTAAGCAGAGTGAACAAAATGCTGTCCGAAGACAATGGATGTTCCAGTTAATCGGACAAATCGTAAACAACGAAGTTCCCGCGGGTGCTACCCCTGGAACGACTTTCACTTTGGCTTACCTGCCGGACGCAAACAGTTTGAAGCTGACCAATAACGGCCAGCTTCTTGCGGGTGGGGGAGTGGATTATACCTTGGTTAGCCAGACACTGACGATGGTAAACACTGTCGGCGCGACTGATGTTTTCCTTGCTTCTTATTCTGTTCCCGCGCTTACTGGCCAGACCGGAAAAGGCTATATTTCTAAAAATGGCGCGACTGCTGTACAGACGACAAACTCCATGGTGGAAATTGATTCCACTAATATGCCGGGGTTTTATTACATTCAACTCGCTCAGAGCGAACTTGATACGCTTGGCTTTATCGGCCTGCGGGTAAAAACCGCGCAGTCTTTGAATTATGAAGATAAAGGATTGGTTTCTTATAACGACCCGTATGTTTCACAGGGCGGATTTGTTGCTCCATCTAATGTAACTGGCGGTATTACTAAAACTCAATCAGATGACTTGCTGAAAAAGATTAAGAAGATGATAGCCGATGAGTTTGCCAAGGCTGAAGAAGAAGAGGACGTGGAAGAAGTTGTTGAGCAGAAAGATTACGATGCGAAGTTGGATGCGATTATGGCAAAGCTTGATGAACCTGAAGAGAAAATTGAGGAAACTCCCGACCGTACTGATGAAGTTTTGGAAGCCATTGCCGGCCTACCTACGCCGACGGATTTTACCCCGCACTTTAAATCTCTTGGTGGAAAGTTAGATGCAGTTACCCCTCTGGTTTCCGAAAACGCTAAAGCCTTTGAAGGTAAAATGTCCGTAGCTACTGAGTCTATAAACACTTCCTTAGATACGGTAAAAGAAATCAGCGACGGTTTTGCCGAACTTAAAAAGCTAATGGATGAATTTAAAACTACTCTTGCAGACCAAAGCGATATGGATAAAAGGTTTGACGCGATGACTTCCGGTAAGAATGATAAAAAATTAGAAGAACTTTCGGGTAAATTTTTAGAACTTCAGAAAATGATTATCAATGCCAAATATGATATTCTCCAGGAATTAACCAAGGCTAATAAAGTAAAGAAATAATCTTATGCCTACAGTATATCCATATCAATATAGTAATTTATTCGCTTCCATTAACGGCCGGTTACACGGCAAAATGGGGCTTGTTACTAATCCTCGCTCGGTGATTAACGACGCGGTAAATGAAGTTTCCGGGTTGTACTTGCGCTCTGCAAAAACTAAATCTCCCCTGGCCCCGAATTTATTTAACGACATCTACCAGTACGCCGCGCCTTCTAATATTGATGGTGGAAAGATAATCGGAGTTCAGCCACAGAGTATGAACCGCAGCCGGAATAATATCTGGGAACTGGTAAGCGAGGAAGAATTTGATATTCGGAAGCAGACCTCAGATAACCTGATTGCTTTCTCGGATCATACTTTTGTTCGCGGACTTTTGCTTTCTATGCGGAATGAAAATTTGAGACAGCTATCGATTGCGGGAATACAGGGATTAATTGGTGATTCTTCTACTGGCGCGTCATGGGCGGCATTTGGTAATGCTACAAATTTACAGACTGATAATTTTAATTTTATTAAAGGCAACGGTTCTTTACAGTTTGATTTAACTTCCGGTCCTCCCATGGCCACTTCGGGAATCGTTTTGACTACTGTAAACACTTTTGATTTGACTTTCTTTGCTAATGCCGGCAGTGTTTTTGATTGGGTTTATATTGCTCAAGTATCGGATGTTGCTAATATCAAACTACGACTCGGTAATAACGCTTCAAATTATTACGAATTGACGGCTACTACACCGAATGACGGTACTGTTTTTGTGAACGGCTGGAATTTAGTTAGATTTGATTTTAATACTAAGACTACTCAAGGTTCTCCGGTAATAACGACCTGTGCGTATGCGGCCTTATTCTTAACTTTGGCTTCCGGTTCTTTAACTACTACTGGTTACAGATTTAACTGGCTGAACGCTAAGCAAGGAAATATCTCAAATTTAATTTACTACAACACAAACCCTTGGGAATCCATTACCGGGACATTCCAGAAATCTTCTACGGCTGATTCTGATTATATTTGTTGCGATCAGGATGAATACAATCTTAT
>Ga0265323_10000482_pt1 | contig 22484 bp, 17 predicted proteins | sample 41225metaG_FD_193580 | JGI IMG/M metagenome (GOLD analysis project Ga0265323, IMG submission 193580) | Rhizosphere microbial communities from Carex aquatilis grown in University of Washington, Seatle, WA, United States - 4-12-25 metaG | ecosystem: Host-associated > Plants > Roots > Rhizosphere...
TTCACAATAAGTGCAGTTTCGATTTGCACCGGGTCCGTCGAAGAAGCCGCGGGAGGCGTGTTTGAATCGGCAGCGCGGGCTGGCAGCGCAAGCGCGAGAAGGCAAATGCCTGCGGCGAAGCGAAAACGATCGCGGGGAAGTCTCATGGGGATTGGAGGTGATGCGATCACTTCTAGAAATCTCCACCCCGGCCGTGAAGTCCGCAGAACACCCAAATTTTGGTATGTTTAAGAGATTGACATTGCGATTTGTCCGGTTCTTCAGCAACTCCGCAACGCTGCATCCGGATGCAGACGCACGGTCTCGGGTTGCAGACTTGTGCAGGGCGAGGATCGTCGCAGAGGCCCGCCCCTGATGACCGGACTACCGAAGGGCATCCGGGCTAGACCAGGCTCATCGGGTCGACGTCGAGCGTCTGAATCACTCCGTCGGGCCACGCAAAGTCCGCGCGCATCTGCGCCAGCACCGGCACAATCTTGGTGACGTTTGTCGTGAAATACCAGAGCTGGTAGCGGTACTCGTCCTTGATCTTTTCGATCGGCGAAGGCGCCGGACCGCGAACATCGACGGCGCTGCCGAGGCGCGCCTCGACCTGCTTTGCCCAGTGTTCCGCGACAAACTTCAATTTCTCCGGGTTGGGTCCGCGAAACAAATGATGCACCAGATGCCGGAACGGCGGGTATTGGTAGCGCGCCCTGACCTTGAGCTCGGCATCGGCAAAGCCATCGAAATCCGCATGTCGGGCAAACTGGATTGCGTCGGCCTGCGGAGTGAACGTCTGCACAACCACCTCCCCCGCCCGCTCGCCGCGCCCGGACCTCCCCGCCACCTGAACGAGAAGCTGGAAGGTCCGCTCGTTGGCGCGGAAATCGGGCACGTGCATCGAAAGATCGGCGTCAATCAGACCCACGAGCGTCACGTTTGGGAAATCGAGCCCCTTCCCGATCATTTGCGTGCCGATCAAGACGTCGAGCCGCCCAAGGCGGAAATCCGTGAGCACCTGGCGAAACCGGTTCTTCTTCGTCATCGTATCGCTGTCCATGCGTTCGACCCGCGCACGCGGCAACACGCGGTGCACCGCTTCCTCGACTTTCTGCGTCCCAAGCCCACGCCACCGGATCTTCGGCGACTGGCATTTCGGGCAGGCATAGGGAGCCGGCCGCTGATCGCCGCACAAATGGCAGCGCAACGTCTCGTCGGTGCGATGGTAGGTCATCGCGATGCTGCAGTGCGCGCAGGTTTCCACGTGTCCGCAGGCCGTGCAGAGCATGCTTGACGAATAGCCGCGCCGGTTGATGAAAAGGATCACCTGTTCCCTGCGCTCCAGCCGGTCGTACATCTTGTCGACCAGCACATGCGACAGCGTGGTGGTTCCGCGGGAGCGCAACATCTCGATGCGCATGTCCACGACGTCAATCGACGGCAGCTGGCGGTCGTCCACCCGGTGCGCGAGCGTCGCAAGGTGGTACTTTCCAGCGCGGACATTCGCAATCGACTCCAACGACGGAGTTGCAGAACCCAGGAGGCACACGGCATTGCAGAGCATGGCTCGATAAACCGCCACGTCGCGGCCGTGGTAGCGCGGCGTTTCGTCCTGCTTGTAGGCGGGCTCGTGCTCCTCATCCACAACGATGAGCCGGAGATCGCGAACCGGGGCGAAGACCGCCGAACGCGCACCCACCACAACCCGCGCCTCGCCGGTCGCAAGCGCCTGCCAGCCGTCAAAGCGTTCGCCTTCACCGAGGTGACTGTGCCAGACGATGACCTTGTGATTTGGGGCGATGGCCTGCAGCCTCCCGTGGAGGCGCGCCACGGTCTGCGGCGTCAACGCGACTTCCGGGACAAGGTAGATGACGCTGCCGCCCGCCGCGAGGACGGTCGCAACCGCGTGAAGGTAGACCTCCGTCTTCCCCGAGCCCGTCACTCCATGCAGCAGGTGCACGGCGAAGGCCGCGCGTTCAAGGCTCGCCCTCACTGCCGCCACGACGGTGGTCTGCTCTTCGTTGAGTTGGGGTGGAATTGCCGCCACAACCTCGCCATGAGCCCAGTCGTCGCTGTACCCCTCGCGCGCAACCCGGCGCGTTTCCTCACGCACCAGTCCCCGCTTGACCAGCCCGTTTGAGACCCCCGCGGTCAGTCCCATGCGCGAAAGCACCAGCGATTTCCCGACCGGTTTCAGCTGCTGCTGGAGAAATTCATAGAGCCGCGCCTGCTGCGGCGCGCGCTTTGCCAGGGCGGTCCGCTCGTCGGCCGTGATCGCCTGCGTCACCACCAGCAGCGTTTCCAGCTTGAGTGTCGCGCCACCGCGCACCGCTGCCGGCAGCATCGCTTCGATCACGTTGTCCAGCCCGGCCGCATAATACGCGCTCATCCACCGCGCGAGTTTCAGCAGGTCGGGAGGCATCGCAGGAAACGGATGCACCACCTGGGAGAGCGATTTGAGCTTCTCCAGCGGGAACCCGACGGGCTCGCCGATTTCCCCGACGATGCCCAGCCGGAACCGGTTGAGGACCGGCACGCGGACGAGCGAACCCACGACAACCGCGGAGCGCAGGGATTCGGGCACGCGGTAGTGCAGCAGCTTGTCAAAACCCGCGAGCGGATGAACCCCGACAATCATGCTCTGTTTGTGCCGGAGCCATGCGGCTGCTGGCAATGCGGGAGTTGCCCCGCTTTAAGTTGACACCCCCAATGCGCGACAGGAAATTCCAGCCGTGACCACCGGAACATCCCGCGAAAAATTCAAGTCCTTTCTCGCCGCAAAAGGACTGCGGGTGACCAACCAGCGCCTGGCCATTTTCGACGCCGCCTTCGCGCAGAACGGGCATTTCACCGCCGAGGAGCTGCTGGCCCACGCGCGCGTGCTCGACGAATCGGTGTCGCGCGCCACCGTCTACCGCACGCTTCCGATCATGACCGGCAGCGCGGTCCTCCGGGAAATCGACATCGGCAAGAACATCAAGTACTACGCACCGTGCCGGGACAACAGCACCCAGCAGGCGCAGGTGATCTGCCTCGATTGCGACAAGATCTTCGAAATCAACGCACCCTTCATGGAGTGGTACGGCAGCACGGTGTCCTCCAAGCTCGGCCTGACACCGGTTTCCCAGCGCCTTCAGGTCAGCGCGCACTGCAACGCATTCCGGGAGACCGGCCGTTGTTCCCATTACGACAACGAATCCGCGCCATGAAGAAGCCGTCCCACGACATTGAGTTTGAGACCCGCTTCTTCGAGGCCGTCCACAGGCGCGACCCGCGTTTTGCCGATGTCGTCGAGATCCTTGGCGGGCTCTACACGAAACAGGGGCGGATCGCGGAGGGGTTGAAGATGGATCGGAAGCTTGTCCGGCTCGAGCCTGACAATGCCACCGCCCACTACAATCTGGCTTGCAGCCTGGCATTGGTTCGGCGGGAGGCGCAGGCGGTGAAGGCGCTCGAGCATGCGATCACGCTGGGCTACGACGACTACGATTGGATGTTGCACGACCCCGATCTGAAGGGTTTGAGGGACCATCCGGGCTTTCAGAAACTGGTCGCAAAACTGCAGCCGCAGAGCTGAGGCAGCTCGCGGCTGCCGGCCGCAATTCGGACTTTGCATTCGCGACACTTCGCGCGAGATTGTCACTTCTCATGGCCGTCACATTGGATTACGAACCCTTTGTCCTCGCGCCCCGCCACGGCGAGACTGAGCCCCTGTCTGAGATCCAGGAGGAGATCCTGGAACTGAAGCGGCGGCGCAACGCCGTCATCCTCGCGCACAACTATCAGATTGAGCCGATCCAGCGCGTGGCCGACCATGTGGGCGATTCGCTTGGCCTTTCGTACCAAGCTGCGGCCACCAAGGCGGATGTGATCCTGTTCTGCGGCGTTCATTTCATGGCGGAAACCGCCAAGATCGTGAATCCCGGACGGCTCGTCCTCGTTCCCGATCGCGACGCTGGATGCTCGCTCTCCGACTCCTGCCCGGCCGAACAGCTCGCCGCCTACAAGGCCGCTCATCCGGGCTATTATGTCGTCGCCTACATCAATTGCTCGGCGGCGGTGAAGGCGCTCAGCGATGTCATCTGCACGAGCGGAAACGCGGTGAAGATCGTCCGCCGCATCCCGCCCGATCGGGAAATTCTGTTCCTGCCCGACCAGAATCTCGGGCAGTGGGTGGCGAAACAGACCGGCAGGGCAATGCAGCTCTGGCCGGGGAGCTGTCACGCGCATGTTCAGTTCACCGTCCAGGCGCTCGAAAAGGTCCGGCTGCAGTTTCCGGATGCGCCCATCGTCGCCCACCCGGAATGCATCGAGGCGGTCCGCGATCTTGCCGACGAGGTCTGCAGCACGGAGCTGATGGTGAAATTCGCCCGTGAGAATCCGGCCCGGCGCATCATTGTCGTGACTGAAAGCGGGATGCTGCACCGCCTGCGGCGCGAGGTTCCGGACAAGACGTTTATCGCCGGACCGACCGACACCTGCGCCTGCAACGACTGCCGCTACATGAAGATGAACACGATCGAGAAGGTCCGCGACGCGTTGCGGAATCTCGCACCGGCCATCGAGATTCCAGAGGAGATCCGGCAGCGCGCCTTTCTGCCCATCCAGCGGATGCTCGAATGGAGCCGCGAGGCGCCGCCTCAGATCAAGCCGGGACCTTGACGCAACCGGGAGGCGGACGGCTGCCCGAGATTGGACCCAGCGCCCCGCGAATGGTCCGCGGCACGGACAAGGCGGTCGATGCGATGAATTCCCGACAGCATCGATGTTCGAGTCAGACAGCGTTGTCGCCTCCGCCCGGCCATCCACACTCTGGAAACAAGGATCCGCGCCAAGCCGTCGTTCAGCGGAGGTCCGCATCCCCCGGTTGGGCTCGACGGCAAAGACCACGTTGCCGTTCCGCAGGATGTGCACCCCAAACGCGCGTCGTCTACCGTAGCCCGAACAGCTGTTGGAGAACCGTTTCGAGATCGCGTCCGATCCCGTAGCCGCCTCCTTGAGGACGCACCAGGATCTTCCCGCGGTGCTGCGCCACCGAGCTCCGATCCGCGCGGAGAATCGTCACCTGGTCGGTCGCCAGGCCCATGACTTCCTGCAGGGCGAGCGGGCGCCATGCAAATGGAATGCCGGTCCAGTCGAACTGAATCTCCCACCCGCCAACGAGCCCCGCCGGAAGCGGGGCCTGCAGCAGGCTGGGATAGCGCTGGATGAAATCCGGCACCCGGTGCGTCACGATGCGCGCCGTCACCTGGGCCTTCATCTGCCCAAAGTATTCCTGGACATTGTCAACCTGGCGAGCCCGCCACTTGTTGTAGAAATCAAGAGGATCGAAACCCATCAGGTTGAACCCATTCCACAGACCGCGTTCGTTGGGACTTCCGAACCGCTTCGAGTCATACCAATTTTGAAATTCCCGTGTGACCATCACGCCGATTTCAAAGTGCAGGTGGGCGCGCTCGCGCGGGATTCCCGTGCTGGATGAATGCCCCATGATCGCGATTTCCTGTCCGAGCTCGACATGCGTTCCCGGTGCGATTCCCGGCAGCACACTCGCAAGATGCGCATAGAGCGTATAGACTGAGGGGGTGATGCCGGGGTGCTCGATCACGATGTAGCGCCCGTAGTCTCCGTCAGAGCGGCTGTTGACATAGCGCACCACTCCGGGCATCGCGGCACGAATCCGGTCCATGGGTTCGCCGCGCCGGTCCCGCTCCGCCGACTTGATGTCAATCCCCTCGTGAAACCGGATGCCATTCGAGCGCACGTCCCCATAGCAGCCCGACTGCGGATCGCCGGAAGCCGTCGGCTGGATATACGCGCTGATCGGCCGTCCCTCCTCCCAGGCTCTGTTCGGCGTCGGCCAGACGATCTCGATGCGGTCGTTTGCCGCCGCGGCAACGGCGAAGAGCGGAGCAAGCGTTAAGGCGAGGAGTCGGCGCACAGGTTTGCAGTACTTCAGTGACAGAAACCGCCTTGTCTGTTCAAACTCATTCGCACCCTCAGCCAAGCGCGGTCATGAACTCCCCGGCGACTGCGTCAGCCAAAAGGCGGCCTCTCAGGGTAAGTCGCAGCCGGCCCTGATCCATCACCGCAAGTTCCTCTTCCGCCAGCCGCCCGGCCAGCGCCTCGACCGTTATCCACGGGGCGGCGGGATATTCGGCCCGCAGCGAGGGAAGATCGATGCCCTCGTTCATTCGCAGCCCAAAGACCAGGCGGTCCTCGACCATCAATCGCCAGGTCAGTTCGACGCGATCGGTCGCAGCGCGCCTTCCCTGGTCGACGTCGGCCTTCCACCGGGCCAGATCCGGCGCGTTGCTGCCGCGCCAGCCGGCGTGCTGCGACGCCGCCGATGGCCCGAGTCCGACCCATTCCTCCATGCGCCATGTGTTCAGGTTGTGGAGGCATTGGTGGCCCGGACGCGCAAAGTTGGATATCTCATACTGCGCATAGCCCGCCGCTTCGAGCCGTTCCCACGCTTCCGTGTAGAACGCCGTCTCCGTGACCACATCCGGCCGAACGCGACCCTGCGAAAGCTTCACGAACAACGCAGTGTCCTCCTCAAACGTCAGGCAGTAGGTTGAAATGTGATCAGGCGCGTGGCTCACCGCCTCGTCAAGGTCGGCTCGCCAACCCTTCAGCGTCTGACCCGGAATGGCGAAAATCAGATCGAAATTGACGCTGGCGAAACCGGCAGCCCGGACGGCTTCATACGCCCGCAGCGCCTGCTGGCGGGTGTGCCGCCGGCCGAGCCCTTCGAGCAGTTCCGGTTGAAAGCTCTGTACGCCGATCGAAATTCGCGTCACGCCCGCCTCCCTCAACGCCGCCAGGCGCTGCGGCGTCACCGAGGCGGGAGCCATTTCAACGCTCCATTCGGCGGGACGGCCGCCGCTGTGCCGCAGCACCAGTTCACCCAACTCCGCCAGGGCGCGCGGCGCCAGCATCCCGGGCGTTCCGCCGCCCCAGAACACCGTGTCAACCGGGCGGTTCCACGCCACCAGTTCCGCCTCCCGCGATGCGCCCGCAAGGAACCCGCGCACGCCTTCAGTTGTCGCCTGGATCTGGTAAAATGCGCAATAATCGCAGGTCGACGCGCAAAACGGCACGTGGAGATAGAGGCCGAGCGCCGGAATCCGTCGAGCTTTTGCTTGCGCTGTAGCGAGTTCGAGCATTACAAGAGCCGCAGCAGGCTGCCGTGGCAGCCGCCGATTTCCCTTCCGAAAACCAATGCACATGACACGTCTCTCCCAAGCGAGAAGAATATTCTCCGGCTTCGCGGCCACCATCGTCCTGCTCGGCCTCGCAGGATGCAATCTGACGATCACCAACCTCACGCCCGACGTGTTGCGCGAAAATCCCTCGCAGTTGTACACGATCAGCGCGCGTGTCACGCCGACCTCCCGCCAGCTCGATCGGTCCAGCCTTCAGGTCAGTGTCATCATCGACAGCCAGGACCACCCGATGAAGAAGAGCGCGGAAACGAGCGACGTCTATGAATTCGACTATCCGCTGCAACGCGGACAGGAGGGCGCCAGCTATTATTTTCTCGTGCGCTTCCGCTCGAACTCGGACACCCCGTCCAGGACGAATGAGATGTACACGGACGTCCACCGCTTCACCGTCGAGCATCGCTATGTCCTGCCGCTGGGCGCCAGCCGCGGCCCGGTCGGCGCGCGGGTGAACGTCGTTGGCGGCGGATTCACGCCGCAGGACGCCGTCTATCTGGATACGGCGGCGGCGCGCACCGTGTTCGAATCCGCGAACTCGCTCAGCTTCTTTGTTCCTCCCGTCGATCCCGACCACAACTACAACGTGGCCATCAGCGGCGGGGGCAGCACGTTGTCCGCAGGCCCGTTCCGCGCCGACGCGACCGGGGCCACCGTGGCTCCATCCTCGGTGACGCTGCGCACCGGCGAAAGCCAGACCATCACCTTCACGATTCCAACCGCGGCCCCCCAGGGCGGCCTCCTGCTCGATGTCACGACCGATGTACCGGAGAGCGTGATCATGCCGGAGATTGTCGTGCCTGAAGGAGCGACGAATGTCGTCATCACGATCAGGGGCGGCAAACCCGGGGCCGGCGCGCTCTACCTGAAGGGCTTCGGTCAGGGCGAGATTACGATCCCGGTGTCCGTTTCGGGCCAGTAGCCCGGCGGGCCTGGTTCTTGCAGACACCGCGGCCCGGCGCTCAGCGATGCCCGGGACTCAATTTCGCGATCCGGGTGCCGCCCCAGACAGGTCCAGTCGCACGACCACCGGACGGTGATCGCTCGCCTCCCGCACACCCGGCCCGTCGTACACCCGCGCACCGTCCCCGGCAATCGCGGACGCCAGCGCGGGCGACGCGAGTATGTAGTCGACACGCGAATACGTGTCTTCCTTCCCGTAGGCGTACGTCCAGGCTTCGCCCGCCGGATCGACCGCCTTCGTCATGGCCGCAATCCGCGTGTCGCCGCGCCGCGTCAGCAGGCGCAGCGGCCTGCTGTTCTTGTTGTCGTTGCAGTCGCCCAGGATCAGGAAGTACGCGCGCCCCGGATCTGGAAACCGGCGGAGCACGAGATCGCGGACCGCTCCGGCCTCGCCGGCGCGATAAAGCGCCGCGTTCGGGTCGTCCGCCCGCTCGGTGAAACGACTGCGCAGATGGATCAGGAACAGGGTCAGTTCGGGGCCGTCGCCGGACAACACGATCTCGAGCACGCCCCGCTTCACCCTCGCCCGGCCCCCGGAATACGGGAATTCGAGTTCGGAATGCGCCTGCACGCGGCGGAATGGAATCCGCGAAAGCGCCGCGACATGCCGGTCGGTGTCAGCCGCCTCGACCGAGGCCGCATAGGGATAGTCCAGGCCCTCCGCCCGCAGATCGCGCCGCAGTTCCTCGAGATAGCCCGCCGGACCCATCTCCTGCAATCCGAGCACGTCGGCATCAAGCGCCCGGATCACCGTGCGCAACGCGCTCTTGGCGGCCTCCGGTTTCGGATAGGCCTGCCGGTAGGCCCCGTCGACCCGCCGGCCGGTTGCGACGTAGTTCTCCACGTTGTAGGTCGCGATGGTCAGCGGCCTGGCGCGTGCGGCGCACAGCACCGCCAGAACGGCGAGCTGAAGGCGAATCAGCCAACCGATGATCGCCTTCGTGGATCCGCTCATCGCCGCGACCCTCCGCATCATCGGACTGCAAGCAACGCCTCTTCCCGTTCCACGACCGTCGGGTGCGAGTAATAGAAGCTGCTGTAGAGCGAATGCGGGGTGGGATTGCTCAGGTTCTTCCGGGCCAGGCTGCGGAGCGCATTGACAACCGGCGCGGATCCGCCCATCGCGTCCCGCGCGAAGGCGTCCGCCTCGTATTCGTACCTCCGCGACAGGATGTTGATGACCGGGGAAAACCAGAATGTCACCAGCCCGCTCAGCAGGGCAAACAGCAGAAACGTCGGCGCCAGGTCCCCTGAGGGCAATTGGAATGCTCCATTGAACCAGGGGCAGCGGGCAAGCCAGGCAACCAGTGCGAAACCGCCGAACTGCAGGAACGCCCCCATGACCAGCATCCTCGGGACATGGCCGCGTTTGTAGTGTCCGATTTCGTGGGCCAGCACGGCCTCCAGTTCCTCCGGCGGAAGCTGCTCCATCAACGTGTCGAAGAGCACGATCCGGCGGAACCTGCCGAATCCGGTGAAGAACGCATTGGAATGGCCGGAACGTTTGCTGCCATCCATGATCTGGATGGTCCGCGCGCGGAAGCCGGTGCGGTCAGCCAACGTCAGCAGCCGCGTGCGCAGGTCTCCCTCGGCCAGCGGCGACAGCCGGTTGAACAGCGGCAGAATCAGCTTCGGGTAGAGCACCAGCATCAGGAGCTGGAAACCAAACACGAGGGCAAAGCCCCACAACCACCAGGTTCCGCCTGACCATTGCACGATTCGGAGGAGTGCCCACAACACGGGAAAACCGATCGCAAGCATCAGGAGCAGTCCTTTCAGCCGGTCCATCAACCAGAGAACGGGCGTGCTCTGGTTGAAACCAAAACCCGCCTCGAGCCGGAACTGCCCCCACCAGTCAAAGGGAAGGCTGGGCAGGCTGAGCAACGCACCCACCGCCAGCAGATACGCTGCCCCACTCCACGCTGCGCCCGGCGCCCACGCATGGAACGGCGAATACAGCCGTGGCAGGATGCCGCTGAAAAGCACGCCGGCAAGGATCGCTGCCTCCCAAACCTCCTCAATCGAGGCCAGTTGCAGCTTGGCAAGCGTGTAGGCGCTCGTCCGGGCATGGGTCGGCCGGTCCATGATGGCCGCCACGGCCGGCGGCGGATCCGACAGATAACGTCTCACGGCCGATGCATTCAGGGTGTTCAAGACAAGCTGGGCCGCGAGCCGCAGTCCGATCAGAAGCGCCACGATCATGAGCACCATGCCTCCACATCAACGGGTTTCAGGCCCCGCGCGAATCCAAAATTTCACCACGGTTTGGGAAAGAATTGAAATCCCGCCGCCGAAGGGCATGGTATCGGACCGTGGAAGCCGACGACAAAGCCGCCAAGCCGACCTTTGAGGAAGCGCTCGCCAAACTCGAATCCATCGTTGAGTCGATGGAATCCGGCGATGTGCCGCTGGCCGAGTTGCTCGCCAGGTTTGAAGAAGGCAACAAGTTGCTGAAATTGTGCGAGGCGAGGCTCAAGGATGCGGAGATCCGGATCGAGCAACTCAAGAAGCAAAAAGATGCCATCGGCTTTGTCCCGTTTGAGACGGAACGCGGCAGCTAGCACGGATGCATCACACCCCTTCCGCGCAATCCAGCGCGATCCCTCCGGGCCAGCGACTGCTGGACCAGATTCGCAGCCCGACCGACGTAAAGGCGCTCCAGGCGGAGCAATTGCCCCGCCTCGCTGCAGATCTTCGCGAGGAGATCATCGCGGTGACGTCCACCAACGGCGGCCATGTCGCGCCCAACCTCGGCGTCGTGGAACTCACGGTCGCCCTGCACCGGGTTTTCAACACGCCCGACGACAAGTTCGTGTTCGACGTATCCCATCAGGGCTATGCGCACAAGCTGCTGACCGGGCGGAAGGGCGATGCGTTTCGCCAGCTGCGCCATTCCGGCGGCGTGAGCGGTTTTCTTTGCCGCGATGAGAGCCCGCACGACGCGTATGGCGCCGGTCATGCCGGCACCGCCTTGTCCGCCGCCCTGGGGATGGCCACCGCCCGCGACTTGCGCGGGTCCCACGAACACGTTGTGGCGGTCTGCGGCGATGCCGCGTTCACCTGCGGCATCACTCTGGAGGCCCTCAACAATGTCGTCAGCTGCACCAAGCGCCTGATCGTCGTCCTCAACGACAACGAGTGGTCGATCGCGAAGAACGTCGGCGCCATGGCGAAATACCTCAATCGCCTGAGCACCAACCGAACCTATAACAGGATCCATCACGACCTGGAGAAGTTCTTCACCGGCCTGCCCCACGGGCACGAAATGCACAATCTGTGGATGAAGTGGAAACGGGAGACCAAGGATTTCTTTGTGGAGTCCAGCCTGTTCGAGAAATTCGGACTCCGCTACCTGGGTCCCGTCGACGGCCACAACATCAACGAGCTGATCAAAAACCTCGAATTTGCGAAGCAGAGCGACGGCCCCATCCTCCTTCACGTCCTGACCAAGAAAGGGTTCGGACTCGAGGCTGCCCAGAAGGCTCCGGAGAAGTTCCACGGGCACGGTTCCTTTGATCCGATCACGGGCGAAAGCCGGAAACCCGCGGCCGGCACGCCTCCGAATTTTCAGGATGTCTTCGGACGCGCGCTGGTGCGCTTCGCCAAGGCCGACCTGCGCATCGTCTGCATCACCGCCGCGATGCCCAGCGGAACCGGACTCTCCCACGTGGCCGCCGAGTGTCCGCGGCAATTCTTCGACGTCGGCATTGCCGAGGAGCACGCCGTGCTTTTCGCCGCGGGCATGGCCGCGCGGGGGTTGAAACCGGTGTGCGCGATCTATTCCACGTTTCTTCAGCGCGCCTACGATCCCATCATTCACGATGTCTGTCTGCAGAACCTGCCGGTGGTCTTCTGCCTCGACCGCGCCGGCCTGTCGCCCAACGACGGCCCCACGCATCATGGTCTCTTCGATCTCGCCTACCTCCGGTGCGTCCCCAACGCGGTGGTCATGCAGCCCAAGGACGAGGACGAGCTCGTCGACCTGCTTCACACGAGCCTCAGCCTCAACGGGCCGGCGTTCATTCGCTATCCGCGTGGGGCGGCCTGCGGCGTCCCGTTGAAGGCCGAGCCTTCCGCGGTGCCGGTCGGTCAGGCGGAGGTGCTCCGGCCCGGCACGGACCTGGTCATCTGGGCACTCGGGCCGATGGTGCGCGAGGCGATCGCCATCGCGGACAAGCTGGAGGCGGAGGAAGGGATATCATGCGGCGTCGTCAATGCCCGCTTCGTCAAACCCCTTGATCGGGCGCTGCTCCTGGACCAGGCCGTGCGCGTTCCCCTGCTTGTGACCATGGAGGACAACGTGCTCGCCGGCGGCTTTGGAAGCGCCGTGCTCGAAGTCCTCCAAGATGCGAATTGCCCGGTGCCGGTCGAACGCATCGGCTGGCCCGACCGGTTCGTGGAGCATGGCAGCACGGTCGAGGATCTGCGTGCCACCTGTGGATTGACCTTTGACGAGATGTATCACCGCGTTCAGGCCCGCTGCCGCCATCCGAGCGGCACGGCCGTTGCCCTGGACGCTTGAAGCCTCCCCGTGGAGCTCCGCGAATACCATTTCGCAGCCGGGCCGCACCGCGGCCACACGGCCATCGCGGCGTCCGAATGCTCCGGATACGTTGAGGGCGACGCGCGCCAGGATCAAGGCGGCCGGTTGAATGGCGTGACGACTGCACTACACAGCCGACTCGGCAGCCTGAGCGGCAGCACCCAGGATCTCGCGGCACAGCGCCGCGTCGCGCCTCCGATCGGTCTGGACCTCGATCACCCGGATGCCGTTCTCGGGAAGCGCGGAAACCAGCTCCGTGAAATGCGCCCAGTCCCGAACGACGACATGTCCGGCGCCATAGGCTGAACACAGCCGCCCGAAATCCACCTCCTGCGGCGTGGCAAAGAACTCCTCGAACGGCGGTTCGAATTTCGCCACGGGCAGCATTTCGAAGATGCCGCCGCCGTGGTTGTTGATGAGCACGACCGTCAGGCCGCCGCGCAGTTTCCGCCCGAGGAGAAACCCATTGGTGTCGTGCAGCAGCGCGAGGTCTCCGGTCAGAAGAACCGCCGGCCGGTTGCCATGCGCGACCCCGAGCGCCGTCGACAGCGTGCCGTCGATGCCGTTGGCCCCGCGGTTGAACGAGACCGCGCAGTCCCTCGCGACCGCCTTCCAGAAGAAATCCACGTTTCGCACCGGCATGCTGTTGGCAACAAACAACGGCGTTCTCAATGGCAGATGCTGCGAGAGCAGCCAGCTGGCGTTGCCCTCAAAGAGAAAATCGATCGTCGACAGCCGGCGGTCGATCGCTTCGCCGGCGGCCCGGTCGGCACGCAGCCAGTCGGCAGCATACGCCGCGGGCTCGCGCCGGTTTGCCGGCAACCCGGCCGCGAACGCCTCGACGGCTGAGCGCACGTGCACCGTGCGGCCATGCAACGCATCGTGGTTGCGGGCGCCGGCCGCGATGACCCAGGTTTCAGCGTCGGCGCCCTCCAGCCATGACCGGAGCTGTTTGCTCGCAGGCCAGTCGCCGAGACTCACGACAACCTCCGGACGCAGTTGCTCGGCGAGACGGGGCGAGCGCAGGACGGCATTGGGATTCGCCACGAGGACGCAGTCCTGCGAAGGCCGACACCGCAGTGGATTCAATCCGTCCGTCAAAACAGGCCAGCCCGTGACGGCGGAGAGTCTTGTCACTGCCGCGCAGTACGCAGCGGGATCGGAGGGCTGTGCGGGGCCGGCGACAATCACGCCGCGCGAACGGCGAAGCCGGTCCGGCAAGGTTAGTACAAGACCGGCGCCACTCTCGACCGCGTCAGCCCGAGCCGGCGGCCCGTGACTTGCGCCGCCCCCGGCCGTTGCCGGCTCCAGATGCTCGAAAAACGTCCCCGGATCGAGCGCCGGGCGGAGCTTTTCCGCCAGTCCGTCCTCAACCGGGGGCAGCGGATCGCGAAACGGGACGTTGAGATGCACCGGCCCGGCCGAAGGAAATTGCGTTCGCTCGAACGCCTGAACGACCGTCTGCCGGACATACTGCAGCAACCCGAGCGTCACTCCAGGCACCGCCAGTTCGTGGAAATAGTTCACATGGTCACCGTAGAGCTTCTGTTGATCGATCGCCTGTCCCGCCGCGCACGCACGCATTTCAGGCGGCCGGTCCGCGGTGAGAATCAGAAGCGGCACCCCGCTCTCCTGCGCCTCGATGACGGCTGGCAGGTAGTTGGCCGCCGCCGTTCCGGAAGTGCACACCAGCGCCGTCGGCCGGTGATGCTGCCGGGCGAGCCCAAGCGCGAAAAATGCCGCTGAGCGTTCGTCGAGCACGGGGATCGATTCGATTCCGGCGTGCCGGGCGAAGGCAAATGTCAGCGGAGCCGATCGGGACCCGGGCGAAATCACCGCGTGGCGCAAGCCCAGCCGCGCAAGCGTCTCGACGGCAACGCTGCACCAGAGGCTGTTCGTATTTCGAAAGTCGAGCGTCGGGGCGGACATCGGCCATCCATTGAAGGCGATTCTGCGTTGGTGGCCAGTCTTCTCGTGGAGCCGTGGGGGAAAAAATGGCTCCGACAGACGGGTTGACGCCCCGCCGCCGCCGCCTTGAACTGAAAGCCGGTCGAACGAAAGATCTCTGGTCGGTTTGTGCCGATCAAGCACCCCGCATCTCCAGTCTCATGCCTTCGGGTTTCCCCGCACCAAGATCGTCACGACATCGCGCCGAACCGACCGTTGGACTGTGCGCCATGGCGGTTCTGGCGTGCCTTCTCGCAGCATGTGCGCATGCCCCGCGCAATGTCGCGCTGGCTCGCAACGACCCCGCTTCCGGATATCGATTCCAGACCGGCCTTGGCCCGGCGGACAGCAGCGGCCTGATGGTCGCCCTGTTCTTCTCCGGCGGCGGAACACGGGCGGCCGCCTTTTCCTACGGCGTGCTCCGGGAACTCGCCGCCACACCGGTTCCGGGAGGCCGCCGCATGCTCGATGACGTGACCACGATCAATGCAGTCTCTGGAGGGAGCTTCACCGCGGCCTATTATTGCCTCCACGGCGACCGGATCTTCGTCGATTTCGAGAACGACTTCCTCAAACGACAGGTTCAGAGCGCCCTGTTCTGGCGCTGCTTGGCCCCGCGCAACAGCGTCCGCCTCTTCTCCAGCAACTTCGGCCGGAGCGATCTCGCGGCGGAGTACTACGATGAACTTTTGTTCCATGGCGCGACCTACGGCGATCTTGCGAAAATCGGCGCCCGCCGGCCGTTCCTGGTGATCAACGCCACCAATATCTACACCTATACTCCGGTGCAGTTCACCCAGGACCAGTTCGATCTGATTGGGTCGGACCTCAGCCAGTATCCGATCTCCCGGGCCGTGGCGGCCTCGTCCGCCGTGCCGCTGCTCTTCACGCCAATCACGCTGAAGAACTACGCGGACAAGATGCCTCCGGCCGAATCCATTCTCCTGCCCCAATTGGGCAATTCCGACATTTTTTCCAGCTACCGGGCCACGTTGACGGAAACCTCCCTCGCCTATCGCGACGTCGAGAAGTTCCCATACATTCACCTGGTGGATGGCGGCCTCGTGGACAACCTGTCGCTGCGAAACCTGCTCGATCTCGTGACCCTCTCGGGTGGCTGGGACACCATGCTGGAACGGGTTCGCAGGCGCGGAATCAACAAGCTTGCGATCATCGTCGTCAACGCCGCGGTCGAGACCAAGCCGCAATGGGCGCGCCGCGAGGGAATCCCCGGAATCATTCCGATTGTCACCGCCCTGAGCAATTCATCGGTTTTGCGCACGAACAAGGAGACGGAGGCGTTGGTGGAGGGAAGTCTTGCGTCGTGGGAGTCGCAGCACCCGATGCGTCTGGCCGGGACCCGGGATCAGCCAAAGGTCTATTTTGTCCGCGTGGACTTCCATTCGACCCCGGATCCCGCGGAGCGGGCCTATTTCGACGCGATCCCGACGAGTCTTCAACTTCCCGCCGAAACGGTCGACCGTCTGATCCAGGCTGCGGGAAAACTCCTCCGCGACGCGCCGGCCTATCGGGACCTCCTGAAGGACCTGCAGGCGAGCCAGCCCGCCGGCATTGTCCATCCGTCGCCGTAGCGCGGATACAGCCGCGCAAAACGAACCGGGGGCGGTAGTTGATCCACCGCGACGCACCGGATTCCACTCAGGCAAGCAGCGCCTCGAGCAGGGCCTTGAATTTCAGCTCGGTCTCGGCGAACTCCCGCTCCGGAACCGACCCGGCGACAATGCCGCCACCGGCATAGACGCGCGCACTGGCTCCTGCGATGAGCGCCGAGCGGATCCCAACAAAGAACTCGCCGCCCCCGCGGTGATCGACCCAGCCCACAGGTCCGGCGTACAATCCGCGCGGAAACCCCTCGAGTTCGCGGATGTGTGCGCATGCCGCGGCGCGCGGCGTGCCGCCGACGGCCGGCGTGGGATGCAGGCGGGCCAGAGCATCCAGCAAACGCACGTTCTCGGGCAGCACGGCGCTCACCGGCGTGTGCAGATGCTGCACATTGGCCAGGCGCTTCAGCCCGGGCCGGGCCGGATGGTCGAGCCGCAGGCCGAGCGGAGCAAGGCGCCGTTCGATCGACGCGATCACGTGGTGATGCTCGCGCAGTTCCTTCTCGTCGCTCAACAGCGCGCCCGCCAGCGCCGCATCCTCGCTCGCACTGCCGCCACGCGCCACCGAGCCGGCGAGCGCCTCGGTCAGCAACCTTCCGGAATCGACGCGCAGCAGGCGCTCCGGACTCGCTCCAATGAAACTCTGCCCAGACCTGTTCGCAAATGAGAAGGCGTAGCAGTCCGGGAAACGCTGGCGCAGGCCGTTGAGCACCCGGAGCGGATGCAGCGGCGCCGGCGCCGTCAGTTCCCGGCAGCGCGCGAGGACAATCTTCTCGAACCGGCCTTCGGCGATCATCGCAACCGCCCGGGCAACCGCCGCACGGTAATTGCCATCCTCAGTGGCGCGGACGTTCCGCCCCCGTCTGGCATGGGCAACCCGCCCATGCGCCTCGACAGGTTCCATGGGCAAGATGCCCGTGCCACCAAAGCCCGCGCCGCCGTTCTCGCCGTATTCGAACGCGCGAAACTTGTCGTGAGCCCTCCAAACCCTGGACGTGAGTGCGTCCACGTCAGCCCCCGGCTCCATGAGGAGATTGGCCACCGCGATCGTGCGCTCATGCGCGCGGGAAACCTGCCAGCGCGGCACAAACAGGCGCACTGGCGGAAATGCCTCGCCGGACTCAACATCGTCAAAAAACGAAAATGCCCCAAAGAAATGCGGGCCGCCAAACGGCCGGCTCGTCTCGCCGACCGCAATGGCGCCGGCAAGAACGTCGTCAATGAACCGCTGGCCGGCCGCAAAGCGGTCCGGCCCGCCGGCCTCAAAGGTGAGCACCGCTTCCGCTCCCGCAACCGCCCAGTCCTCTGCCGGACGCTCCGCGTAGAAATGAAGCTCGTCCGGTTCGAAGATCGACTCGATCACCGCAAGCGGATCGAGCGGCGCAACCTCGATGGAGATGCTCACCAGGCGCGCCCGGCCGGCCTCCTTCGCGGCGGAACGGCAGCGCGAGAGAAACGCGCGGAGCGCTTCCGGCGTTGCGTTGGCGGCAGGATCAAGGGGCAGGATCGTCATGAAAGCCGATCGAGGCGTTCCGTGACGTCATCCCGGAACTCCCGGATCAGGTCGCGCACGTACGTCCGGACGTCGAGCGTTTCGATCTTCGTGAGGACCGTGAGATCCATCGCAAAGGCGAGCGCCAGCGAGGCATCGGTCGCCCGCGGCGCAAAATAGCTGGCATGGGCGGCCCGCCGGCCGAGGGTCGCCACATCGTAGCGTTTCCCGCCGGCAATCTGTGACTTGAACACGCCGAGCAGGGCTTTCGCGAGCTGGGGCCGGTCCGACACGTCAAGGGCGACCTTCTCGCAGTCCGGGAGCCAGTCGAGATCGCGCCAGACCTCACATCCGAGCACCTGCCGCGGTCGTTGCTCCCGGGGCAAGGAGCGGATCGCCTCCAGGCACCGCAGGAACACCGCGACATGCGTGTCATGCTTGTCCGCGGGATTATGCACGTAGAGGACCTTCGGTCGGCACGCCGAGAGTATCCGCACCAGGTCCTCCCGGACGTCTGCATTCACCGGCGATTTCACTGCAGCGCTCGGGTGCGCGAGCTGGATTTGAATGCTATAGGCGCCAAGGCGCGCAGCCCGCCGCTGCTCCCGGCGGCGAACGGCCTGCATCTCCTCGTCGCTGATCATCGCATACGGCCCCGTGCGGGGGCTTCCGGCCCCGTTGCTCACGACGACGCCGGAGAACCAGCGATCCTCGCGCTCGAAGCATTCGGCAATGCCCTGGTAGGCCATGATCTCCACGTCATCCTGGTGGGCGGCGATGCAGAGGTGCGTCGTGCGGGCGAGCGCGGCGGCCGCCGCAAGACCGCCCGGCACGTAGACATCGGCTTGGGACTGACTGAATTTCATACGCTGGATTCCGTGAACGTAGGCCACGCGGACGCAAGGGCAATCCCGGTGATGCCAAATCGCCGGACCGGGCGCTTTCCGCAGCGATGGGACGAACCGCACCGTGCGCTTGGCGGCGTCCGCATCGAGGACAATGTGCTCGTGACGTCCGGCGCGCCCGAGGTGTTGACCGCCGCGATTTCCGATGTTCAGAAGTCTCTTCGTAATGTTCATTCTCCACCCACACGGCGTCCTCCGTTTGTTTCGCCTGGAGGGCAAAGCCCAACAGGCTGCTGCGGGTCGCTGAGCTTTACCCGACACCGAAAGGATTGCACCCGCCGGGAACCGTCCATACACATCCCCAGCCCGGAGGAACTGAACCCTCGTCCGGCGGACCGGCATGCGCATGAATGCACCAACCGTCAAAACCCTGCGGCAACTCTGGTGGGCGCCGCTCGCGTGCTTCGGGCTGGCGTTCGCCGCCAGCCGCACCGACTTTATCCGGCAGCTGGAATGGCACACGCTCGACTGGAGGATCGAATTCCGCACCAACTTTCAGAAACCGCCCGATCCCCGGCTGGCGGTCGTGTTGTTCGAGGACGACACGGAGTCGATGCTGGGAAAGCCCTGGCCGGTCGACCGCCAATATCACGGCCAGATGACCCAGGTGCTCGCGCTCGCCGGCGCGAAAGTGGTTGTATGGGATGTGATTCTCGACGCGATCCGGGAAGGCGACGGCGACGCCTTCATGGGGCAGGTCGCGCAGGCGGCCGGCGAAGCGGGAACACGAGTGATCTCAGCAGCCGTGACCAACAAGGACCCGACGGGCGCCGAACCCGGACTGGAGGGTCCGACCCGGCCGCTGCTCAACGTCGAGGGCGACATCGCCGGGCTCGAAGGCGACGATCATGCGTTCATTCCCTTTCCGCAACTGCGCGCGGCCAGCTGGTATGGCTTTGCCGACAACCCACCCGGAGCTGACGGCGTCCGGCGGGAGATTCCCCTCGTCGTGCGGGTTGGCAAAGAAGTCTATTCGACGCTGCCGCTGCAAACATTGTTGTCGTACTTCGACCTGAAGCCGGATCAGGTGCGCGTGCGCCTGGGTGACGCAGTCAGTTTCACCGCGGCCGGCCGACCGTTCCGACTTCCGATCGATCGACGCGGGTGCATGCTGCTCAACTACCGCTACGATCACGTCGGAAACCGCACGGATCTTCCGGTCTACAGCTACGGAAAACTGTTCGTTTCGCTGAGCAGCCAGTTTCTGGACAACAAGCCGCTCAGTCCGCCGCCCCCGGATTTGAAGGACAAGATCGTCTTTATAGGCCAGACCGTCACCGGCAAGGCCGATGCCGGCCCAAGCCCGCTTTCCGATCTGACATCGCTCACCTTCGTCTTCGCCAACCTGGTCGACAATGTCCTCGCCGACGATTACGTGCGGACATTGCCGGGATGGCTGATCTGGAGCGCCGCGGTGCTCGTCGGCTATGTGGGCCTCGTTTTGCTGGCCGATCGGTCCATGTTTCTTCTGTGCAGCGGTGTGATGCTGACCGTTGTCACCGGCCCGATGCTCGTGGTCTGGTTGTGGGTCTGGGCAAATTGGGACCTCCCGCTGGTCGCTCCGCTCGGCGGTTCGGTCGCGCTTCAATTCATCATGATTGGCCGACGGGTGCTGCTGGAGCAGCGCGCAAAACAGGAGATCAAGGGAATGTTCGGGACCTACGTGTCCCCGCAACTCGTCGACCGTCTCGTAAAATCCGGACAGCGCCCGCAACTGGGTGGCCATGACGAGGAGATCACGGCGCATTTCTCAGACATCCAGAGTTTTTCCACATTCTCCGAGATGATGCCGCCCGACCGGCTCGTCGCGCTCATGAACGAATACCTGACCGTCTGCACGGATATCGTCCAGGAGGAAGGTGGCACGCTCGACAAGTACATCGGCGACGCTTTGGTCGCGATGTTTGGCGCACCGATCGCGCTGCCGGACCACGCCTACCGCGCCTGCATTGCCGCCGTGCGCGAGCAGACGGCGATCGCCGAACTGCGCGCACGATGGACGAGCGAGGGCAGCCGGTGGCCCGCCGTCGTCGCAGGCACCCGGGCACGGATCGGCCTCAATACGGGGCGCTGCACAATCGGCAACATGGGCAGCCGAACGCGCTTCAACTACACGATGATGGGCGACAACGTAAATCTGGCGGCGCGCATGGAATCCGGTGCGAAGACCTGGGGGGTCTATGCCATGTGCACGGAGTCAACTCGGCTTGCGTGCGTGCAACATGGAGGCGACCGGGTGGTGTTTCGCCCGCTGGGACGGATCGTGGTCAAGGGCCGTTCCCAGCCAGTGCCGATTCACGAGATCATGGGACTGAAGGAGGATTTGCCGTCTGCCGCCAGCGAATGTGTCGGGCTGTTTGCGCAGGGACTGGAGCGTTACTTCGCGCGCGATTGGGACGGTGCGACCGCCTGGTTTGGGCAGAGCGCAAATCTGGAACCCAATCTGCCCGGCAGAAATCCCGGCGTGACGAACAATCCCTCCCGTTTCTACATCCAGGTCATCGAACACTACAAAGCCGAGCCCCCGGCCGGGGACTGGGATGGCGTCTACGTGATGAAGGAGAAATAGCCGCGCTCACGGCGCCGGCTGAAGATGGCGGTCGGCAAAGTCGAGGAACGCTTTCCAATCGCCCGGGGCAATCGTGTGTCCGCCGGTATGATAGAGGAAACCGAGGTCGCCCGGGCCGGAAGATCGACGTTGAGGTTCACCGCGGGGCCGTCGGGCTGATCGCCGAAATGCACAATCACGCGTTTGCGCATGGCCAACCCGTCAACGGCCTTGGGGTCGGTTTCCACGACTTCGGCCCTCACCGCCGGCGCGCGCCGGCGATCTTCATCCGGGCAAGGTCAGGTTTTTGCCCCCCCGCTGTCTCCGGACCCGTGCAGCAGATCGTGAATGCGGCGGCACACCTCCTCCGGAGAATAGGGTTTCTGGAGCAACTGCACGCCTGGTCCAAGCGCAAATCCAGGCTCAAGCACATCGGCGCTGTACCCGCTGCAGAACAGAACGGGAATGCCGGGACGCAGGGCGGAAATGCGTTCGTACGTCTCGCGCCCTCCCATGTTTGGCATGACCGCATCGAGCATGAGCAGCGCGACGTCCTTGGCGTGGCGTTTGAAGAGATCAACCGCCTCAACGCCGTCGGCAGCCGCGAGCACACGATAGCCGTCCCGTTCGAGAATCTTCGTCGCCAGATGCCGAACGGCGCTTTCATCCTCGACCAGCAGGATGGTCTCGTTCCCGCGACGCGAAACATTGGCCGGCGGCGCTGTCGCCGCATTCTCAGTGCGAACAGCGACCGGAAGACAGATCCGGAATGTCGATCCGACTCCGGGTTCGCTCAGGACATCGATCAGACCATCGTGTTGCTGGATGATTCCGTAGACGACCGACAGGCCCAAGCCGGTTCCCTTGTCCTTGGGTTTGGTGCTGAAGAACGGATCGAAAATGCGGGCAAGTGTCGGCTCGTCCATGCCTGATCCGGTGTCAGTCACGGCCATCGACACGTAATGGCCCGGCCGCGCCCATGGATGGGTCTCGCAAAACCCTGCATCGAACTGGATGTCTTCGAGCGCAATCGTCAACCGGCCTCCATTGGTCATGGCGTCGCGGGCGTTCACACACAGATTAAGCAACACCTGCTCCAACTGCACCTTGTTTGCCCGGATATTCCCGATCTGATTGAGATTGCCTCGATTTAGCGGACACGCCGGGTAAGCTGGTTGGGCGCTCCCGAGGACAGGAGCCATAGCTTGCCGCAGGGAGCGCCCAAGCAGCGTTGGACGCGGACGGACACCGATTCGGTG
>Ga0265323_10000483_pt1 | contig 22467 bp, 30 predicted proteins | sample 41225metaG_FD_193580 | JGI IMG/M metagenome (GOLD analysis project Ga0265323, IMG submission 193580) | Rhizosphere microbial communities from Carex aquatilis grown in University of Washington, Seatle, WA, United States - 4-12-25 metaG | ecosystem: Host-associated > Plants > Roots > Rhizosphere...
CCAATTTGAACCGTCATTACGGCGAACGACTTGGCCGCCAGTTGAATCGCTGCCCATGCGTTGACCGACCGCCGCTCATTGGGCCCCATGAAGGCCAGTCCCTGCGATTGCGCCAACTGAATTGCGGGCGTCCCCTGTCCGTCGCTCAGCAGTGGCGTATCGCTGACGACTACCTCAAGCGTGAGGGTATCGGGTTTCGCGTAGGCGTGATCCGCCATGCTGACACCGGTTTCGACTGGATTTTCGGTAACGGCGATTTGAAACGAAGCCGATTCGCGCACCGTACAGTCGAACAGTAGCACGTCATAGCCAAGCGTCGCCAGCGCGGAGGCGTTGTTGCGGTCGCGAACTATGAAAGCGGTATTTGGCATCAGATAGCAGTTGCCGGCTGGTCATTGCGGGTGCTGACCCGGTCACGGTCGTTCGACATGAGCCTCTCAAGTTCCAGTGCGCGCTTGATTTCCTTCGCGTACGCCATGGCATCCTTGGGGGTCAACTTCTCTCCGCCCTTCACGTGGACGTGAATTTGCCCCACGTGGGTCTCGCTGTGGACGTTGCCGGCTACAGCGGGCGCAGCGGTTGGATGATAGGCGGGAAACCTGTGAGCCAGCGCGGGCGAATGGTTTAGGAACGATGGTGAATTCTCGTTCTCGGGAGTCAGGCCGGATCCCAGTGCTCCAAGCGTTGCCTTGGTGTTGCGGGCGTGCTTGTAGACGTCCTTGTCCATCTTCTCAAGGTTCCAGCCAAGGGCGTTCAGAACCGCAACGGCTGGGTTCACAAAGTCCGCCACCTGGTTGAACATCCCATCCATGGTGTCTTCCCACCAATCAGAAATAGCCTGCCAGTTGTCCTTGAGTTCCTTCCCGGTCTGAATCAGCCCGTAGATAGCCAGGACCATGAGCCCCGCCGGGCCGCTCTTGAGCGACATTGCGAGGAACGCGGCGCCCAAAACCGCACAGGCATCCTCCATCACGCGGACAGCCTCAGGGAACTTGGTGAGCATCCATCCTGTGACCGAACGCCCTCCGTGATAGAAGACCCAAAGATCCTGGCCAAGCAATACCAAAGCGCCAAGCACTCCGGCCATCAGAGCAGCCCGCAGCCAGCCGAACGCCTTGACGAGCCCAAAGACCGCCTTGCCGGCTTCCCATGCATCCTTCCCTAGGTCAAAGAACCACTTGCCGGCTTTCAGGGCCGTGATGGTCCCTGCCACCTTCAGGATTGTGCCGAAGTGCTGCGCGATCCACTTCGCCACTTCGACGACGTCTTTCATGTATCGGGTTATGGTCTGGATCTTCTCGGGGTCCTTGGTCCACTTCACAAACTGCGCCAGCATTTCATTGACGGCCGGGAACAATTGCACGGCAATTCGGTCCCGCAGAAGCGTGACAGCGGCGCCGGCTTTCTTAAACCCAGTCTCAGCCACGCCGCCCGCCTCGAAATCCTCGGCGTTGAATGGGGTTTCCTCCAGCGCCTGATTTCGCATCTTCTCGAAATTGACCCGGCCCTTGGAGAGCATTTCAATCAGGGCCGGATCAAATCCAAGTCTAGATCCGAGGAGCAACCGCTCTGGCCGGCTCGATGTCTTGGCCAACTTTTCCGCCACGTCACCGAGTAGCTGCTCGGTCGTCTTGACGTGCCCGTTCGCGTCCTTGACGTGCAGTCCAAAACGCTGAAACACCATCGCCCCGCGCCCGAGCTGCTTCTCGGCCTGTCCGGCCATGATGGTCAAGCCGCGCAGACCACCTTCCATGGCCCCTAGCGAGCTATCATTTTCAAGTGCAACTTGTCCCAATGCTGCGACACTGCGAGCACTTAACCCCATTTGTTGGCTGAAACTATTTATATCGCCAAGGCGTTCAGCGGCGCCGTGTACGAGTTCTTTCACTCCGGCAATCGCCACGCCAGCCGCAGCCCCGATGGTCAGCAAGCCAGTCTTTGCCTTCTCCGTCAGCTTGGCGAACCCTTCCAGACCCTCGGGCTTCACTTGGAAACCGAGCGCTACAAGCAGGCTGTCGATCACCGTCGCCATACTGTTATCCTTCTTGGGCTGGGCGTGATCTGCGATCTATCTCTTCTTGCATGTCCATTGCCTCGTGAGCGTTCATCAACCAGGCGATGTCATAGGTGCGAGGTCCCGTTTCTGCCAGTTGCCAGTATTCGCAGAGCGGCGGATCTCGCATGATGGGCCTCCAGATTCGCCAGTCGATGTTGTCGGACTCGACTGGCTTTATTGTGTTTTTTCGGCGGGCTTCTCGACAGCTTTCTTCAACTTTGCTCGGATGCCTTCCCCTAAAGGGCCGAGGTTTACCTTGAGCGATTCAATGAACGCCTCCCAGATGTCCCGCGGACGGTCAGCAAACGCCTTGTTGATGTCGCTCTTCTCGCCGCCAATGGTCTTGCCGTCAATGTCGACATACTGAAACACGATACCCATGAGGCGCGTGAGTTCGGCATGGGTGAGCTTTTGCGCAACCATGGCCAAGGCTCCCGCGACTTCAAGACCGAATCGCGCTTGCAGTTGCTCGGCGTCTCCAATCAGCGTAAAGAGTGACTGCATGTCCATCGTCGCCATTCCATCGGCGCCGACCTTCGCGAGCGACAGTTCAAGGTCAAGGGCCTCGATGGCGCTACAGCGGCTGAACAAATAGGCCCGGCCGCCAATGGTCTTTTGCGCCGCCATGATTTAGAGCGCCCCCAGCGCTTCGGCTGCGGCCGTCGCGAGCCCAGCGAACGTGGAATTTCCCAGCAACATGTGGCCCTCGGCAAATTCCATCTCCCACGTTTGTCCCGCTATCTTCCCACCGCGCTCAATGTCGGCGTGCTTCTTGATGATCCCGAGCGTGGTCACGCCCTTGTCTTGTCGATAGTGATCCATGAACAACGCCTGCACAGGAACCAATGTTGCCATCCGGTCTTGCGCGGCGACCGTCGTGGAAAGCTGCGCGTTCATCGGCGACGTCTGCGCAAGCTTGATTGTCAACGTCACGCGCTTGTCAGCGTTCAAGCTGACAAACATCTCACCATCAACTCCAACTCCAGTCGTCACGCTGTCGGCCACGCGCTTGAATCCCAGGACGTCGTCACCCTCCCACCAGCCTGTCACCTTCACGCCATCAATCAGAAGCGTGATATTTCGCCAGTCGTAGAAATGCATACCCATGGTGGTTTCTCCTTACGGTTGGAAGTCAATCAGGATGCTGGCGCCCTGGAGTGCACCGGCTCCAATCAAGATCGCAGTCATGGGCGGGCACTGTCTCGCCGTCCTCTGCGCAGATGTTTGTGAAGAGACCGGCGGAGCGTAAACGTAATATCCGGCCGGCACCGGATCTCCGTTGTGGATTTGCCCCACAGTAACAGCGCCGTTCCACGTGCCCCCGGCTATGAGCCCGTTTGAAAGGCACTTGTTGAACACTGGGGTCATGGCGTCTTCGAGATACAGCACACCCGCGTCGGTTCCCGGCACCAGCGGCGCGGCCTGGAAGGCATTGAACACTGCGACCTGCAGTTGGTTCTGAAGCCAATCCAGCGCAATGCCCTGGTCGGTCCAACTCCCGTCGATGTTCATCCCGCGGTAGTAGATGGGCGACGTCCCGATTGTGGTGAACGTGTTGATATTCCACCCGGGCGCGGTTCCGTCGTTCTTGCCGCACATCTGGTCAAGCTGGCCCTGAGTCAGGGGGCTCGCCGAAATGCCGGGCAGATTCTTGAACATCCCCACCTTGATCCCGCCGGGCTGATCGAAGAGGGTTGTGCAATAGAACCCCATCACGGCCGCATGTGCGTTGATGTTCTGGGCGTTGTTGGGGTCCGCCCAACTGTAGATGACCGTGCTTCGCGCGCGATTGGTCGCGACCAACGTGTTAGAGTCAGCCCCATAGGTGAGACTCTCAGTCGCGCCGTAGTAGTGCAGGCGATTCGATTCTGCGAAGGCTGAAATAAGCTTCTTGTCAGCCTCGGTCGTGTCGGACGCGCCCGCGATGTGGTAGAAATTCGGGTTGAAATTCAGTGATGCCAGGCAGGAATCGGTGGCTGTTTCCGCCGCGACTCCCGCGATGATCTTGGCGCCCGTCGCGGCCGTTCCGTCGAGCAGGGCGGATATGTCCGTTCCCGACGACGGCGCCGACAGGACAGTGACCGACCCACCAGCGCCAGCAGTCGGAGAAGTGATGATGATGCCAGTACCGGCCGCGTTGGCCTTGCAGTGGCACCCTGACAGGGCAGCGTTCAGCGCGGTGTCGATGACGGTAGCGGCGTGCGCCCACGTGTCCTGGTGGGTTGAAAAGTTCAAGCTGGCAATCGAAAGCAGGGTACCATCCACCGTGATCTTGAAGGCCCCCACTGCGGTCGCGGGCAGGGCCGCGAGGTTTGCAGCGTTCCCGGCCGCCCCGCAGGTCAGGTGCGCAGCGGCCCCACTCGGGAACCGCGCGCCCACCAACAGGAAGTCAGGCGGGTCAGTGGCGCTGAAAAATTCATCAGCAAACAGGTACTCGGGGGACGCGGTCGTAAATCCGTAGGCCACGAGATCGGCGGAGGCGGAGACCGACACGATCCGCCCATCGCTTGGCAGCACGGCGCTGTTGCCCAAAAGCAGACTTCCGGCAAAACTCTTGGCCGCTTGGCTGCCGGCCGAGACGCTGATCGAAACCTTGACGACGTTATTGACGGAAAGCGTACTCATGGGGTCACCTCTGGTTGGGTTGCGGTCACGGTGGTTGAGACGATCGTACCGTCCTGGCGCTGGAACTTGAGATCAACCTCAAGTGATCCAATGGTCGCGATCGAAATAGATTCACGGTTTTCGACTGTGAAGGTTGCGTCGACGCTGCCCCGGTCTTCCCATCGCGATCCATCCATCAGGAAGGCGAGGTTTTGCGGAGGGCTCAGCCCCTCAAGCCCCAAGCCCATCTGACCCATGAGAGCCATCATAGGCGAGCTGGACAGCACGACACCGAGGCGCGCGGCCTTGTCGAATGCCCCCATGCCAAAGGGAGAAATCCCCATGGCGTCGTTGACTGGGGCCGCGTGGCGGAAGAACTGGATCGAACAGGTGAAACGGTAGATGTTGTCCAGCGTCTCGATCACGTTGGTTGAACCGGTCGCTGGGTCGGGAACGTAGTCCATACTATAGCTGCCGAAGTCGCTGTCGATCGTCTTGAGCAGCACGGTCGCAAACTCGTTGCCTTCGGCGCCAGTGGGCACCTTCTGGTTTGCAGGCCGCACACTGTTAGCCGGCAGGTTGTGCGCCTGCTGCACGAGGTAGCGCACCAAGAAACCGAGTGCATCGGTGAAGCTACGGGCCATCGTCGTCACCTGGCGGTGGCGGGGGCACTATGCCTCCCGGGTAGTACTGCGCAAGTGCCCGCACCATCCCGTGCCCGCCAAAGTCCTGCACGTGCCTGACCACGTAGTCTTTGTTGCCGTATTGGAGCACGTCGGGATTCTGCCCCGGGCCGCCGACGCTCATGTCGGTCACGGAAAAGAAGGCCTGCACGTCAGAAATACGCGTGCCCTCGGGCAAAAGGTTCAGGTCAGCCGTGGCGGCGGCCTGGACGATGCCCTGTAGGACCGTCGGCGCGTAGGTGTCGAATGCCTCGCCCTGGTTCGCCAGGGTTGTGGTTGGGCGCTGGCGTGTGAACGTCGTACTACCCAAATCTGGGTCGAGAAGAAGATCCGAGACGTTGATCCTCATCGGATCACCTTCGCATTCTCGGATTGTTCGCCCTCGCGCACAAACGTGATTGATTGCGCCAGTTGGGCCGTATCAATGGTCGGTTGTGAGCTTCTCTTGCGCTTGATGGTCGCCGGTGCATCCGGCGCGAATTCCCCGTGTCGCATCTCGCGCTGCACCTCTCCGGCCGCCACCACGCCCAGCATGTCGAGTGACTCCTCGACGGTCTTCTTGCCCAGTATGACGGCGCGCAGGTTGAGTTCATTCAGCCTATGAAACTTTTCTCGCCCGGCCTCAATCCCCTGCGTGAGAAATGGACGCTCGGGTTGGTCGGGGTGCACAGCCGTATGTCCGAAGTGCACGGTTGCTGCCACCATGGCCAGTGATATCCCTGTGTCGTTGCCGTCTTCGTCTGTCGCGTTTCCGGCGCTCGCCGGCACGCCAACCAACACGCTCTTGTTCGCGTTCTTCATCAGCTCACGCAGCCGAGCGAGGCCCGGCAGGTCGCCGCCGCTCATGTGAACAGAAACGCTCATCTAATCTCCGCCCCTGAGATGCCAATTACCGCAGAACCGGTAACCGTAGCCCCGCCGTTGAGAAGCACTGACCCAAGGGACGCCCGCAAAGGTTCGCGCTTGGCAGGCGGATCCACGAAGGGACTCGGTGCCGCCTTGGCTGGAGAGTTACCTGCCACTGGAGCGGTCTTCGTGTGCTGATTTCTACGACGCTTCATTGTCCGACTGTCCCTCCGAGCCCAACCATGTCTCGCAACTCACAATAGCGCTTCCCGTAATCGGTGAGCATGTACGTGTCCTGTGCCATCAACACTTGCAGTTGACCGTTGAACGATACCCCCACCGGCCCCACGTGTTTTTCGGAAACATCGCCCGCGTCCACTACCAGTCCACGGGCCGCGCGCGCTTTGCTCAGCACGATCGAATGTGCAACGAATCTTGAGAGCCCCTCCGGGTACAATGCGTCCCAGGCCCCGACGTTGAACATCGGGATGGCCAAGTCCAAGAATTTCTGGACGTAGTCATCGACGAGTCCGTCGAACTCGCCGTCTGGAAATTGAGCCTTGAACTCGGAGGGGGTCACGTCGTTTTTCTGTCAGTCGGGCCTATCAATCAGCCGCCAGTACTGCGTCCTGATAGCCGAGAGACTTCGGGTAGCGCAGCTCGAAGCCGGCATACCGGTAGTGTCCAGGCACAATGACCTCAAGGAGCCGCAGTTGCGGCGCCAGGAAGGTCATTGGCTGCGGCACGTGCATCACGCAGCGGTCGGGGTCCTTCTTGTAGTAGATCACGCGGCTCTTTCCGCTGTAGGACCCGGCACCAGTCAGAACGCCGGCAGTCTCCAGACCCGGCACACCAACGAAGTTGATGTCGATGTTCTTCTGCTGTTTGGCCAGATTGTTGGCCTTCAGGAAGGCCAAGATCGTCATGTTGGTGGGGACCGTCACGCCATTGGATGTGGCCACAACCAATCGCGTAGCCAGGGCGTTCAGCGCGGCGATCGGCATCGCTATGGTGTCGGGGAAGTCGTTCGTCGCCGTGTTCGAGTAGATCTCCGTGATCTTGTTGTTGATGTCAGCGAGAATGCCGAGCGGGCTTGTCAAAGGATCGTCCCACTTCCCAGTGCTTGCCTTCGCCGGAGTAACCAGCGTTTGCGGGACGTTTGACAACCCGTAGAAGTTGTCTTCACCGAAAAGCGCCACCTCATTGAGGTGTAGATTTGCACCGTCAACGGCCGCGCTCATGAGCAGATCGGGAAGGGCCCGCTTGAGTTGCTGGCTCGCGATCAACTCCTGCACGTTGTAGCCGTAGGACAGCCCACCGCCTTCGACCTGGATTTGCTTGCGCCCGAACCGCACGCCAACGCGCGGTAGATCGCTTGCGTCCGCATTGAGCCGCTTCCCTTGTCCTGTACGCTCGAACGTCTGGTACTCGACCGTCTCGGCCCACGGGGGGGCCTCGTAGGACACCGGCACGAGATCCTTCCACAGCGGGGGGATCTTCTGCTTCTCGAACATCCGCGCTTCCGTGTGGGCCAGCTCCGAGATCATGAAGGCCAGCGGATCCGTAGAGTCCGTTGCCCTCTTCATCTCTTCGAGCGGCCACAGGGCCGGAGCCTGGAGCCGGATCGAGCGACTCAGAAACTCATACCGCTCGTAAGGCACCATACGCTCGACCTTGCGGCCGGCGTCGTATACCTGAATCACCGCAACGTCGAACGTGCGGCCCGACTTGCCATCTTTGATTTGCTTTCGACAAAGAAACATTGTGGAGTCCTTTCGTTGGGCCGCTTAGGAGTAGAGAACCGGGGTTCCGCGGTCGCTGATCTTGATGATTCCAACGGCCCCAGCCGCTGTGGTGGTTTCCCAGACGGCGCCCTTGACGATGAGCCGCCCACTGCCTGCGCCGGCCACCGTGCTGCCACCGAGCTGCCCTTTGCTGGCAGAGATGGCAAACACTTGGTCGTTCTCCCGCACGTTCTCGCAGGGGATCGCGAATCGTCGACCAATGCGGACGATCGAAACGCTGTGTTTGGATGGCCACCCGGTCACGTTGTCGGATGGGTTCGCCGACTTGACGATCGGCAATCGGCTCGTGATTCCGGCGACGGTAGCCGCCGTGTCAGACGTTTCGATCGGCGCGACGTTCAGCCGGCCAGCGGCGTTTGTGCCACTGCCAACCTTGCATGCAACGCCGAAGTCCAGCAACCCGGTGCTGCTGTCAAGCCCGCCAGTGGTCGCTTCGTTGTAAACGGTATCCAGCACTTGCGGCCCGGCGTCGGCGGCTTGGCCGGCCAGGCCCTTGGTGAACAACCGTCCGCCAGTAGTAGCAAGAATGTCAGCCATGGGATTCTCCTCGTGTTCAGATCACCGATCCGACACAAATGTCGGAGCGGCTGGACAGGTCGACGACTTCAACCGAACCATTGTTGACGGCCCCAGAGGAGCCGAGTTTTCCACCAAGAACGCCAGTGATGGCAGCGTCCTGTGCGGCGAGCGCAGACTGTCGCGGCAGAGCCAGTAGGGTCGCGAACGCGCCCTTGATTTGCGACTCCGTGGCCTTGTCGATGGACTGGCCACCAAAGATGGCGTCAACGACAGTCTTGTTGGTGACATCCGAGCACGCGGCTTCGATGGCCGCCTTGCGGATGTCCAGACTGCTGCCCTTCGGCTGCAGTCCAGGCGCCAGCTTCTTCGCGTCGTCAGTGACCTGCGAGCGCTCGGCCACGAGGGCGTCAACGTCGATGGCCTTCGCTGCCTTCAGCTCGGTCTTCAGCGCTGCGATCTCGGTATCCTTGGCCGCAAGCCCGTCCTTGGCCGCTTTCAATTCGGCCTTCGCCGCGATCTCGTTGACCTTGTGTGAGTCAACGGCTTCGCTGAAATCCTTGATCACTTCATCGCGATCCTTTGTCAGCGTCCTGACGTGACTCTCAATGGCGCCGGCCGCGAGTTCGTCGATCTCGAACGGCGGCAGCCCATCCACTGCAATCTTTCTCATGCTCATGGTTGCTGTCCTTTCGTGGTGTTGATCTCCGATACGGCAGATGGGTCCGCCTCTCGGTACGTCGACGATCGCGACGTGGTCTCCCAAAATGTCTCGCTGGTAGCCGTCGAACCCTTCCCCTGGGGTCATGTCGAGCGTGAAGCTGTACCCGCACGACAAGGCGCCCTTGCCGCTCGTGACCTTCGCCACCATGGCGCCGTCTTGGACGATGGTGTGGCCGCCAAGCAGCTCGCCGTCTTGCTTGGCGATGTCCCGCACCAAGCCCTTCGAGTAGCGCGGCCAGTTTTCCGCCGTCACGAACTCGGGCGGGTGGTCATCTGTGATCGGAACATTCTCGAAGCTGGCGATGGTCTCGGGCCGGAACACCTCATCGGCGGTGCGCATGAGACGAACCACCGCGCGCGGATCGCCCTCAAGGTCGAGTTCGCCGCGGGTGTAGGTCTGCACGCCAGTCCGACCGATGACAGCGGGCGCGATGAGATACCCCTGGGGGGAAATCTCGCGCTTCGAGATCGTCGTGATGTCGTGGACGGTGCAGCGGGTGCTCATGCTGGCCCTGTCCATTTCCCATGCTCGTTGTATTCGCCCTCTGTTCTTGGGCGAATGTGTTCGGGCAATCCGTTACGATGCCAACTGGCTGCGGTTTGAACGTGCGCGGCTCCGCCCGACTTTTCCAATGCTTGGCTTATTGCCAATGCTTTTTGGCCGCCACCAAGCTTCATCTTTCCGGCAGACGCCGCCTTCTGGATTTCATGGTAAGCGGCTAGTGCCTTCTCTTCATGTTCGGATGCCGGTTTACCGAACTCTCCAGCCTTTCGTTCTCCGCCGCCTTTGCCACTTCCACCTGCGCCTCCGCTCCACTTTCCGTCTGGGTCGCGGGGTTGGTCTGGGCTGCCGTCCAGTGCCTCGACAAGGTGGCCAGCGCCCTTGACGCCGTCCCGAGCAAGTCGCTTGTAGAAGTTGATGTCCATGGTTACTTGCCCCAGCAATCCCCCGCCTTGTCTGGCGCCAGTCTCGTCGAGACAGTTCGTCGAGACAGTTCGTCGAGACAGTTCGTCGAGTAAGTGCTGTGCGTGCTGACTTCCACTGTCGACGGCCCGCCTGTACTTCCCTAACCCACGCGCATCGACGAAGTCAGGACCATAGATCTCGAATCTATCCATGTTCATGCGGCCTGCTCCTGTTGTCCGAGGTCCAGTTCGAGGGCGTCCATGTCTACGTGTGGTATTGGTACGCAGCGGCATTGAATATCCTGTCCTGGGTGGCAGGGCTCTCCCGCCACGCTTCCAGCGACCGGCCCGGGTTCGTCCCAGCGAAAAACGTGGCCATCAACTTCGGCATGGCTCTCGCGCACACGCTCATCACCGCTGGTCTGCCACTCGTACTTTTCGATCCCTACCTGCTGCTGGCGCTCGGCATTGAACGCCGAATTCATCTTGGCGGTTTGGTCGCGCGCGATGAGCTTCGCCCGGTTTTCGGTAACGTCGCCGTCATGCTGAACTTGCTCAACCAGCGATTCCCATCGCAGACCCTCCACCCACCCGCTCGTCACGGTCTCAGTCACGCGGTCGAAATACTGTTCTGGGATCGTCTTGATCAGCGCGATGTTTTCCGCGGTTGCGCCGCGCATCGACTGCAACAGAGGGCCGTTGGCTTGAAGCAGGCGCGAAACGTCGACGCCGATCGCCTCGTGGATCACGCGCGCAAGGCGTCCGTCGACGTTGTCCCGGTTCGACTCGACGGCCATGCCAACGAGGCGCTTCGTCCATGTGTCGAGGTTCCCAAGCTTCGCCGCCGCGCGCTTGATCTCTTGTTCCAGAGACGGCGGTATGCTGTCTATGACCTGGATGGCGTCGCCCGCTGTGGGCCGTGGCCAGCTCGCCTCGATCGCATTCAGGGCACCGTTGCCCAGCTCCCGGCAGCGCGCCACGAGCTGCAGCAGCCCGGCCCGGTATCGTAGCTCAGACTTGAAGCTTGGCCGCACCGGCCGCAGACGCCGAACAGGACGCGCGTTTCCATGGCGCTTGCGGTGACTGCGAGCGCCCGCTGCGAGGATTGCGAGGTGGAGGCCCAACGCCTTCCATAGTGACAAATAGGCACAGCGTTTGACAGATTGTACTTGACCCTAGGGACAGAATGTCGCTAACATGTTGCTTGTTGCTAATTCACCTGTGACGTTCGAGAAGTGGAAGCATGCAGCCGCCTCGGTCTCACCAAGTCTCGCCGCCTCGCCCACCCCCCCCACTGGTTCGAGAAGAAAGGATCCCCAAGTGAAACGCAAGAACACCGTCACGCTGGCCCCCGAACACCAGGCTCGCATCAGGTCCCTTATCGACTCTCAAGGCGTCTATCAGGCGGCCCGTCATCTCGGGATGTCCAGGCACGCGATGGAACGGGCAGCCCAGGGTTCAACTATTCAGGCCGGGACCGCAGCGCTACTGCGGGAGAAGTTCGCAGAGAGGGACGCGGCGGGGAAGGCTCCATGAGCAAACACATGTTTTCCCACCTGGAAGACCGGGTGGGCGCAACGGTGGCCGGCCATATGCTGGTCGAGCACACTGAGCGAGCAATTAGATCTCCTCACCCGCCGTTGCCCCTCGTGATCGCGCTGCAGTTCTGGGCAGGAGATCAGGCCGAGGCGCTGCAACTCGCAAAGTTTCTGGCTGACCTGGAGCCGACCAGCAGAGATGACGTCCTGCTGGCGTTCTGCCGCCGCTTTGATGTCCCGATGTCGGCTGAATTGCATGAAGCCGGGATGTACTGCGGAGAGAAGTTTCCGATCACCCACATCCGCAGTGAGCGCGTGGCTACCGGCCACCCAGACGGATGTTTTGGCCTTTGGTATGGGACAGCCGAGATCCTCTATCGCCACTACTGCGCCGGGTGGCCATACGGCAGCGCCTTCTTTGTCGAGGCCGATGGTGTTCCTACGCGGTTCGACTGGCTCGACTATCTCAAGCGCGCCCACATGAGCAACCTGCAACAAGGAAAGTCAGTGACTGGCGCCTGGGAAGGGCCTGGGCGATTTCACGAAGCGCACGTCAACGGAACGGTGTGCATAGACTTGTCCATGATCTCCAACTACCCGAGCCTGCAGTTTTGCCGCGAAGGCTCCGCGTGGGATTGTTTCCACTCCGGAGTGTTTCTGAAAGAGCTTGGACGATGGGAGGCAATCGAAAACCTGTACGGCGCCCACGACGTAACGCTGAGTGTGTACAAAACTATTGCTCGAAAGAGGGCGTGGTTGGCGTCAGTCAAGGACGGAAGCGCCTGGAACTGCGCCCAGACGTTGCTTGATCCACGGGTTAGAATCAACACGGAAGGAGCTGGGATCTGATGACCGCACATGAAGAATTTTGGAGTTGGAGCAATATGCCAGCGATGCTGGCAAGAGCCGCGAAGAGAATCAAACCCGCTGGCATTGTCGACATTGGAGCTAGCGATGGACGATGGGCGGCGCTGGCCCGAGAGACCTGGCAGGACGCACGCCTGTTGTGTATCGAAGCCAACCCGGTGCACGAGCCCGGCCTGAAAGCGTTCTGCGAACGCACGGGGTCTCACTACACGCTTGAACTTGCGGGAGCTGCGCTCGGAATGACTCGCGTGCAATTCAACCAGCAGGACCCATTCCAAGGTGTAGACATCACGCACAGTGCGGAAGGTGACCACGTTCTGGTCACTACCGTCGATGAGATGGTCAGGGAGAGCGGGCTGCCAGGGCCATACTTGCTGAAATTTGATACCCATGGCCACGAGATCGCTGTCCTAGAAGGCGCACGCGTGACCTTGCCCAACACCACCGCGATTGTGATGGAGGTGTACAGCTACCCGCCATGCCACGGAGCGCTTCGACACTGGGAAATGTGCCGGTTTCTGGAAGACCTCGGATTTCTTCCCACGGACATTTGCGATCCTCTTTGGAGGCCACGGGACGGCAGGTTGCACCAAGTCGACATGCTGTTTGAGCGTTACAACGCGCCTGGGATGAACTCGGGTGACTACCAATGAAAGAAAAAATCGTCGACATTATTGTCAAGAGCCTTCCACGTGACTACGACTGGCTGCCGTACTTGTGGCGCTCCGTCGAGAAGTACGTTACTGGTTTTCGCAACGTGGTCCTGATTCTTGAGCAGAGCTACCCGCTCCCGCCGTTGCCGAGTAGATGCGTCGTGGCCAGATCGTGCGACTACCCGGTTGGGTCTGAGTCAGACCACGGCGCCGTGGTTGAACGTATGCGAGCCTGGCACTACTCTGACGCCGAACGTCTTTTGTACGTAGACAGCGACTGCGTATTCAATGGGCCGGTAGACTTCCAGACGGAGCAGGCAATCAACGTCGAGCGTCCGATTGTGCTATGGAGGAAATGGGAAGAAGCTGGGCCCGGGGCGGTGTGGAGAACGCCGGCACGCGAAACCCTCGGATACGACCCCTCGATCGAAACGATGGTTCGATATCCGTTCTGCTATCCACGACAGGTGCTGCGTGACTTCTGGAACTTCGTTGGCGGAGAGGAACGACTATCAGGTCTGCCGTCAATCACTGACTGGTGTGCACTCGGCGCATATGCGGCCGACCACCATCCAGAGTCAGTGACACTGGTACACGCCTCTGTCGGGTTGGCCACGCCATCGTGCGTACGACAGTTCTGGAGCCACGATCGCGCGGACAATCCACGAGTTCAGGCCGAGATGGAAACGCTGGGACTTACTAGGTGAGGATTTCTGCCATGCTAGACGTCATTGGATTTTACACATTGACCGACAAAAGAGCCTGGCGCGTTGCCGCGTCCACGAGCCCTCCGCTGTCTCGCTGCGAGGTTCTTTTGTCCAACCGCTGCAACTTCCGATGCCCGTATTGCAGGCGCGTCGGCGGGCCTGACGCTGATCCGATCGAGGTCAAACGCCTGCTGAATTACTGGATCGCCGATGGTCTAGCGGCGGTGCGATTTTCAGGAGGCGAGCCGACACTGTGGCCAGCTCTGAAGGAAACGGTCGTGTACGCCGCCAAGTCAATTCCACGTGTTGCCATCTCCACCAACGGCAGCGCGACAACTGAGGAGTATAACGCGCTACTCAACGCTGGGGCCAATGACTTCAGCGTCTCGCTAGATGCCTGCTGTGCCGCCGATGGGGAGAAGATGAACGGTGGCATCAGTGGAGCTTGGGAGCGCGTCGTTGAAAACATCCGTTTTTTGAGTAGGCACACCTACGTCACTGTTGGTGTTGTGCTCACCGAAAGCAACCAAGCGCGGCTCAACGACGTGGTTCGCTTCGCCAGCCGCCTTGGGGTTGATGACATACGCATCATCCCAGCCGCGCAGGCTGGAGCGCGCCTGTCAGTGAGAGAATTGCCAGCCGCCGGACATCCGATCCTGCAGTGGAGATGGGAACGACTGCAGAATGGCCTCCCGGTGCGTGGAATCAACGCCGGCGACAGCCCAAGATGCTCTCTCGTACTCGACGACATGGCCGTGATGGATGGCCAGCACTACCCGTGCATCATCTACCTGCGTGAGGGCGGGACACCGATTGGCCCGGTGGGGCCAACGATGCGCGAAGACCGGCGACTGTGGTGCGAGTCTCACCGTTCAGACGCCGACCCAATTTGCTCCCGGCAGTGCTTGGACTTCTGCGTGGCGCACAACAATCGCGTGCGTGATTTTGCTACGCTGGCAGCCTTACGTTGAAGTTGCGCGCCCGTATGCCCGTATTGCCGGCGCGTATGTGGGCCTCTAGGATTTTCAACATTCGCTTCTGCTGAGAATAGAAGTCTCGCAAAACCTCTGCGCACACACGACCAGCCCAGGCGTCCCCGTATTCGCGCGCCACATCCCGACAATACGACCACTCCGCACCGCACCCGCGAAATATGATATCCCCAGTATCGGCCATCCTCCAATATGAGATCACGCCGGCAGCCTCACCTTCGATGGTCTGATTGATGGAATCGCTTTCCCTCCAGGTGACGTAAATAAGGCTATCCGAAAGGCCATGTAAACACCTCCTCACCCGCCCCTAACGGCCGCGCGCTAGCTTGCCCAGTATCGTGCCAGACACCGGGTGGAGGGCAGGCGCGCGGCCGATAGCGACGGGTGAAGTTCTTGGTGTCTGGCACGCCTACCAGGACAGCACGGACCAACCCGCCTGTCAAGCCTTTGGTGGGAATACCTTTGGTGGTACTGCCGAAGCTGGCGCAGCCTCACCAATGTTCCCCGCTTCCGCGTTCGTCGCCTTTGCGATCACGCCTGCGTGTTTTGCGGTGAACTCCGCAATGGTCAGCGCCCCATCTCCCCCCGGCCACTCTGGCAGGCCAAGCTGAGCAAGGGCTTGATTGACTGTCACGATCGCACCTTGCATCGTCGGGGTAAGGGCAATCTGCGGCGACCCAGCGGCCGGAATGTCGCCCATGGATGCGGCATCTCCTGGCTCGTCACCCTCTTCGGCCGGTGGAACCTTCAGTTCTGCATTGTCGACATCTTCCTGGGTCATGCTTCGGTACAGGCTGTCTTCCTTCGTCTCGCGCGCGGCGAGACCCGGCGTGATGACCTGGTCATCGATACGGATGTGATCCGCTTCGGCGCGCGTCTTGTTGATCGTCGCCTTTTCCATCGCGGTCGGCTCCCAGTATGGACGATACACGACGTCGAACCCGTCTGGCACACGCCCAAGTTCATCGCGCACGATCCATTCCAGGAGCGTGAGATGCTTTGACTTGAGCGTGTTGTCTCGCTCCGCTGAAAGGTTGTCGTAGTAGTTTCGCAAGCTCGCGTCGCCCGTGGCGTTCAGGCCAGCAGGCTCATCGCCGAACAGGACGCTAACCGGGTAGCCAAATGCGCCGGCGATTTCTTTCATTGCCAGTTCCCAGATACTGGAAAGCCCAGAAAAGTTGAATGTTCGCTGCTCGGACTTCTCTGTCTTCATGTCCAGAACAAGCACCTGCCACATGCTCGCGAGCCGGTGAGCGGCTGCGTAGCGCGCGGCCATTTGCTCTTGTCCCTTCGCGGTCGCTGCCATCTGCGCGGCCTTCTCGGCATAGACGATGTCTTGCCGAGCCTTGGGCACCAAACTCGTAACCGCCGATGTCAGCATGCTGTACTGTTTGAGTGGTTCGATCACAACCTGCAACACGCTGTCGTCCCAATAGGCGTTGCTGATTCTCGTGTACTCGTCAACCTCGTCACCTCCAAATCTGAGTACTCTGGTCCAGTGGACTTGCTGCCCAACAAACCCACCCGCCACCCCGGTCAGCATGTGGAAAAGCGGATTGCCTCGATTCGGGCTCGATGGGTCCACGTCGATTTGACCTGTATGGTTCGCGCGCCAGCGATCGAAAACGAAAATCCCCTGCAGACTGCCCTTCTTGATCGAAGAGTAGTCAATTTGGCCGTTTTTCACGGGTAACGGCTCGTCCAAAAGCTGGCCCTTGACGATGGGTACCAGCAAGGCTCCACCAAATTCCCGCGCCATGGCCTGCACCCTGACCAACATCGCATTCGCGCCCCATCTGCGCATGATAGACGCGCGCACGCGGTCGCCGTCGGTGTTCTGCTGTCCTTTCGTCTTCTCTCCCAAACCTTCCCAGACGAGGTCATACCCAGGACGGAGCATGTCCTGGGGCTTCTTCCACACCACCTTGCGCGCGAGCCACTGAGAACGAACCATGTTGCGGATCTCCTGCCAGGTCTCTGTGGCCGCGTACAAAAACCGAGTCGCCAACGCAGGGTCGTTCACGCCTCCCTGCCCGGTCATCCAGTTCGCGACTGAATCAAATGCCCTCCGGTCAGGGAACGGACCAAGGTTCTGCATCTGATCGGAAGCTGGCCGCTTCGGCGCGCGGCTCGCGCTGCTCTTCGTTGTTCGCTTTTTCATGAGTTTGGTCCGTTTCTGTGGTTGTGGCCTGCTAGTAATACTGGAATGGATTGTCATTGACCCTGCCGACGTTGTAGGCCCCGGTCAAACAGTCTACCTGGTTGTCCTTCCGCGAGCCAACGCCGGTGAATCGCTGAACCTCCTTGAGAAACCCTTTCACGTCCCAGTCCACCGATTCAGCCGGGGGCACCGTAATCAGCCCGCGTGCCCACGCGGCGGCCGCTGGTTGCGCGCGCTGGAACTTGTCTCCCTCGGGAAAGTGTTCCTCAAGGTTCAGGTCGGGATCGATTTCCTTTAGGATCTGCACGACTGCTTTGAACCCTGCCACGGACTCCACCCAGGTCTCAATGCCGCCGTATTTCTCCTGAAATTCCTTCACCTGACGTGCGTACTCCGGGACGGTCCATTGCCCCTTGTGGACGTCGGCCACGTGGCAGCGCATGTCTGGGCCGGATCCCTCGCACTCCAGCAACAACATCGCACCGTCGTCCGCCGTGGTCTTCTCGCTGGCCGCCGGGTCGCCGTAGATGACTCGGCGAAAGTTGGTCAGCGGCGCCGCCCGGTAGGTCTCGACCCCGAACACGTTGTGCCCACGCGGACGCGGACGCCCCTGGTAGAGCGCGGAGAACGACCATTCGCCAATCACGTCGCGAATTTTCGCGAGCGCCTCGGCAGTGTAGAGCGGGTTGCCAGCCCACAGGGCCTCGCCTTCCCGGCGCCCGAGCGGGTCGTTCTCTTCGGCCAACGCCGGGAGGCTGATGTACTCCCACCCCAGCTCATCCACGATGCGTCCCACGAGGTCGTCTGGGTTCCATCGCTGCATGACCACTAGGATATTGCCGCCCTCCATACGGGGAACGATCACCTCAGTCAGGGTTTCCCACAGCCGTTTGTTGACGATGTCGCTGTCAGCTTCCTCTCGGTTTTTGTATGGGTCGTCGTACACGCACCATCCAGAAATGCGCCGGCCCATGATGCCGCCACCCGCCCCGGCCGCCAGAAAATACCCGCCCTCGTTGCTCTCCCATGCCCCCATGGCGTCGGACTCGCCGAATTGCACGCCGGCGTCCGCTGCGAACCCGCGCGCGCGGCGAGATTCGAAGAAGGCCTTGTCCGCGCTGTAGGTCAGATAAGCGTTGATGTCCCCCCCGTGATACCTCATCCACCACGCCAAGCACCGGAGAATGGTCAGGGTCTTGGTATGGCCGGGAGGAAGGGAAAGGCAGGCGCGCACCTGCTCGTATTGCCCGCGCTCGAACAAGTCGAGCACGGGCCGAACGTGCGCCGGCGGTGGATGATGAGGAGCTGTCCGGCGGATAAAGTCGGACGGGTTTTCCGGCGCCACGCTCCCGCGAATGATCTGCAGCGCGTATTCTCGATCCTCGGGACTCAGTAGGTGAATCCCGGCCCGCAGTCGCTCGACATGACATCTGCGCTCGGCCCGCACTCGGGCGAGCTGATCAACCGTCACGGCTCGGCCTTCGGCTCCATGTCGGTGGCCGTGTCTGATTCCGTCGTCTCTGGCTCCGCGACGAGCGCGCATCCATCCAACGCGGCCATGATGCGGTCAAGCTCCTGCCGGGCCTCTGCCGTTGTGGGCTTGGGATTGGGGGACATCGAATGATCGCTACTGGTGAGGTCCACCGCCTGATGTGGCCTGCCCGCGTACGCCTCGCGCAGCCCCTTCCGCGCCAGGTCGCTCTTGCCCATCGCCGCCAACCACTCCCGGTGCAGGACCGCCTCGATACGGGAGACGCCGGGACAGCCAATCTTGGATTGGAGCGACTTGCCGACTTCCGTGTCGTCCACTTCGTCAAGGAACGCCGCCACCTTCTCGCCACGTGTGCGGCCGTTGTTGCCGAGTGGATTGCGTGACGGCTCACCCTTTTTGCCGGGGCGCAGATTGGCCAAGCTCGCGGGGTTGGTGCCGCGCTTGCTGGGCGGGAAGGGGGACGAGGGGTTGTCAGCCATCCCCCCTAGTCTACACCGCCAGGCTGGTCTGTTGCAAACGATGACCCGTCACAGCCTGCGCACGCACGGCTGGGAATTGCTCCCAGCGACGGCCGTCAAGGTCGTGACCGGCCGATGTAGGCCTCACGCCGCCCCACTGCTTGAAGAACAACGCCACGCCGTCGCGAACGCATGTGTCGCGCAGTGCTCGCGGCCAATCGGCGCGGTCCATGCGTGGCGCCCATTTGCCCCGCTCGTCTCGCGTAGCCATCCCGCGCGCGTCGCGAGTTTTGACGTCCATCAGGTGACAGCCGGACTCGCCGCCCCAGATGGCCCACTGAATACCGTTGCCGCCGAAAGCGTTGTTCTTGCCGTGCGTCCACCGTCCGATGTCGACCAGCGAAAGCGCCGGCTCCACCGAAATGAACCGCACAGGAACGTCAACCTGGACGAGCGCTGGTATTCGCTCATCCGCGCGCTTCTGGTCTTCGACCGTCACGCCAGCCCAAAAGTTCGCCGGCAGCTTCCGCCGGCGCGAGTAGCGCAGCAGGTTCTCGTGGCGCTTGGTCAGCACTTGGCATTGGTGTTGCGGTGTGGACTCGATGACGTCGAGCACGCGGTCGCGGTAGCTGTCCGGGATTCTCTCCCAAAACAGGTCGCTCATCGAGTTGACGAAAATCAGCGACGGCGTCTTGACCTTCGTGGGCTCGCTCAGCTTGTGCGGGCGCATCGTCAGGTCGAAGCCATTCGGGAAGGCCGACGTCCCGCGCTTGTTCTCGGCGAGCTGGCGGGCGTAGCAGTGCGCGCAGCCTGGCGAGACCGGCTCGCAGCCACTGCAGGGGTTCCAAGTGAGGGTCGTCCAGCGAATCTCGGTGTCATTCATGGCGTCTCGCTTTCTTTCGGGAACTTCAGCCGCGCCCTGATGGTGTCGGACACGGTGAGCCCGCGTCGCTCCGCTTCGCTGACCAGACCGGCATATTCTACTTCGGTCAGACGCACGCGAATGACTCGGGTTCTTCGGGGTTGCTTGGTGTGTTGGTTTGGCATCGGTAAAGTGTACCACGCGCGGCCTACGCGCGCAAGAGCCACCGTGTCGCTTTCCGTTTGGTGCGTCAACTAGGCGCGGTAACGGATTGCGTAATAGCGCGTACAGGACACGGCGGCTCGGGAGTGGATGCGCCGGCACTCTTCCGCCCGCACTTTCGTGCCGGCCTGGCACCACTGCATCGCCCACCGGATTACGTCGTCATACCAGCGATACAGCGGCACGGCTTCGTGGTACATCTCCGGGGTCAGCTTACCTGTGCCCGCCAGCGCATAGGCGAAGTCACACCCTCCCGTTCGCATCGCACGTTCCTGCGTACAGGTCGCCGTCACCACCAGATCACGCGCCGGCTGCAATCGTAGCGCCTGCCGCAGCAGGATCCATGGGTTAGCGTAGGCGTCCAGGTCGATGACGTCCCACGGCCCGCGCTCCATCGCGCGCTTCAAGAGTTGCGCGTTGTCGCCGCGCCAGCACTCTCCGGCCGGGTCGCCGGCGGGACGGCGAAAGCGCTTCTCGATGCCGAGGTACTTCCCACCGCCGGCTTCCAGGCTTCCCGGTACATGTGCCCTTCTCCTGCGAACAGGTCTAGCACCGCTGGCCGCTCGGGCGCCCATGTGAGGGCATGGCGCCGCAGTGCAATCTTGGCTTCCGGGTCGCCGTTGTCGGTCTGCTGGCCGATCACGAGCCGCTGACCTCGATGCGGGTCTCGTCGTCCGCGAACTGCGCCAGGGCGTTCTCAATCTCAGGCGCGCGGTCGGCGGAAGTCGCTATCAGAATCCAGGTCTTCTTGCTCGGCGGCGTGATGTCGAAGTCTTCCAGGTTCACCCCTTCGTGTACTTTCCCCGTAGCCCCCTCCTCCAGTTCCTTCTCCAGCTCATCCAGCGCCAGATCCGCGAACCCCTCCTCGCCCTCCAGCTCCTTGAGCTGCGCCAGCGCGTCCGCTGTGAAGTCGCCCGAGATGTGCGGGTTGTTGGCCGCCAGGTTGGCCATGCGCTGCTTTGTCTCGTCCCAGTCCACGAATCGCACACGGAAGCGCTCGCCGGTCTTGGGGTGCTCGATGTAGCCTTCGGCACCGGTGCGCACACATTCAACTGCCCCGGCGGCGCGGAGTCGCTCCGCCCGCTGGTGACCGCTGACCCACTGGCCACTGCGGTTGTTGAATACCATGCCCAGCTCGCCGAACGTCTCCAGCGACACGCCCAGTCCGGCTCTTGCGGCGTCGCTCATCTCACGCGGGTTTTGCGGGTCCGGCGCCAACGCAGTCAGCGGCACTCGAATCTCTTCCGCGTCATTTCCTACTTGAGACTTTGCCACTATGCTCAGAGTGACCACCAACGCTTGGGCGTGTCAACAGATTTCGTCAGTCATGCGGCCGTTGTAACGCAAATATGTCCACAGTGTGAGCGGTTGAGCACGGCGGCATTTGTTGTCGGCCTTACCAAAATCACATGCGTTTCTCGTCCCCCACGTAATGGGCTATTAACGCGTGACGTTTTCTCTGTCATCCTGTGCAGTTCGCGCTGCGTATTGACAGACTTTGCGAAACGTGAGATCCGGCCTCACGCGCCCGCGCTCCGGATCGCAGAGACAATCTTCTCGGCCACGCAAATCCTCTCGGTCACCTCCGCCCTCATCTTCGCCAATGCGATTCTCGCCGCTGGCCTGATGCCGCACCCGGGGTCGCGCCGCGCATCGGCGAAGAGCGCATCGAAGTGGCGCCGCTCCCTTGGGTCCAGCTTCGCCCGGGCCTTGGCCATGACCTCCCGGTCGCCTGGCAGCCGGACGACGGGCTCGGTGATGCGGGCGACGGCGTGCGAGTCGAGTTTTACCACCGGTGTTGACTGGCCCTTGGCGATGATGACGGGTTTCATGGTGTCCACTGGACATGTGCAAGCTCATCCTTGAGCCGCGCCACCTCCGCGCGGGCTTCGTCGCGTTCGCGCTGCGCCTTTTTCGCCACCGCCACTACGCGCTTGACCGCGTCGAGCTGAGACTCTCCCGTATTCTGCACACTGGCCAAGGCGCAGCCAAACTCACAGACAAACGCCTCCATCGAACGAGTGGCGCCGTCACATGCTTGTTTGTAGCTGTCGCGCTCCCTCTCCGCTCGCTTGACCCGATCATTGCCATCGGCAAGCGCGTTCCTGAGGTGTGCAATCTCCACGAGGGCTTCACCGCGTCCCCGCTGCACCCCGGCCAGCTCCCTCTCCGCTCGCTTGACCCGATCATTGCCATCGGCAAGCGCGTTCCTGAGGTGTGCAATCTCCGCGAGGGCTTCACCGCGTCCCCGCTGCACCCCGGCCAGCTCCCTCTGTGCCTCTTCCAGATCATCGGCCAGCTTATTGACTCGCTCCTCACAGAGCTGTTGTGTTATCAGGCCCTTCTCGGCAAAAATCTTCTCGGCGGCGTCGTAGA
>Ga0265323_10000485_pt1 | contig 22418 bp, 13 predicted proteins | sample 41225metaG_FD_193580 | JGI IMG/M metagenome (GOLD analysis project Ga0265323, IMG submission 193580) | Rhizosphere microbial communities from Carex aquatilis grown in University of Washington, Seatle, WA, United States - 4-12-25 metaG | ecosystem: Host-associated > Plants > Roots > Rhizosphere...
CCAGGCCCCCGATCACCGTCGTCTGCAACCCGCCCCGCCACGGCGATATCCCCGTCAGCTTCCCCTTTACGAATCCGAAGGCGAACAGCGCCGCCAGCGTCACCCCCACCGAGATCCGCAGCGCCGTGTTCAGGTCCCCCGCCACCATGTACGGGGTCAGCGGCACCAGCCCGCCCGCTATGTACGACACCGCGATGGCCACCGCGCTATTCCGCGCCCGCTGCCGGTCCGGCTCCTCGAACCCCAGCTCGAACCGCATCATGAAGTCCACCCAGCGTTTTTGATCGCTGCAAATGGCCCGCACCACCGGCGCTACGTCTGCCTCGGCCATCCCGTAACCGCGGAAGACCTCCGCTACTTCCTCGGTTTCGCGGTCCGGCACCTCCACTGTCTCGCGGTATTCCCGCGCCCGTTCCGACAGGAAGTGGTCCCGGTCCGTCCGCGCCGCCAGGTACCCGCCCAGCCCCATCGCGATGCTCCCCGCCGCTATCTCCGCCAGCCCCGCGATCACCACGATGTTGGTTTGCGAAACCGTCCCCGACAGCCCCGCCGCCAGCGCGAATGGCACCGTCAATCCATCGGCCATGCCGATGACCACGTCGCGAACCGTCTCGGATGCCTGAAAATGTGTCTCTGTGTGCGGAGTCGAGGGCATAGCCCATCATCATACACGCCCCGGCCCCCCGCGCGCTCGCTTCAGCGGGTTTCTCCGCTCCTACCGCTCCAGCGTGTCGTATAGCGGCACCACCGGCCGCACCGCCGGCGCCACCCGGGCCGCCGAGACCGCCATCACGCGAATCCTGTCATCGTCCGGCAAGGTCAGCGTATTCGCCCCGGCGGGCAGGTCGATGGCATAGGCGAACAGGTAGGAGTACGCGTAGGTCTCACTCGCTCCGCCGGCGGTGTGCCGGTGCGAACAGTACCACCCCAGGTCGGCGCGTTTGATGTAGCCGGGCGCGATCTTCACCATCTCCGTTCCCTTCCATACGCGGTCGTCCCACTGGCCGATGAACCCGCTCCAGGCCTGGACGGTCAGATCGGCCGAACGCTCTCCCACGCGGAAGGCCGCTTTGCGGTCGCCATCGGCCGACGCCGCCAGCACGTACACGCGGTTGAAATCACCCGCCGGCAGGCCAATGGTCTGCCCCTTCGCCACCAGCGCGTTGGGCGTGCCCGCGGGCGCCAGTTTGAAGATCACGCCGCCGTAGTCGATCTCGCCCGGCAGCATGGCGGCCGGCAGCGCGCGGCCTTCGGCGTCGAATCCCGGCGACGATCTGGCGCCGTCGGCGGTGGCCGCCGCCAGGTCCCAGGCCAGCGTCACCGGCCTGGATTCGACAGGCGCCACCCGCGCGCGCGGCGCGGCCAGCCGGACCGCGAACGTCCGCGGCTGCCAGGCGGTGAAACCGGTGGAGAGCGCGCCCCCGGCAGTGATGCTCGCCGGCGCCACCGGCAGTTCCTGGCCGTTCACTTCGCGCGCCGCCGTGAGTTGGGCGGCGAAGGCCACCTTCACGTCGCCGGCCGGGCGGCCCTGGGTTTCCACCAGCCGCACAATTACCTCATCGCCCTGCTCCGCCTTCTTCATCGCCAGCACGCGGATGGCGGGGTTCGACACCTTGAGGAGCGAGAACTCCTTACCCAGGGCTCCCGAGTGGCGTGTGGTCTGGAAGGCGGCCAGCGGCTGGTTCAGGCGATAAGCCTGCCAGTCCGTCCGGCCGGTTCGCCAGTCTCCATTGTGTCCGGCGACGGCGTAGACGAACTCGTGATGGCCCACGTCCTGCGTCGCCTGGTCGGCGTATCCGCCGCGGGTGCCGGGCGTGCGCAGCAGGGTGAGGCGGAGCGCGTTGTCGCGCGGCTTGTCGGAGCCGTTCTTGCAATCCGTCAGGATGGTGGCGCCGAAAGCGCCGTTCGCGTCCGTCAGATCCACCCACTGGTGCGAGGGGAACTCGAACTTCCGGGGCTCGGAAGTGGGCCGCTGGATGGTTCCGATGTCCAGGTTGTAAGTGGCCAGTTGATTGGAGGCGGCCAGCGGGAAGGTGGCTTTCAGGTTGGCCTCCCGCGTGTTCCAGTCGATCGCATTGGCGATCTCGACGCGGTTTCCGGCATCGCCCGCTGCCAGGCTGATGGTCTGGACGAAGCGGGAACCATCGGCCTCGCGCGTCACTTCCACCGCCACGCGCACCGGTCCCCTCTCCACCACGCGGACCTTCGCCGGAGCGCCCACGTAGGAACGCGGCTCGGCCCGCGCCTGCTCCCAATCCATGTTCCAGGCCGGATACTGCGCCGGGTTGTCGTAGGTAATCGCCAGGCGCGCCGGCCCTGAGAGCAACTCGCGCGACAGGTCCTTGTCGAAGATGCTGGAGATGTCGCCACTGGCGTCGAGGCTCACGCGGTAGCGCTGGTTTTCGAGCGACGCCGGGGAGACTCTGAGCGCGGGAGAAGCCGCCGCCGCGGGGGCAGGCGACACGTCGTAGACGGCGTAACCCACCGAAGGCGCCTTGGCCATGAAAAGCACTTTTCCGCCAGAGAGCTGCGCCGCCTGCGCCGTGCCATCCGGGCCCACCACGTGGACGGCCCTGGTGCCGGCCGGCAGATCCACCTGGGCTTCCACGATGTCCTCGCGCGCTACGTTCAAGGCGTTGAAGACCACCACCGGAATGCCCGTGGTCTGGGTGTCCAATGCAGCGGCCACGGTCTCGGTGGCGCTGGAGAACACGCCGGCGAACTGGTTCAGCGAGATCACCTGGTCGTTCCAGGCGAACTCATACGACCGCGGCGTGGCGGTTCCGGCGGCAATGTCGTGGAAGTGCGTGCCCATGGCCAGCGTCCATGCGTTGTTGAGCCGCTCCAGGGGATACTTGCGGCCGCCCAGCCATTCGGCCGCAATCGACGCCTTTTCGGCGGCGTCGGCCAGCGTCTCCTGGCGGCGCAGCCAGCGCTTCACGTAGGCCTGCGAGGTGAGCGATCCGGCGGAGTGATTGGTCAGTTCCATCTCGCCGGTGTAGCGCGGCAAACCGGCGATCTGGGCGGGCGTGAGGTCGCGGAAAAGCTGGTCGGCCCTGGCGGACACCACGCGCACGCCGCCCGCGCCCATGCCGTTCGCCTGGGTCACGATGTCTTCCAGCATCTTCACCGAGTCTTCCCTGGGCGCGCCGCCCTTGTCGCCGGTGCCGTAATAATGATAGTCGGCGAAAACGCCGCTGGCCTGCCCGTTGCCCATCACGCGCGCCGCCCAGTCGCCCTGATAGCGGCTCAACTCCTGCTCGCGCTGCCAGCGGTCGAGCGCAGGCCGGGCGCGCTCGGGCAATAGCCGTTTCGCCTCGTCGATCCCGGCCGGCGGCGCCGCGGGAGGGAGCGGCCGGCTCAGATCGGTGGTCACATTGCCCACGTAATCTCCCGGATTCAGCGCCGCCACCACGCCCCGTCCATCCGGCCCCACCCACACGCCCACGTTGAAGGGGATGCCCTCGGGCGTCCTCTCCACGGACTCCGGCCCGCCCGCCTGCACCGACGAGCCCCACGTCAGCTTCTGCGTCGAAAAGCCCTTTACGCCGGCGTGTGCCAGAATGCTGGGCAGCGACGCCGGGAATCCGAAGCAATCCGGCAGCATGTATTCGGCGCTGGCGACACCGAGTTCCTTACGGAACCAGTTATTGCCGTAGAGCACCTGGCGGATGATGCCCTCGGCGCTGGGGCTGTTGACATCGCCCTCTTCGACCGAGGAGCCGGCCGGAAACCAGCGTCCCGCCGCCACGTACTGCTTCAGCTTCTCGAACTCGGCCGGGTAGTACTCCTTGAAGAACCGGTACCGGTTGGAGCCGCTGAAGTTGAAGACGTAGTGCGGGTACTTCTCGAACAGGCCGAAGTTCCGCAGCAGGGTATCCTTCAGGTATTCGTCGATCACCTGGGGATACTCCCAGCGCCACTCGGTATCCAGGTGCGCGTATCCCACCACGTAGAGCGTGGGCTGCGCGGCGGGAACGGGCGCGGGAGGCGTCTGGGCGCCCGCCAGGATGGAGACAGCCAGAGAGGCCGCCACGGTAAGGATCGAGGGGTTCCGGTGAAGCCGCATCGTACACTCCCTTCCGGTTGACAGACTCATGATACCGCCTGGAGCGGCGGCGCTCAGCCGGTTATCGCAAGGGCACGACGGCGCCTTCCAGATAGAATCCGCGTTCGTTATTGTACGCCAGCCCGATGAGCGCGCCGGCATCCGTTACGGCCAGGGTCACCCGCTCGGGCACGCCGTGCAGCGCTGCCGAATACTTCAGGACCGGCGCACCGGCGGCAATGGAGCCCACCGAAACCCGCAACACCGGCGCCGCCTCGGTTCCGCCGATGGCGGCCAGCACCAGGCGGTCTCCATCCCCAGCCGCCGCGAAGTCGAAGACGCCGCCCAGGCCATGGTCCTTCGAAAGGTCGATGGGGTGAGCGCCGGCGCCTGGCTCCAGATCCGTCATCGCCAGCGGCAATGCGATGGGGCCGAAACTGCCGGAATGACGGGGGTCGTGGCGGTAAACCGACCAATCCGCCGGCATCCGGCGGTAGAGCAAACAGCGCTTGCCGGCAACCCTGGCCACGACCGGATTCAGCGCCGCCGGAACCGACGCCACCATCCTGGGCGCGCCCGTCCCCTCGGAGATCCACACCACCGCGCGTCCGTCCGCGGTGTCGGCGGCGAAGGCCACCCCGGCGCCGCCGGGCAGGCTGGCCAGGCTGGGATGAAACAGCCACTCGGAAGCCGGCAGCGCGAGCGTGCTCCAGTCGTCCCTCGGCCGGAGGTGGACCTTGGCGGCCTCGCCGGGGTCCAGTGCCAGGACCGCGTGGCTGGCGATGGTCTCCTCCAACTGCGGCGGGTCGGCGTCCTTTGCGTTCCACGAAAGCAGGTAACCGGGTACCGGCCGGTTCCCCAACGCCGCCGCTGTCAGCCGGCGATTCCCGAGCGTCATCACCACCGCCAGGGAGACCGGCAATATAACGCTGCCGTGCGACGCCTCGCGGAAGCCGGCGCCCTCGCCATTGGGCTTCCAGAAGCGCCACACCGTCTTCTCGGAAGGAACATCCAGAGCCGATGCCGCCAACTCGCGCGTATGTTCCACGGTGATGAGATACCCGCCGCCGCCCGCCGCGATGGCGGCGACGTCTTCGAGAGACCGGGTCTGGTAAAAGGCAACCGGCAAGGCTGTCGTCATGGCATTATCTCCTGGCGCTCCCGGCAGTCGCGACAGATTCGCGCCCGCCGCGATGGCGCCCATCACTCCCGCCAGCCCCACAATGGCCGTTGCCGTGCGCCGCCGGATGGGGTTTCTGCGGGTCATCAGTTATCCCAGAGGATCGTCCCCTCGAGGTGGGGCGGAATAGCCGGATCGTTACTCCGCAACAGAATGATAGGCATGAGTAAGTCCGTCATGCAGTTGAAACTGGCGACGGTATGGGGCTCGAAGCTCGCCACATCGATCGTTGCGTTGACCCCGGCGGGCGTCGGCGCGTCCACCGGCCCATCCCCGTACGACGGATCGTAGAACAGCCATTTTCCCCCGAGATGCACGGCCGCAATCCAATGGTTGCGCCAGTGCGGGGGCGCGTGGGGATTCCCCTGGCCTTTGGTGGTCGTATCGTTCCACGTAGAGCAGGTATAGTTATGGCCTCCGCGAGCAAAGGGGGTGAAGTTATCCGGAGTTATTGTAAGCTTGACCTCGGCCGAAGCTATCCCCTGCGCGCCGATGCAGTTCAGCAACACGCTGTCAAACACCACGCAACTGGCCGCATTCTCATCTTTCAGCGTGTTTCCATCCTGGGACTGGATCGCATCGGCTAGAGTCTGCGACGTGTTTGAAAGAGGATCTTCGTGGTTCTTCCAGTACACCAGCCCGGTGGCATGATGCGCCGCCACCGGGTGGAATTTCTTCCAGATGGCGTTGAAGACGTTCTGCTCTCCCGTCTTGCCCTTCGCCCAAACGCAGGACCACTCGAAGACCTCCCACAGGTATTCGTCAACGCCATCGTTGTTGGCGGCCAGCGGTTGCTGGTCGGTAATGAAGAGCGTGTGCTTCGTCTTGCGCGCCGGCCCGTCGAAGTACCACTCCAGTTCCAGACCATCCAGGCGATCGACTGTCTTGGGAAGTTTCTGAATGTTGAAAGCAATGTTCGCCGCGTCTCCATCGGTGAAGGTCACATCCTGCTCTTCGAGTTCGATGCCCGATTTGCCTCCCACCGCCTTGATTTTGGCGGTGACTGTGCCGGGCACCTTGGGGAACAGTTCGAGAGTGGCCGTCAGCACCGGGGCCGCGACCCCCACCGCGTCACGCTGCGCGTAAACGGCCGGCCAACTGAACTCAGCCGCCGGATCCTTCAGGGGCTTCCTCTTCCAATGAGGGGTGTTTAGCGCCGGGCGGAGTTCAGAGGCGAGGTGCCTGGCAGGCGGATCGGCGGCCGGCGTAAGGATATAGCTTCCGTGGTCCGGAATGCGGGCGTAATAGATGTCGGCGACGCCGCTAAACCGCACTTCATTGACGAAGAACTCGTGAACCGTGAAACGCGCCCGGTCGGCGCCGCCTTCCGCGTCGGCCACGCGCAGGCGGAGTTCCGTATCGCGCAGGTGGTCGCTGGTGAGGGCTCCTTCGGCCCACAGCTTCTTCCCGCTCTTTGGAACCGCCCCCGGGTGTGCGATCGGGCCGGACAGCTCCGGACTCGCCTTCTTCGCGCCGGTCAGAAGCTTCACTCGCTTCGTGGCCTGGTTGTCCGCGGTGGCGTCCCACACCTGTAACTCCAGGCTGCCCGTCCACGCGGACGGCGTCACGCGCTTCACCACCACCCGGGCGCGTCCATGGCGCTTATCGGCATCCTGCAGGTGCAGCCGCCGGCCCGGATCCATCTTGGCCAGGTTGCCAAGAGGCAGCGGCTCGTCGCCAGGCTTCGCCGGGAGATCGTAAACCTCCAACTCGGCCTTCACCACGGTGATGTTGGCCCGGTCGCCCTCCACTCCCGGCAGATCTTCGATTCCCAGCGTGAACCCCGTGTCCCGGACCTTCGCACTTTCGGCCGCCCCCTCGACCCACAGTTTGAGTCTCGCGCCGAGATTCCCGTTGGGCGTTTCGAGCGGATCGGCCTGCGCCACCTGCCCCAACGGTTTCTCCTCGCCATAAGCGAAGGCGCGCACCCGGGCGTTCTGCGCGGTGAGGACCACCTTGCCGGCGTACGCGGCCGGCCTGGCCTGCAGCACGGTGAGCAAAGCGCGGCCCGCCCAGTTATCCGCGGTCTGGACGTGCAGGTTCCTTCCAACGCCAATCTTGTCGCCGACCGCCGCCGGGTCGCCCCCAGCCGGATCGGACTTGTACTGGCCCAGTTCCAGGAAGACCTCGACGCTGGTGAGCTTGTCCGTCGCCGGGCTGTTGACGATGTCCTTGTCGCCGCCGCCGGCCAGGGCCAGTGACAGGGTGATCGTATCGATGCCGGCGCTTGGCGCCGCGCCTTCTACGTACACCATCACTCCTTTCGACAGTTTGGCTCCGGAGATCTGCATCGGAAAGGTCTTCTGCACGCCGCTCTCGTCGAATACCCGGAGTTGATTTCCCGGCGCCGCACTCAGGGTGCCGGTGCCGGTGAATGCGCTATCTGTGCCCAGCGATACCCTCAGGCGGTGGCCCCTGGTTTGGTATGCCTTTTTGACAAGTACGATCTTGGGGTCGGCAATGCTTAGGATCGGGAAAACCTTGGGCCTTACTTTGCATCCCTTTACCGGATTCTGCTTCGCATGGAAGACGCCATTGGCAATCGCGGCCAGCAGATTCGTGAGAGGACTTCCCACGGCTAGGTTGCCTCCCCATCGCCGGCTTCGTCCTCATCCTCTTCTTCTACTTCCGGCTCCTCTTCGGCCGCATCGGGGACGAGATCCTCCTGGAACTCGTCTTCCTCCTGGTCTTCTTCCTCTTCCTCGGGTTCCGGCGGTTCAGCCTCCCCGGCGGTTGCGAACTCCTCCGGGTGCTCCAGCCTCCGCAAATGGTCGCATGCCGCCTCCGACAGCGCCTCCATCCTCCTGCCCGGGCTCTTGAAAGCGGGATTCTTGAGAATGGCGGAGGCCCAGGGGAAGCGTGGATCGGCGTCGAAGTCCGCGCCCAGTGCCACGGTCAGGTCGAGATACCCGCACAGGTCCGCTTCCTGAACGAATCCGTAGCGCCTCGCCGCTTGCAGACCGCGCTCCACCAGGCTCCTGAGTCCGGCATCGCCAAGCTCGCCGCAGGGGCCGGCAAAGTGCTCGCGCAAGTGCTCCACGACCCATCGCTCAAACAAGGCGAGCGACAGTACGCGCATCTGTTGGTCGCGAATGATCAGCATCGATCGCCGTAAGTATACCGCAAGCCACCGCCAGGCTAACTCAACCCTCATTTACTGCCGGATTGGTTGGTTCCACCCCCGGGTCAACAGCCGCTTCCCTTCGTATCGAAACTCCAGAATCTCCTCCGGGCTCTCTCCTTCCATCACGAAGGAGTGGATCGGACCGAAGAAAGTCTCCAGTTCGGCCGGCGTGCAGGTTGGAAGATATACGCGCAGCACGCGCGGGTCGTAGTAGCGGAAAATCAGCCGCCGTCCGGCTTCGTCGCGCACCCGCAGAAACTGCCGCAGATGCCGCCGCAACTGCTTGATGCCGGTCTCGCTGCGCAGGAACGAGCCCCAACTGTTCCCCCACCCGTTGGCCAGCAAATACCGCGTGAAACGGTCTTCGCGATCCAGTTGCACCAGGTAGGGCGCGGTCATCTGCATCTGCCAGGGCAGATCGCCGGAGTACAGGCAGTCCTTCGGCAGACGAGTCCCGTCCACCGCGCCGTAGATGCGCTCGTCGCGGGCGCCATCCAGGATGGCGAACACCGCCAGGCTGGCTGGCTGGCCGGGCGGCCAAAGTGCCTCGATGACCGGATTGCGCGCAGGGCTTGCCATGATCTACTGTCCCGCCAGTGCCGCTCGCAGGCACTCCTCGCAGAAAGGAATGCCCAGGGCGGCGGCTTCCTTCTGTGCCTGGGCGATTGCCGCCGGGTCGATATCGCCGGGAAATACCGGAGGGTCGGCGCCCGGGCTGGAAGACGAAGACGGTGCGCGCCGCTCTTCCTTGGGAAACGGCGCGGCCGCGTCTGCCCCCGGAGGCCCGCCTGCCGGATACAAGTCCAGGGCAACCCGGCGCGCTTTCCAGAGCCCGCGCGAAAGCTGCCATGCCGCATCCGCCAATACCTGCTCGTCGCTACACCAGGGATGCGTGGCGCCCAGCAGGCCGCGCATCGCCCGCAAGGCAAATGCGTCGCCGTGAAACTGGTTCAGCCACTGGACGGCGAGAGCCTCACGCCCGGCGAGCTCCACCGCGCCCGCCTCCGGCGCGTCGCCCCATCCGCACAGGTACCAGCCCGCATTTCCAATGGCAACCCGCATTCGAAGCTATGATACTGCATCGGGCCGCCGGAAACGCTACCGCCACAATCGACGGACTGTACCGATCAGCACCAGCGCCGATGCCGCAAACGCGGCCAGTAGTCCGAAGGCCATGCCCAGCCGGCCGTACAGGAAGTTGCCCACCGTGAACAGCGCGCACCAGATCATGATGCAACCCGAAAGCCATCCCACCAGGGCCAGCGGGAAATTGGCGCTCTCGCCGTCGGTGGCCCGCCCGGCAGCCGTGACGCCCGCCAGTTCCCGTATGTGTCCCCAGCCCGGGCCGAAGGGCCGCACCTTGCGGTAGAACTCGACCAACCGCCGCTCCTCGGTCTGCGGGCCCAGGTAGGCCGTCAGAATCCAGCTCGCCGTGGTGATGGCCACCGTGATCAGCAACTGCCGCGTGGAATCGAATGCCGCGCCGTTCTTCTTCAGGATCAGAAACGCCACCGATGCCAGGAACGAGCTGGTCATGGCCACGATTTCGCACCACGCCGTCACCCGCCACCAGAACCAGCGCACCAGGTACAGCAGCCCCGTGCCCGCGCCCACCTGCAACAGCAGCAGGAAACTGTCCTTGGCGTTATCCAGGACGAACACCGCCGCCGAGGACGCCACGAACAGCAGCACCGTAGCCACGCGCCCCGCCAGCACGTAGTGCGCGTCCGCGGCGCCCGGCCGCACGAAGCGCCGGTAGAAATCGTGGACCAGGTAGGACGCGCCCCAGTTCAGGTGCGTCAGAATGGTGGACGAATTGGCGGCCACCAGTCCGCCCAGCATCAGCCCCATCCACCCAGCCGGCAGAAACCGCAGCATCGCCGGGAAGGCGATATCGTGCCCCACCAGCGCTGCCGGCACGTGCGGGAAAGCCCGCTGAATGTCGGCCAGTTGCGGATACACGATGAGCGAAGCCAGCCCCACCAGGATCCACGGCCACGGGCGCAGCACGTAATGCGCCACGTTGAAGAACAGCGTGCTCCCGAGGGCGTCCTTTTCCGATTTCGACGCCAGCATGCGCTGCGCGATGTAGCTGCCGCCCCCCGGTTCCGCGCCCGGATACCAGGTGGCCCACCATTGCACCGCCAGCGGCACGATGAAGCACGTCACCGCCAGGTCCCAGTTGTTCCGGAAATCCGGCAGCATGTTGAGATAGTTCAGCCCGCCCGGCCCGTGCATGCGCGACAGCTTGTCCACCAGCCCGCCGAGGCCGCCCACCTGCGGCAGGGAGACGGCAAAGTACGCCGCCGCCACCACCGCCGACATCTTAATGAAGAACTGCACCATGTCGATGACCAGCACGCCCCACAGGCCCGCGTGCGCCGCGAAGACCACGTTCAGCACGCCCACCGCCAGTAGCGTCTGCCAGCGGTCGAATCCGAACAGCACGGCGGCAATCTTGCACGCCGCCAGGTTCACCGTCGCCATGATGAAGCAGTTGAAAAAGAAGCCCAGGTACACGGCGCGAAAGCCGCGCACCGCGCTGGCCGCCCGGCCCGAGTAGCGCAACTCGTAGAACTCCAGGTCCGTGAGCGCGCCGCTGCGCCGCCATAGCCGCGCGTAGAAGAACACCGTCGCCACGCCGGTCAGCGTGTACGCCCACCACTGCCAGTTGCCCGCCACGCCCTGCGTACGCACGAAGTTGGCCACCAGGTTGGGCGTATCGCTGGAGAACGTGGTGGCCACCATGGAAAGCCCCGCCAGCCACCAGGGAACCGCGCGCCCGGAGGCGAAGAACTCCGCCGTGCTCTGGCCCGAGCGCTTCCCGAAGAACAGCGCCGGGGCGAAGCAGATGGCCACCGAAGCCAGCGCGATCGCCCAGTCGATGGCGTGAAGGTGCATACTATTTGGCGCTCAGCAGATTGGCGAACAGCCGGAAGGCTCCCGGCACGCCGCCTGGCAACTCCCGGAACCAGGCGTACGACGTGAAGATGTACACGCCCTTTCCGTAGCGCGTCCACAGTTCGCCGCCCTCCAGCCCGTCCTCGCCGGGATCGTGCGAGGAGAGCACCGTCTCGTATCGCGGGTCCCACTGCGAGGCGAAATACAGGCCGCGCTCCTGAATCCATCCCTCGAAATCCCGCGCGGCGTCGATCCGGTTGGGCTCGCGCAGCAGCGGGCTGGCAGGGTGGGGGAAGGTGACTGGCGCTTCCTCCACGGTCACCCGGTAGCGCGATCCAGGCGGGATCGTGATGGGGTACGGCCCCACGTCCAGCGCGCTGTCTCCCACCTGATACTGCACAATGTAGGTGCCGCCGCCGCTCACGTACTCCAGCAGCCGCGCCTGGTTGGCCCGCACATCGGCCCGCACGTTGTAGGCGCGGACGCCGCAGACGATGGCGTCGAAATGCGCCAGGTCGCCCTGTTCCAGGCTCGTCTGGTCCAGCAGCGTGACCTCGACGCCCATCTGGCGCAGCGCTTCCGGCATCTCGTCGCCCGCGCCCATGATGTAGCCCACCTGGCGCGCTCTCACCTGGATGTCGGCGCGCACCAGTTTGATGGCCGCGTCGGGGAAAATCGTCTGCGGCGGAATGTGCGGGTAGCTGATGACTTCCATACCCGAGGAGATCTCGCGCCCGCCCACCGTGGCCACCGCGCGCAGCGTGGCCGTGGCCGCCCCTGCCGGCGGTGTCACGGTGAAGAGCAGGTCGCGCTGTTCGCCCGCGCCGGCGATCCGGAAGGCCTGCTGCCGCGGCTCCGCCTTCCACCCGTCCGGCACGTCCAGCCGCAGCTCGCCCGCCGCATTCGCCACGCCCGCCGCCACCGAAATGTGCAGCGCGCGCGCCGCCTCGCCCGGGAACACCGCCACGCGCGCCGGCGGGTTGACCGCTACCACCGGGACCACCACCAGCGGCCGGGTGCGCTCGCCCTCGGCGCGGCTGGCGTAGCGCTGGTGCACCGGACGCACGATCTCAACCGCCGCGCCACCGATGGTCAGCCTGAGCCGTATGCCCAGCACCGGCGGCGTGTCCGCGAGGCCCACCAGCCGCTGATCGTCCACCGTGTACACGTCGCCCGCCGGAGGCTTCACCAGCCAGTACGGCTGCGAATAGGGCTGGCTGGCCGGCACCGCGCGCGCGAACTCCACCGTGGCGCTCTGGTTATACCCCAGGCTGGCTGGCTTCACTTCGAGCGCCTCGTTCCAGATGCCTTCGATCCGCGCCCCATCCAGCGCCACGGGCACCCGCGACCGGTTCATCACAGTCGCGGTCACGGCCAGCGTGGACCCCGGCGCCACTTCGGCCGAGCGCGCCTGCGCTTCCGCCCAGATGCCGGCGCAGCGGGCCATGGCCTCGTCCAGTTCGGCCAGCTTGATGCGCGCCAGCGGATCGGAAATGGCGGCTACCAGCGGCCGGGCCTGCGCCAGCGCCGGAATGGCTTTCTCGGGATGCTCGGGGGTGAACTCGCCGATGGCCGTCTCCAGAAGGGGCGCGATCGCGGCCCCTCCGGGCAGGCGGTTCCAGGTGGTGTCGATGCCGTCGAACAGGTCCTTCGCCGATGGCGCCGCGCTCCCGGCCACCAGGCTGAACGAGGTCGGATTGCCGCCCGGCCGCCGCGCCGCGCCGGTGCCCTGGCTGTGGTGCATGCTGCGGCTGAGCGTCGCCAGCTCCTCGTAGGAATAGCCCAGAACCGGATCGTACGCACCGGTGTCCACTTCGCCCGCCGCCGGACCGGCCGCGCCGCCGCGGCCGCCGAATCCGCCCGCCCGCACCAGTCGCGCCGCCTGCCACGGGGTCACAAGTTTCAACTGCTCGGGAAATTTCGCCGGGTCCGCCGCCGCCGCGAAAGCCTCTTTCCCCAGGATGGCGGATACCTGGTGTTGTCCGTGGCCGTCGCCGGGCGTGCCGCTGAAAACCAGGATAATCACGTCCGGCCGGTAGCTTCGAATCACCCAGACCATGTCGGAGAGGATGCGGTCGTGCCCCCACTTCTCGAACGTTTCGGAGGCAGTCTTGGTGAATCCGAAATCGATGGCGCGCGTGAAGAACTGCTCCGCGCCGTCGATCTTACGCGCCGCCAGCAGTTCCTGCGTGCGGATCACCCCCAACTCGGGCCCCTGTTCGGCGCCGATCAGGTTCTGCCCGCCCTCGCCGCGCGTCACCGAGAGGTACGCCGTTCGCATGTGGCGCCCGCGGGCGAAATACGCCAGCACTCCCGTGCGCTCGTCGTCGGGATGGGCGGCGATCATCAGCACGCTGCCCAGTTGGTCGAGCCGGCGCAGCGAATGTTCGATCGCGGGCGTGCCGGGGAAGGGTTGGAGCTGCGCCCAGGCGGGGGCCAGGCCCGCCAGGAGCGCGGCCACGAAGAATGGTCTGGATGCGGTCATGAACGGTTCACGCTAGGTTGAGGACTTGCTTGACGCTGCCGCTTTGCCCCTGGATTTTCTCCTGCAGCAGCATCAGGGCGTAGATGAGCTGTTCGGGCCGCGGCGGGCACCCCGGCACGAATACGTCGATGGGAATCACCTGGTTCACCGGCACCAGCGCGTAATTGTTAAATACGCCCGTGGAGGTGGCGCAGGCGCCCATCGAGATGGCCCACTTCGGTTCCGGCATCTGCTGGTACAGATGCCGGATCACCGGTGCCATCTTCTGCGACACGCGCCCCGCGATGATGATCAGGTCCGACTGCCGCGGCGATCCGCGAAACACCTCGGCGCCGAAGCGCGCAATGTCGAACCGGGAAGCGCTCATCGACATCATCTCGATGGCGCAGCAGGCCAGCCCGAACGACATGGGCCAGATGGAGTTCTTGCGCGCCCAGTTGACGGCGCTATCCAGTTTGGTGAAAATCAGCCCCTCGGACGCCGCCGCATCGGCGTTGGCGCCGGCATAATCGTCCACCCGAAGGAACAGTTCGGGCATGTTGCTGGCCAAAGGCTTGTCCATGCCACCATTCTCGCATGGAGGGGCGGGGCGCTACTTCCCGACCACCAGCACGTGGAAGCTGTCGGCGAGTACTGGCGGGCGGCCCTTTTTCTGGCCGTCCTTGGCGTCGGGCGCCGGGCCGTATTCGGCGGCCAGCAGGTAGACGCGGTGCAGTTTCTCGTCCACGATCATGGTGCGGGCGCCCTTCTCGGTCGTGACGGTGTCCACGGTCTGGTACTTCCCGCCAACCAGCTTGACGATGCTCAGCGTGCCGCTCGATCCATTGGAGCTGAAGGCCAGGCCGAGAGTGGAATCGAAACCCGCCGCGTCCGGACCGTTGCCGATGGCCGGCGTGGCGACCACCTTGAACGTCGGAATGTCGGTCACCGCCATCACGTTGTCGCACACCGAGAAGAGCTTCTTTCCCTTGACGTCGATGGCCAGGCCGCTGGGGCCTTCGCACGGCAGAATGGACGCGCGCCGCGTCACCGCATTGGTGGCGGCATCGATCTCCACCACTTCGCTCGAACTCTCGATATTGACATACAGCTTGCCCGCGCCGTCCGCCTGGCAGAACTCGCCGGAGGCGCCCACCTGAATGGACTTCACCAGCACTTCGCCGGTCTTGGCGTCAATGACGGTGGCGTCGCCGCCGCGGTGGTTGATGGTGAACACGTGCCTGGTCTTCGGCTCGTAACAAATCGCGTCGGGACCGGTGCCGGTCGCCGGCTCGCCGGATTTCGCCAGCGTCTTGAGGTCGAAAATGGTCACGCTGTTGGAGCCGCCGTTGCTGATGAAGCCCTTGCCCAGGTCGTTGGCAATAGCGATGCCGTGAACGCCGTGCAACCCCTGAATGCTCCCCACCACTTTGCCGGCGTCGGGATCGACCACCTCCACGGAGTTGCCGTGGGAGGCGTAGAGCCGCCGGTTGACGGTGTCCAGAGCGACGTAGTCCCAGCCGCCCGCGCCGCCAATCTTGATCTTGCTGACCACCTTGTAGCCTTCCGCGGCGAACGCGGCGGCAATCGTCAGGCCGAATATCAGTATCTTCTTCATCGTGTGACTCCTTTTCAGTTCCGGCCCCCGATATAGTACCGGACGGCCGGGGTTACCACCAGAGAGAGAACCATCGAGGCGGCAATGCCGCCGATCACCGCAATGGCCAGCGGCTGCAGCATCTGCGAGCCGGCGCCCCAGGCGAACGCCAGCGGCAGCATCCCGGCCACCGTCGCCAGAGCGGTCATCAGGATGGGACGCAGGCGGCGCTCGCCGGCGAGGATCATACTCTCCCGTGCCGCCACGCCCTCGGCGCGAAACTTCTGGTCCGCGTCCAGCAGCAGGATCCCGTTCTTGGCCACGATGCCGATCACCATGATCAGCCCCATGAACGAGGAGAGATTGAAGGTGGTGTGCGTCAGCACCAGCGCCACGAACACCCCGAAGCTCGAAAGCAGCGCGGAGGCCAATACCGCCAGCGGGGCGGCGAAATTGCCGAACTCGAACAGCAGCACAATAAACACCAGCACCACCGCCAGCACCAGCACCACCGCGAAATCCTGGAAGGACTTCTGCTGCTCCTCGAACGTCCCGCCGTATTGCACGCGGATTTCGGGAGGCAGTTTCAGATCGGCGATGGTCTGCTGCACCTTCGCCATTCCGCGGCCCAGGTCGATGCCTTCGAAACGCGCGGTCACCTGCACGTTGCGCTGCAAATTGTCGCGGCGGATTTCGTTCTGGCCGGGAATCTCCACCACGCGCGCCATCGAGCCGATGGTCGCGGTCTTGCCCGTGCCGCTGATCAGCAGCGTGTTCAGGATGGACTCCAGCGGCCGGGCGTTGTCCTGCGGAAAACGCACGCGGATGTTGTAGGAGCGGTCGTTCACCACCACCGGTGCGCTGGCCGGCTCTCCCTGCAGGATGGCGCTGGCGTCCAGTTCCACCTCCTGCGGCGAGAAACCCGAGCGCGCGCTCGCGACCGGGTCCACGTTGAAAACCCGCGCCGGTCCGCTGACCGTGTTCTCGATTCCGTTGAGCTCGTCCACCACGTTGGGGATCTTCTTGACGGCGTCCCCGGTCGCCGTGGCCCACTGCTCCAGCAGCGCCGGGTCCTGGGCGAATAGCTTGATCACCACCGGCTCCGGAGCGCTGGTCAGATCGCCGATCATGTCCTGCAATAACTGCATCATGTCGATGTCCAGCACCGGCTCGGCGGCCCTGATCCTGGCCCGCGCATCGGCGATCACATCCTCGGCGCCGCGCTTGCGGTCCCGTTTCAGCTTGACGGAGATATCCCCCGTGTTGGCCTCCGTCACGGCGGCCAGGCCGAGTTGCAGTCCGGTGCGCCGCGACGTGCCCTCCACTTCCGGCAGCGCGCGCAGGATCTTCTCCACGTGGGTGATCACGCGGTTGGTTTCAGCCAGCGAGGCCCCCGCCGGCATGATGTAGTCCACGATGAAGCCACCCTCATCCATGGCGGGCAGCAGGTCCGTGCCGGTGTGCAGGTAGCACAGATACGTGCCGCCGATCAGCACCAGCGACGCCACCGCCAGCACCCACTTGTGTTCCAGCGTGACGCGCAGCACCCGCTCGTAAGCCGCCAGCAGGCGCGGCGGTACTCCGTGGCGCTCGTGGTCCTCGCCCGCCGGGCGGCTGCGGATCAGGTAATGGCTCAGGGTGGGCGTCCAGGTGAGCGCCAGCGCCAGCGACGTCAGCAGCGCCATCCCTACCGTGACCGCCAGCGCGCGGAAGAATACGCCCTCCACGCCGGTGATGGAGATCAGCGGCAGGAATACCACAATGGGCGTGATGGTGCTGCCCACCAGCGGCACGCGGATTTCGCGGATCGCCGCGCGGATGCTCTCGGCGCGCGATTGGCCGGAATCGCGGTGCATGACGATGTTCTCCACCACCACGATGGCGTCGTCGATCACCAGCCCCACAGCCGCCGCCAGGCCGCCCAGCGTCATCAGGTTGAACGTCTGGCCCATGGCCCGCAGGGCGATGAAGGTCACCGCGATGGTGGCCGGAATCACCATGCCCGCCACCAGCGAGGTGCCCCAGTCGCGCAGGAACAGCACCATGATGAGCGATGCCAGCACCAGCCCCAGCAGGATGGCGTCGCGCACGCTGGCGATGGAATCGTTCACCAGCTCGGATTGGTCGTAGAACGGGCGCAGGTCCACGCCCTTGGGCAGTTCCTTCCGGATCTGCGCGATCTCGGCGTGTACGGCGTTGGCCACCGCCACCGTGTTGCTGGCGGGCTGGCGGTTGACGTAGAGCAGGACCGCGGGTTTGGCGTTGGCCGTGACCACCGTGTACACCGGCATCGTCGACGGGCCCACCCGGGCGATGTCGGCGATGCGCACCGGCGCGCCCGCCGGCGTGGTCCTGACCACGATGTTGCCGATCTCTTCCGCCGTGTGCGCCTGGCCGCTCACCAGGCTGAGGATCAACTGGTGGTTGGCTTCGATCAGCCCCGGCGAATCGATCATGTTGCTGCGTCCGATGGCGTCCAGGATGTTGGGAATGGTGATGCCCGTCTGCACCAGTTTGGCCGGATCCGGCTGCACCTGGAATTCCGGTACCTGCCCGCCCTGCACCACAATCGAGGACACGCCGGTCTGGCGGTTGAGCCGCGGCTTCAGGTCGTAGTTCGCCAGTTCCCAGAGCGCGCTCTGCGAGACTTTGTCCGACGTCAGGCTGTAGCCCATGATCGGAAACGCGGCGAACGTCAGCCGGTTGGCGGTGATCCTGGCCGTCGAGGGCAATGTGCTCTGCACCCGCGCCAGCGCCGCGTTCACCAGCTCCAGCGTGCGGTACATGTCAGCGTCCCAGTTGAAGAACAGGTCGATCTCGGCCGTGCCGCGGCTGGTGATGGAATATAAATGGTCCAGCCCGGGCACCGTGTTCACGGCCTCTTCGAGCGGCTTGGTGACGGTGACCAGCATCTGGTCGATGGGATACACGCCGTTGTCCACGCCCACCACGATGCGCGGAAAATCGGTATCCGGGAAGACGGCCACGGGGATGGCGAACGCCATGTAAATCCCCACCGCAACCAGGGTGAGGATGACGAAGACGATGGGCTTCGCGTGCCGCGCGGTCCAGTGCGCCGTGTCGCTCATGGCTACTCGTCTTCCTCCGGAACCGGCGCGGTGGCTTCGATCACTTTCACCTTGCCCTTGTCGTCCACGCCCATGCCGCCCACCACCACCACGTCCTCGCGGGGCAGCACGCCGCTGAGCACCTCCACCTTGTCGCCCTGGCGCACTCCCAGTTTCACCGGCCGCTTATGAGCCACCATGTCCGGGGTGATCACCAGCACCGCCGTGCCGCCTTCCTCGCCGGGCAGGATCGCCGCCACCGGCACCAGCATGGCATTGGCGATGGTCTCGGTGACGATGGCCACGTGCACCGCGGCCCCCGGCTTGAGGCGCTCGCCCGGATTGGCCGCCGTCACCCACACCTGAAGCGTGGCGCTGTTGGGATCGGTGGCCGGGCTCACCACGCTCACCTGGCCTTGCACTTCCTGTCCGCCGTCGGTCAGCGTGACGGTGGCGGGCTGGCCGGCCCGGATGCCGGCGGCGTCCGCCTGCGGCACGTTGACGCGCGCCACCACGCGGGAAATATCCATCACCACGAACAGCGGCGTGCCGGCGGCGGCGATGTCGCCGGGGTACAGCGGCCGGTCCGCAACCACGCCGCTTCCGGGGCTGTGGATCTCGGCGTAGGTGGCCTGCGCCTGCGCCGAGTTGAACTGCGCGCGGGCCGATTCCACCTGGGCTTTGAGCGCGTCGATCTGCGCCTGCTTGCCCGCCGCCTGGAGGGTTCTCTGGTGCTCTTTGGCGGTCTCGAGTTGCGCCTTGGCCTGAGCCAGCGCCACCGCCGCGTCGTCTACGGATTTGCGGGCCAGCGCGCCTTCCTTGAGCAGCTCCTGGCGGCTTTCCAGCAGCCGCCTGGCGGCGTCGTACTGTTCCTGATCGCTGGCCACATCCGTCTGCGCCTTAACGATGGCCTCCGGTATGGCGGCCTGCTCGGTACTCACCAGGTTGGCTTGCGCCGTGTCGATCTGGCTCTTATTGGCGGCCGCCGCGGCCACCAGACCGCGGTTCTCCAGCACGGCCAGCAGTTGCCCTTCGGTGACGTGGTCGCCGCGATTGGCCAGGAACTTCTGGACCGACGCGTTGATGTTGGGCATCACGTTCCACTGGTTCCCGGGGTAGAGCGTGCCATCGGCGGTGACCGTGCGGCGGACCGTATCCTGCGTCACCGCCGCCACCTGCACCGGCGCCGGCGCCTCGGTTTCCGGCGCTTCTTTCTTCGTGCACCCGCAGGTCACCAGCAGGCACGCCAGCAACATGCTGCCCCACAATTCCTGTTTCGACATCGCCTAAAATGCCCCCGTGAGTGTCTGAAGGTTCGCTATGGCCAGGCGATGGCGCGCCAGCCCGTCGTCCACCGCGCCCCGCGCGCCCACCAGCGCCACCTGTGCGTCCACCACTTCCTGCGCCGTGGATTCGCCGGCCGTGTAGCGCAGCCGCGTCAGGCGGAGATTCTCCTCCGCCAGAGCCAGCGAGTCGCGCAGCGACGCGATCTCCGCGCCCGCCGCCTGCGCCTCCACGTAAAACGATTCCATCTCCGAAAGCAGCGTCCGCTGCGCCAGGCTGAGGTCCTTCTTCGCCAGGTCGAGTTGCAACTCAGCCTGCCGCACCCGGCTCCGGTTGGCGCCCCAACTGAAGATGGGAATGTTCAGGCTCGCCTGCACGCTTGACCCGAGGTTGTTCTGCCCCTCCGGATTGTGGAGCGCCAGTTGGTTGGACTGCAGGCCGAAGTAGTAGTCCACCGAGAACGTCGGCAAAAACCCGGCGCGCGCCGCGGCCAGGGCGGAATCCTGCTGCGCCATGGCGGCTTCGGCCGCGCGGATATCCGGGCTGTTCCGTCCCGCCAGGGCTCGGATCTCCTCCAGCGCGGGCAGCCTGGCGGCGCTATCCAGGTCGTCCTCCACGGTGAAAGCCTGGCTGTAGGTGGGGAACAGGATCACCGCGAATCCGATGCGGGCTTTCTCCAGCGTGGCGCGCGCATCCACCAGGTCGCGCTCGCGCCCGCGCACTTCCATGCGCGCCTTCACCACGTCCACCCGGGCCGCCTCGCCGCCGCGCTCCTGCTTCTCGCTAAGATCCTGGAAATCCCTCGCCTCCTGCAGGCTCCGCCCGGCGTTGACGGCTTTGCGCTGCGCCACTACCATCCCGTAATAGTCCTGCGTCACGGTGGCCACCAGGCCGCGCGCCGCCAGGTCGCTGCGGGCCTTTGCCAGGGCTTCGGACGCCAGGGCCTTGCGATACTGGGCGCGCATCGCCGGATTGAAAACGTCTCCGTGCACGTTGGCCATCCCGGTGTACACGCGCGGGCCGTCGGCGGGGACGAAAACGCCGCTGGGCGAGCCGTTCGGCTGCGTGTAGATGAACTGGCTCCACGCGCCCACCGAGGGCAGCAGCGCGGCCTTGGCCTGCACCGCATCCTCGTGTGCCGCCAGGGCGGCCGCGCTGGCCGTGTACACGGTCTGGCTGTACTGGCGCGCGCGGTCGAGGGCGTCGTTGAGCGTCAGCTTCAGGGACTCGGCCGGAGTCTGGCCGCTGGCGCCCTGGCAGGCGAGGGCGACTCCTAGTAGCGCTACGGTCGGCAGTCTGGACGGCATGAGAACGTTCAGTATAATTTCCGTGACATGAACGCAGGATGAATGCGCCCGGGGGCGGCTAATTCATCTATTAACAAAACTCATACCACCCGCCACTTGCATTTACGAAACTTCCAAGCTACACTCGAAGTTCGGTCTCCGATGTTGCACGCCACCACAAACCGGTCCCTTCCACTCGGCAACATCCTTGCGGTTCCCGTAAGCATTATTATCCTGGTCATCGTAGCCGGCCCCGCGTAGGCCAGCCGGAAGAAATTCCCAAGGCCATCGGCGGGGCGAAAGCAACCGGCTGATGGCCTTTTTTGTTGTATAACGACTTTTTCCTGGTGAGATGGACGATATGTCGACACTAATGAGCGGCGCCCGAATGCTGTTGGAATGCCTGGCACGGGAAGGCGTCGATTGTATTTTCGGGTACCCCGGCGGGGTTACCATCCCCTTCTACGACGTGCTGTACGAGCAGCGCATCCGCCACGTGCTGGTGCGCCACGAGGAGAACGCCGCCTTCGCGGCCGAGGGCTATGCCCGCTCCACCGGCAGGGTGGGCGTCTGCTGCGCCACCAGCGGCCCGGGCGCCACCAACCTCACCACCGGACTGGTGGACGCGCTGATGGATTCGATCCCCATCGTCGCCATCACCGGCCAGGTGACCAGCAAACTGATTGGCAGCGACGCCTTCCAGGAAGGCGACACCTTCGGCATCACCCGCTCCTGCACCAAGCACAACTACCTGGTCAAGCGGATCGAGGACCTGGCCCAGACCATCCACGAAGCGTTTTACGTGGCCGCCAGCGGCCGCCCCGGCCCGGTCCTGGTGGATATCACCAAGGACGTGTTTCAGGGACAGGGCCACTATCAACCCGTCACCTCCGTCCATCTCCCCGGTTACAAGGTCTTCACCGAGGGCCACGCCGGCCAGATCCGCCGCGCCGCGCAACTGATCCACGAAGCCGAGCGGCCCCTGGTGTACGGCGGCGGCGGCCTCATCGCCGCCAATTGCCCGGACGAGTTGCGCGAAACCGTCGAGCTGACGGACGCTCCCGTGGTGCTCACTTTGCTGGGCCTGGGCGCGCTCCCCGCCGAGCACCCCAACTTCATCAGCATGCCCGGCATGCACGGCTCCTACGCCGCCAACATGGCGCTCAACCACTGCGACGTCATGATCGCGCTGGGCACCCGCTTCGATGACCGCGTCACCAGCCGCCTGGCCGCCTTCGCCCCCCACGCCAAGGTGGTCCACGTGGATATCGATCCGGCCGAGATCGGCAAGAACCGCACGCCTGACGTGCCCATCGTCGGCGATTTGAAGCGCATCCTGCCCAAGCTGAACCGCCTGGTGGCGGAGATGCGCACCGCCGAAGGCGACACGCCCGCCGCGCAGAAGCGATCCGCCGCCCGCGCTGCCTGGTGGCGCCAGGTGCGCGGGTGGAAGCAGGAGCATCCGC